>Ga0193726_1000305_pt1 | contig 59285 bp, 49 predicted proteins | sample H2c1metaG_FD_144928 | JGI IMG/M metagenome (GOLD analysis project Ga0193726, IMG submission 144928) | Soil microbial communities from a riparian zone of the East river system, Colorado, United States - H2c1 | ecosystem: Environmental > Terrestrial > Soil > Riparian zone | place: USA: East River... | reverse complement strand
GCGGCTGAGAACGGTTCCCGGAGTGGGTCCGATCACGGCGCTGACCTGGGTTCTGGAGATCGGAGATGTGGTGCGCTTCCGATCGATTAAACAGGCTATCAGTTATTGCGGACTGTGCGGTGCCGAGAGGAGTTCAGCAGACAAGGTCATGCGCACGCCGATTTCCAAGCAGCGCAACAAGCATATCCAGAAGACGCTTGTGGAAGCGGCGAAGCTGGCACCCAGATACAGCCATGAACTGAGCTTGATCTACGAGAAGGAAATGCAGCGAGGAAATCGAAACCGAGCCACACTGGCAGTTGCCAGGAAGATGGTTGCCTGGATGATTGCGGTCGAACGCAGAAAACAGGATTTCGTGCCTGCCGAGGAACGCGGAGGCACGGTGGCAGCCTAAAAGCCTGCCCATGAATGAAAAACACCAGGATTATTCCGATGCGCAGACTGCCAGGCCCCGCAGGTAGGCCACTGTGCGATGGAGTGAAAACTCCGAAGGCTCCCGTTGAATTGTTTCGGGGCTGGCAGAGAACACAAACTCAATCTTCTGTGCGGACTCTTCGGAGTCTTAGACAGCAAATGGATGTGTGGTTCTGCTTGATGCAGGAATCATCGGCCGAGAGGCACTGTTGCGTAACGGCAGATCCTGATCAGACCAATTGCGCGCCCTCTGGTGCGCGCCCAGGAATTCTGTGCTTTTCTCTTGACTTGGACTTACATAGATGGTGGCCTACTCGTACATAATCCAGATTTGTTTCTATTCGATACCTGTAGACAATCTTCCTTCTTGGATGTAGATTGTCTACGTCCTCATGAAAGCTTCCGAAAGTTACCGCAATCGAATCGAGTTCCTCCAGGGCACATTGGACATGCTGATCCTCCAGGCGCTCCAGTGGGGTCCCATGCACGGCTACGGCATTGCGCAGTCCATTCGTTTGAAGTCCAGTGAGATTCTCCAAGTCGAAACAGGCTCCCTCTATCCCCGCTCTGCACCGACTCGAGCGACAGAGCTGGTCAAGTCGAAGTGGCGCCTGACAGAAAGCAAGCAACGAGCGAAGTTCTACGAGACTACCCCAAAGGGAAAAGAACAACTCGCCTCAGATCACAAACGCTGGCAGCAGATGGTGCAGGCGATCGCGGCAATCATGGAACCAGGAAAGGAACAGACATGAGACTCTGGCCCTGGAGTTGGGAGAGGCGGAAGCAGGAATTATCTGAAGAGCTTCAAACGCACCTTCGCATGACAATTGAGGATCATATCGCCCGAGGTGAGACGCCCGACCAGGCGCACGCTGCAGCAACGAGAGAGATGGGAAATCTGCCGCTGGTTGCCGATACCACCCGGACATATTGGGGTTGGGAGACACTTGAACGCCTGGTGCAAACTGTGCGCTACACTCTGCGCCAGTTACGTCGCTCGCCTGGTTTTGCAATCACGGCAGTGCTCGGCATGGCCTTGGGAATCGGGCCCGTTGTGGCCATCTTCAGCATGATCTGGGCTACGTTCCTGGCTCCGCTGCCTTACCCGAATGCCAGCCAGCTGGTGGTTGTGTGGAACCACTACAAGGGCGAACGCGTGCCCACAAGCGGAGAAGATTACGCTCAGCTTGCCGCGCAAAACCGCTCGTTCCAGAGCCTCTCGTTCCAGTCGTGGATCGTGGTCCACCTTACCAATCCTGACCACACTGCGGATGAGGAAGGGGGCCTGCCCGTCACCCCTGGCATGCAAACCAAAACCGTGGGACAGCCGCTGCTGCTTGGTCGCGACTTTCTCCCGGATGAAGGCAGCCCCGGCAACGAGGGTGTCGTAATTCTCACCAACTGGCTTTGGCAGCATCGCTACAACTCCGATCCCAACATCATAGGCAAGTCCATCCTGATTGAGGATCACCCGTACACCGTAATTGGCGTCATGCGAGCTGGTCCCCACGAAAAAGGTGGCGGCATCACCTTCAATGTTCCCATTCGCTTCACTCCAGGCGAACAGAGCCAGCAAATCGGCATCATGATCGGCCGCCTGAACCCGGGCGTTACGCTTGCGCAGGCACAGGCGGAGCTATCCACCATCAACGACCAGATTGCAGCGCATCATGTTGCCCATCTAAACAAAAGCCCCTTCGCGCTCACGGTCGAGCACTTCCGCAACGATTGGCTTGATCTGAAGACCCAGCGCAACCTCTGGTTGCTGCTTATTGCCGTGGGTCTGGTGCTGTTGATTGCATGCGCCAACATCGCCAACCTCCTGCTGGCACGCGGGACCAGCCGAACCCAGGAATTGGCAGTTCGGTCGGCTCTGGGCGCCACCCGCCGCCAGGTCTTCATGCAGTTATTCACTGAGAGCCTGACCCTTGCGCTTTTCGGCGGAATTATCGGTATCGCCATGGGTTGGGTCATCATGAAGTTGAGCCTCGTTCTGTTGCCCAATTTGGCGCTTGAATCCACAGACACGATGGTGCAGATGAACCTCCCGGTTCTGGGCTTCTCGATTCTGATTGCACTGCTCGCCGGGCTTATTGCAGGTTGCGCACCAAGTTGGCGCAGCGCCCATATCAACCAGAGTGATGCGCTGAAGCAAGGTTCGCGGGCCGCGGGTCGTCGAGGCCGCACACCACTTCAGTCGGCGCTCGTGATCACCGAGATTGCCCTGTCGCTGGTTCTGCTCGCCGGCGCGGGCATGGCGCTGCACAGTTTCTGGAACCTTAGCCATATTGATGTGGGCTTCAGAACGGACCACGTGCTGACGGCACTGCTGAGGTCTCGCAATAACGGTCCAGGCAGCAAGTCTTCATCAGTCTCTTCTCCTGAGGAAGCTTCGGTTCAACAGCATCAGCTCCTCGATCGCGTGCGCCAGATTCCAGGTGTTGCCGATGCGACCGGAGCCACCGGAATACCGATGAATGGCTTCAACACATTCCCGTTTCAGTTGGCCGGCCAGACCGCAGATAAAGCCCACATGCCGACAGCGGACTTCGAGGCTGTGACTCCGAGCTTCTTCACGACCTTCGCTATCCGTCTTGTGCGGGGCCGATTCCTCGGCGAGGAAGATCAACCGCAGTCGCCCCGCGTGGTGATGGTGAATGAAACATTCGTTCGCCGTTACCTGGCAAATGCCGATGCGCTGAATCAGCGACTGTTGCTGCGGATTCCGGATTTCCGCCGCGCCGGTGCCGGTCCGCAACAAATGCCGCCGCCCTTGGAGTTCCAGATCGTCGGTGTCTTCCACGACGTACTCGACAATGAACATCTTACCGGCGACGTGCAGCCGGAGATGTATGTCTCTGAGTGGCAGGTAGGATGGCCATTCTTCTGGATAGCCGTGCGGACCCTCGGGATCGAGCCTGAGATCATCACGACTACTTTGCAGCGCACCGTGAGTTCAGTCATGCCGGGTGCCGCCATTGATCATGTCAGAACCATGGTTCAGGTTATGGAGCAGGAACAATCGAGCGACCGGTTCGAGATGATTCTCTTCGGAGCATTTGCAGCCGCTGCCCTGCTGCTGGCTGTCATCGGGATCTATGGAGTCATGTCCTTCGCCGTGGCGCAGCGTACCCATGAGATCGGCGTACGCATGGCCCTGGGGGCGCAACGGACCGAGGTAATTCGGCTCATCGTGGGAAGTGGGATGCGATTGTCTCTGCTCGGGCTTGGCATCGGTCTGGCTGGCGCAGTGATATTGGGCCGCCTGATGCATGCCACGCTGTATGGCGTTCAGGTTACCGACCTGACTAGTCTCACTGCTGTCACGGCCCTGTTATTTGTCGCAGCGTTGCTGGCCTGCTGGTTTCCCGCCCGCCGCTCGGCGACTATTGATCCCATACAGGCTCTGCGCAATGAATAGCCGATTTCGTTGAGATGGCCCCTATTCGACTATGCAGTAGGAAAGCTTGCCACGCACATGGAGGCATTTTGCCTGACCTTTCTTTAGTCCAAGTCGAGAAAGTTCCGGGCTCGCGCCAATCAATCAACAACCCGCGAGAACTGCCACTCATGTGATGTTCATGACCGGATATCTGAGGGCATTATCGAACAAATTCGCACACAACCGATCTGAATAGTTGCGTTAACCCCTTTCGATTGCTTTTTGAAACATTGGGTTGAAACGTGCAATTCAGTGATGGGATCGCTGCTATACGAGCTGACGATGTTTGCCAGAACCCTGTTCAGAATTCGCAACTCAATGAGAGCGTTTGCAAACACGCCTTGAATCTCTCTTGCCCTTCTGGCGTCGATCGCGATCGGGGTTGGGAGCAATGCTTCCGTCGGCGGTTTCATCGCAGGGCTGGCTCATCCAAGCTCTCTGGTTGGATATTCCGGACAACTCGTTTCCATCCTTGCGCATGATCTGTTGTCCGATCCGGGCCCGCTTTCGGGCAAGGAGTATCAGGAGATTCGCAGCCGCATCGCAGAATTTTCCTGGATTGACGCCGTCCGAATCGCACCGCTTGAGGTCTTGATCGATGGTCAGTCAGAAACCATAACAGTTGCGAGCGTGATGCCTGACCTGCAGACGCGCTGAACTTGAAATTAAAGGGCGGCGTTGTTCTGAGTGACCATCTGTATGGAACAACATTCGGCGACGGAAACCAGATTGCTGGTCACATTCGCATCAACGATAAAGACCTTCCGATAACCGGCGTTGCTCCGAAAACACTGGATGGCCTCTATGGCGATCGCCCGATTGATCTCTGGATGCCATTTGAAGATGGCGTCCGGCACGACGCGAATCCGGATCGACGTGATTTATGGGTTCTCGCGAGTCTTCGTCCTGGCGTTTCAACCAACGCTGCGCAACGCGACATTCGCGCGAAGTCGAGAAATTCGGACGAGGTAGAGGTTATTCCTGATAGCGGTATCGCACCGAGAACAGCCAGGGGATTGGCATCGATCATCGCACTACTCAAATTTATCGCCGGCTCGGTATTCCTGATCGCCTGCATCAATGTCGCGTCGCTCCTGCTTGGAAGAGCATTCGAGCGATCTGGAGAGACCTCACTTCGTATCGCACTCGGAGCGACGCGCAAGGAATTGAGCGGTGAGTTGCTCTCTGACAGCGTTGTGCTCGCATTTGCAGGCGGAATTCTCGGACTGTTGCTGGCTTTTGGAGTGAAGCGAGTTGTGCCAAATCTCCTATTTCAAGAAGATGCTGAGCGCGTTATTTTCGTACCCCCTGTGGCATCGATCATAGCGTCCTCCTTTATTTGCATGAGCATTACCGTGCTTTCAGGAATGATGCCAATCTTTGCAACCGTAACGGATCGCCCGTGGACGGTTCTTCAGCGGGAACGAGGCTTTTCATCGACAAAAGTCGTGAGGCTCAGGGCCGCCCTGGTCGCTCTGCAGATTGCGCTCTGCTGTGCACTGGTTATATTTGCAACGCTTCTCTGGAGGGTTTTCACAAGGCGCTCAAAACCGGAATCGGACAGAAGCTAGGAAATCCAATTCTCGTGACCGTTCAGGCACTTCCTCCTCCCATGGGTATCCCCGCAGACTACTTCAAAGCGGTTGAACAGAGCGCGAAGTCTGTCCCCGATGTTGCACCGGTTGCGTGGACAACTCAACTCCCCGGGAGGCCGACCAATTTGGCAATCCTTCCGGATCCAGGCGGCATCATTACCTCTGCACGAGGTTGTTCTGGATATCTCCGAATTCCCCCGAGACGACTAGACCCGGCCCGAGCTGCAGCCAACCACGGGGCGGCTATTCGCCGCGCGGGATCTTTTGTGCAGAGCTGCTGTTGTGGATGATGCAGCGACGGACGCTCTGTCAGGCCGCGCGACAGCCGGCGAGAAGATCTTCGATGCGACTGGATCACCGGTTCAGATCATCGGCGTAGCCCACAAAACTTCCCCAGATACTCTCAGCCGCCGTCCGACGATTTACTTCGATCCGCTGGGACCTTATCAGCATGCCTCGTTGAAGGGTGCCCGGTTCCGGGCTCCTGCCGCCTTGTCCTCGGCCGACATCGAATTGAACGTCAACTTCGTCTCGGGTGATTATCGGCAGGCACTTGGCCTTCCGTTAATTGCAGGCCATTTGTTTCCAGGCCATGAACCGTCTTTAGATCTTTGTCGCCGTGTCGGAGTGATTAATCAGGAAGCCGCGGATCTCTTTTTCGGCGGCGGACCTCTCGGCGCAGGAATCATTGACCACACCGGCGGCCAAACCGAAATCATCGGGGTAGTTCGGTCTCAAGACCTGGGAGTTTTTCAGCAGCATTCGGAACCAACGGTTTTCATTCCTGCCTGGCAGGAGTACCCCCTTCGCATGACACTCATTCTCAGGACCTCAAAAGCAGATGACCACAAGATGGCGGAACTGCAGCGCAAAATCGAGGCTGTACCTGGGCGCGACGTGGCACCGCCTGATATCGAGACTCTCGATACGCAGTTGACCCGGTCAGCGTTTGCGCCGTTGCGCGTTGCAACATTGATTGCGCTGGCATCAGCGCTCGCCGCTCTGATGGTCAGTATGATTGGGGTTTTCAGCATTCAGAGCGACGTTCAGCGCGAGCGTCGCAAGGTTCTGGCCCTGCACCTTGCGTTTGGAGCTCAGGGATGGCGCATTTTACTCAAGAGTCTTATAGAGTCGGGGCGACTTGTCTTTGCTGGCTGCGTAGCGGGCGCCCTGTGTTCCCTGGCTCTCCAGCGAGTGTTGTTGAGCGGCACGGGGCTTATCAGTCAGCCATCATTCCGAGCTTGGCTACTCGCTCTGCTTTTGCCCGGCCTTGCAGTCTTGAAAGCGACCGCTCATCATCCGGATTCCGGCGAAGATCAGACCGCCAAAACAGATGACAGCACCCGCGTAGATGGCGAAGGTTTTGAACGACCCAATGAGTGTCTGTGCCCCGGAGAAGTCCATCGTGCCTTGTGCCTGTGCGACATTGGCCATGCCCGCGAATGTGAGAGCGACCAGCGTCGGCCCTGTCATGCGCGCTACATGGAAGAGGTTTCGTTTTGAGAAGAGTTGCGCCAATCGCTTGGCGAGGTGGGTTGTCTCCCGGGAAATGACGCAACTGCTGTTGTAGACCATCGGCACCTCCAGCGGCCCAGAACGGGCCGCGATATGCCGTGAACGTAAGGCCCTTCTGTGTCTTACGTCCAATAACTTTTGGGAAGTCGGCTATAACTTTTTGGATTTGGGATGACTGATCCAAGCCGTAATTCGGTTCACCACTAGGCGGACTGCATTTCCCTTCTGAAGCCTAAACTAGTTATTACAGGGTCCGCTGCTGGCAAAACCGCCAATCACCTTTGTCGCGCTCACCGGATCCTGCCACGCAATATGGCCTCAGGCAGATTATGTCCAAACACAATAACTTGGGACAATATAACAATATGTGTTATATTGATCCGTGGAGAATATTTACGACGGGGACCGATCTCAAAACCGCCCGGCTGAGTGCAAACTGGACGCAAGAAAGAGCTGCGTCCAGGCTTGGCCTGACGCAGGCATACCTGTCCATGGTCGAGAGTGGTCGTCGTCCAGTCACTTCCACCCTTGCCGAACAGGCGCTCAAGGTCTTCAATCTCCCTCCTACTGCATTTGCTTTGATGCCCAGCGATTCTCTATCACTTAAGGACGACGACCTGAAATCTGATCTCGGGTCACTCGGCTATCCGGGATTCAGCTATCTCCGCGGAAAACTCACCCACAATCCTGCCCAATTGCTTTTCTTTGCACTCGACCAACCAGACCTCGATGCGCGTGTCGTGGAAGCCCTTCCCTGGCTGACTTCTACCTATGTGGACATGGACTGGGACTGGCTCGTGAGAAATGCCAAACTTCACGATCGTCAAAACCGACTTGGATTCGTAACGGCACTGGCGGGACAACTGGCAAAGAGGAGCAACGATCGAGTGCGCTCGAATCAACTGGCATCCCATCAAACGTCGCTTGACCGCTCTCGACTTATGCGGGAAGACACGCTCTGTCATGATTCCATGACGAAAGCCGAACGCAAGTGGCTGCAGCACAACCGGCCGCCGGACGCGAGACACTGGAGACTGTTGACCGATCTCGATGTGAAACACTTGGCGTATGCCTAGGCCTGACGCGGTTCCGGAGCCGTGGTATTCCTTCCTGAAGGAGTTGGACGCCCTCGCTATTTCAACTGTGCGCCTGGATTGTATCGGTGGGTTCGTCGTGTTTCCATGAGCATTCCAGCACCTTCATCTGATGGCGCTGAATCCCTACGATCTCGCACTGACGAAACTCGAACGCAATATCGAACGCGACCGCAATGACATTCGATACCTGGCGCGCACTATTCTTTTTGACCTGGAAATCCTTAAAGAGCGTTATCAAATAGAGCTACGTCCGTGCCTCGGAAACCCGAAACGCGAGGACTTGACCTTGCAGTTCTGGATTGACTCGATCGAAGAAGATCGAGCGTCGCGCTATGAACCGGTCTGGATTCCTCCCGATTAGCGCCAGCTTATTTGACTGACTCTGTGTGGTTTGCGTGCAGAGATGAATAACGGTGGTTGCAACCTGCTATCGGTCCTCTTTGGAGTGTTTTCGCTTCACGTGGCGATTCGAAATTGGCGGCAAACCACTAATATTGTTAAATAATGCGGTTCCGCGTATTTCCCTAGCGGCATCTCACGTTCGCTCAAAGCGCAGATGACAGTGACGGTCTCGTTCGCGTCATAGGGGGCAGTAGCTTCCCGTCTGTTTGCAATACCAGAGTCTCGGCCGCCACGTTACCGCTTCTTCCCAGGTATTCGGACAAGAACTTTCCGTTTGCGCCTAACGATCAGTGCGGCCGGTTTGCGCGGCGCACGCAAGTTGAAGCCGCCACTTTTGAGGAATTCCTTGTTCCCGGTGTAATCGAAAAGCGATGATTGCGGAACTTCCAATGCATTGGCAAGAAGTGCCAAAGTTTGCTCCCCTATCCAGCTTTTCCCGCGCTCAATATTGCCGATTTGATCTTCAGAGAGATCAACCAAATCCGCCAAATCCTGTTGGTCCAACCCCATCCCCAAACGAAGTTGTCTGATACGAACGCCGAAATTGGGCTGAACTATCTCCACACAAGAAGTGTGGAGATCTTGACAATTTCAAAACACCGAGCGATATTACGGGTTATGATCTCTGTAGATTGGGGATCGAGTGCGCCTTTGGGGGCATCCCCGGAGAGAAATCAAAGAAGTCTTTCACAGGAATTCCGAGAATAATTGAGAATGCTTCGATGGATTCAAAGGAGGGAGCGTTTATCCCACGTTCTACAAGGCTTAGAAAATCAATTGAGATGTCCAGAAGCTCAGAGAACTGCTGCTGAGTCATCTCGCGACTCTTGCGTATCGAGCGTAGTTTCTTCCCGAATTGTTTCCGCAGAGTCGCCACATACGAAGTGTGTCTGAGCGGCTCGGGCAATAACACCGAGCATTACTACGGATTCTGATCTTTGGAGTGACTCTGCGTGTTCACTCCGATACTTGAGGATTTGGTGGCTCTATGGTCTCACGAGCGCAAGCCGTCCGTTCTACAGAAGAGGCCGCATGAGTTCCGAAGCTGCAGCCTATTTTCCGGATGCACTGGCGAGCAGGCCTGAAGTGCGCGAAGCTGCCGGCTGTGCGCCTGAAATCCCCGTGGAGTTCCTCGATACAGGCCAGTCCGCAAGCGATGCCTTGCAATACGCTGCCAAATCCGTCACCGCGATTTCTGAACTTTCAGACAGACTGCTGCTCGAGCAGGTTCGACAGGCAGACAAAGAGGCGCTCGCGATCCTCTTCCGCCGCCACGCGCGCGCCGTGCGCAACATCGCCTTCCGGATACTGCGGAACGAGGCGGAAGCGGACGATCTCGTACAAGAGGTTTTTCTCTTCATCTTCCGCAAGGCCTCCCTGTTCGATGCGGCTCAAGGAGCCGCACGTTCATGGATCTTCCAGGTTGCCTATCATCGCGCTTTCGACCGGCGGCGCCACCTCAACTCCCGCCACTTCTATACCAATCAGGATTTGGACGAGACGGCGCGGCGTCTTCCTGATCCCAGGGATGAGCTTCCATTCCATGAGTTGTCGATGGAAGGTATTCTCGGAAAGCAGTTGGCAGTGAGATTCAATGCCAGGCTCACGCCTGAGCAACGAGAAACCATCCGGCTCTACTTCTTCGAGGGATACGCTCTCAAAGAGATTGCCCAACTTACAGGACGATCCCTCGGCAACGTCAGAAGTCACTACTATCGCGGGTTGGCACGGCTACGCAAATACGTTCTTCCCGAAACCTTGCGGTCAAAGTGAGCGAAATAGTACACAATGGCTCCAGTCAGGGAGCATCGACATTGCCACCCGATCCTCATGAAGAGTTTCAAGAACTCTGCGCGCTCTCAACCACCGGCGAGTTGGCTCCGGAAGAATGGACACGGCTGAGGGACCACCTAGCCCATTGCGCTCAATGCCGGCAGGCTCTGTCGCAATATGAGCGCGTTATTGCCACGGCACTTCCGGCATTGGCGGAAGAGGAGGGGGCGGATCAAGACGGAAACAGCTCGTCCAGTGCCTGGTCGATGGAGGCAGCTGAAGCAGCCTTAATGGAATCGCTTCGCACAGAGCCGACCCCTTCGCAAGGTCCTTCAGAGTCGCAACCGAAATTTCCCGTGTGGAAACATGCAGGCCGTTATGCGATGGCAGCCGCGCTGTTGGCAGGCTGTGCCATTGCCGGCTATCGGGCCGGCATCCACCAGGGGCGCAGGACAGAGTCATCCGTTGAGCCGGCTCCGTCTGTTGCCCCACAGTCACCGCGTCGACTCAGCCTCGCCGCCCCTGGCAGCATTCCGCCAGATGCCAAGTCTTCATCGGAAGAACGCAAGTCAGCCACCTTACGCAACCAGGTCAGGCTAGATCAGGCGGGGCTGGCCGCTCTGAAACAGAGGCAGAAATTCTTAGAAGACGAATTGGCAGAGCGAAGCGCGGACCTGGATCGCAGCTTGCAGGACCGCGGAGAGCTGGAGCAGCGACTCGCCCTGGCTCAAGCGAACGCGCAAAGTCTGCAGGCAAGGCTCGGGCTTGTCGACGGTCAAAGAACTCAAGACGCTGCTGAACCGCTTGCTCTCGAGAAGCAGGTCAACGATCTGAACGCTGCGCTCCAGGAGAAGGACAAACAGATTGCGCAGGAAAGGGAGTTATTGCAGCATGACCGCGACATCAGGAATCTGATTGGTGCCCGCAACCTCTATATAGCCGAAATCTACGACGTCGCCAAGACGGGCGATACGCAGAAGCCCTTTGGGCGCGTCTTCTACACCAAAGACAAATCGCTTGTATTCTATGGATACGATCTCGACCAGCAGCGGGGCGTCAAGCAGACGAGCGCCTTTCAGGCGTGGGGCCGTCGCGGAACAGACCGCGACCATGATGTCAGCTTAGGCCTCCTGTATCAGGACGACTCCAATCAGAAGCGCTGGGTTCTGAAGTTCAATGACGCAAGGACGATTGCGAGGATCGACGCGGTCTTCGTTACAGTCGAGCCCGCGGGAGGCAGCGCGAAACCGAGTGGCAACCCACTGCTGTTCACCTACCTCCGCCTCGATCCCAACCACCCATAAGACTGCGCACTGCGCAGCACAATAGAGCATTAGGCAACAACCGCTGTTACAAATTAGGCGAAGCCCTCCGTAGACCGGATGAACCAACATCATTCCGGTCCCCATGAGGAGCCTCCGCTTGAAACGCTTTCGCGCCCTTCATCTGCTGTTGTTGATTCTCAGCGCAACGACACTTGCGCCAGCCCAATCGACCGACGCAACCATCAGTGGCGTTGTCGTTGACCCCTCCGGGAAGGTCATCACAAACGCTGACATCGAGATACTTAACGAGGCGACCGGTGTGCACTACGCCGGCAGGACAAACGAATCCGGAATCTACACGGACTCGATTCTGCCCCCTGGACAGTACCGTATTCAGGTGTCGAAGGTCGGCTTCAAGACGTTGATCAAACCGGGCATTGTCCTGAATGTTCAGAGCGCAGTGGTGCTCAATTTCGCGCTGCCGATCGGCGCAACCTCTGAGAGCGTTACGGTCGAAGCCGGGGTATCCCTCGTCAACACGACTGACCCGTCGGTAAGTACTGTCATAGATCGTAATTTCGTTGAAAACATCCCTCTCAATGGTCGCAGTTTTCAGGATTTGATCTCCATGACTCCGGGGATCGTGACACAAAGCCCGCAAACAGGGAGCCAGAGTCCTGCCTACAACGGAGACTTCAGCGTCAACGGCCAGCGCACAGAATCCAACTATTACATTGTGGATGGAGTTTCCGGGAATGTGAGTGCCGGCTCTCCATCCGGTGCTCCTCAAGCAGCCAGCAGTGGACTCATTGCGGGATCGACTGCTCTTGGGACGACGCAGGGATTGCTTTCCGCGGATTCGCTGCAAGAGTTTCGCGTAGAAAGTTCAACCTACTCCGCAGAATATGGGAGATCTCCGGGCGGACAATTCTCGTTTCTGACGCGCTCTGGAACGAATCAGTATCATGGCTCGGCCGCGGATTATGTTCGCAACAACTTCTTCGACGCGAACGACTGGTTCAATGACCACTATGGAAAATCAATCAGCCCGCTTCGGCAGAATGATTTCGGAGGAACGCTTGGTGGTCCGATCCGGATTCGGGCTCTCTATGACGGCATCAATCGGACGTTTTTCTTCGCGTCCTACGAGGGCTTGCGCCTCACCCAACCACAGGCCGCTGCAATTCAGTATGTCCCCGATGCTTTCATGCGTCAGCAGGCGCCCGCTGCCTTGGCGCCGATCCTGAATGCATTTCCGATCCCCAATGGAATGGACTACGGAACAGCCACAAGTCCGAGTCTCGCACAATTCATCCAGCCTTATTCATTGCCAAGCCAAATTGATTCCACCAGCATCCGAGTCGATCATGCGGTATTGCCGAAGATGACCGCCTTCTTCCGATTCGCGGATACACCTAGCTCCACCTCATCGAGATATCTGTCGACGTTTGCCGTCAATCACGTTGACACACAGACCTACACTCTTGGTATCGACAATCAATTCTCTCATTCCACCAGCAATGGGCTTCGGCTTGGCTACTCTTACGGGCACTCGGCGGGCACATACAGCATCGACGCATTCGCAGGTGCGCAGCCCGTCGATCTCGCATCGGCAACTGGAGTAGGCTCATATCCTCACGCCACAGCGCTATTCGAAATCTACATACCTGGGCTCGGGTCCACCTACATGGAGACCACCCAGCCGGAAAACCTGAGTCGTCAATGGGAATCTCGTGGACACTCTCAACGTTACATCTGGTCGCCATCAAATGAAATTTGGCGTCGACTATCGACACATCGCTTCTCCGATGATCTCCGCTGAAAGTCCATACGCCGGCTATATCTTTGAGTCTTCAACTGCAGTCGCCACAAACAGCGCGCAGCTGGCTATTGTGATTCAGCAAAAGAGCGCGACGCCGGTCTTTCATGAGGTCGCCATCTTCGCCCAGGACCAATGGCGAGTCAATTCCAGGCTCAGTCTGTCGTCCGGGGTTCGCTGGGAAATCGACCCTCCGCCGACTGAAGAACACGGCGACCTGCCCTATACCCTGCTAGGCAGTCTCGGCGATCCAAGTAAATTGCAGCTTGCACCCCAAGGCACCCCACTTTGGCATTCGAGCTGGTTCAACTTCGCTCCCCGGTTCGGTGCCGCATGGACTGTTCACGACTTACCGTCTTTCCTGACCGTTGTACGGGCTGGCGGGGGAGTGTTCTTCGATTCTGACAATCAGCTTGCAGTCAGAGGATTCAGCGGCGTCGGATTCCAAGCGGGAAAATATATTTTCAACGCATCGGTTCCCATCCCACCCAGTGAACTGGCGTTCGCGCCGTCGGCGACTGCGCCGTATACAAGCGACGCGGTGTATGCCTTTCCCTCGCACCTTCAGTTGCCGTACACCCTTGAATGGAATGTGAGCCTCGAACAGGCGCTTGGGAGTATGCAGGCTCTGACTGTCGCCTACGTGGGTTCGAGCGGGAGGCGGCTCACGGGAACACAAGAGTACAGCCTCAGTTCACAGAATCCAGACTTTGGGACGGTGTTCTACTTCCCGAATGGAATCACATCCAACTATCAGGCGCTTCAGGCCAAATTCCAACGATCGGTTGCGCATGGGATACAGACTTTGGCTTCGTATACCTGGTCCCACTCGCTGGACTTCGGATCGAACGGGAGCGAACTGCCATTGACTCGTGGGAATTCAGATTTCGATGTGCGGAGTAACTTTCAGTTCGGTGCGGCATGGGACATTCCCTCCAATCAAACCCGTCTGGGAAAACTGCTCCTGAGTGACTGGAGTGCGGACGCGCGCATTCTCGCGCGGACCGGGTTCCCGGTCACGCTCGGCGGGAATCAGGTTGTCGATCCTGGAACAGGAAGCATCTACACAGGGGGGGTCGATTTGGTTCCCAATGTCCCTCTGTACATCCATGGCGCTCTCTACCCTGGAGGACGAATTATCAACAAGGCCGCATTCACTCTGCCGACGGGGACCAACATCGGCACAGCTCCACGAAATTTTGTTCGAGGATTTGGGATGGCGCAGATGAACTTCGCGATGAGGCGCAACATACATCTCACCGACCAAGTATCGCTACTGCTCCGCGGCGAAGCATTCAACATCCTGAACCACCCGAACTTTGGCCTGATCGACTCTACCCTGACCGACGCCACCTTCGGGGAGGCAACGATGATGCTCAATGGAAGTCTGGCAACGATCTCCTCGCAATACCAGCAAGGCGGGTCTCGTTCACTCCAATTGGCGCTGAAACTCCAGTTCTAACTTCTCCGGTTAACAACTCGCAGGGACTCAATGGGTGACGTCTTCTCGCGTCGTCCACTGCTTTCACCCTCTCTGCCATCTCAGCCCAGGAGCTAATTGTGAGAACGTCTCGAATACTGATGTTTGTCCGCTACCTGTTCATCTTCGCTGGAGTTGCGGCTCTTGCCCAGCCCAAGAGGCCTATTGAGCCGGCAGATTGTATCGCCACACGTTACATAAGCGACGACTACTACCATGGAGCAATCCAGATCAATTTCCAGGGTAATCGTGTGGCCTACCTTGTGCGCTGCCCAAATCTTGCCACGAACAGAAACGACATTGGTCTCTTCATTCGAGATCTCGACAAGCCATCCGCTGTCAGAAAGCCGATCCTCATTGGTTGGCCAATTTCGCAGGTTCAATGGCTGCCGGATGGAATTCACGTCATCGCACTGGTGACCAACGAGAAAGGTGAGGCCCAACTCATGCAGGTAAACGCCGCAACCGGCGAAGCAGGCGCGCTGTGGAGCAATGGTGGGAATGTCAAGGAATACACCATGAGCCGAGACGGAAAAACGATTGTGTTTGCCACAGAGCGACCGGATGAAGAGGTTTCCAGCCTGAAGCCAACGCCAGACGACGAAGCTCGCGGATACCGTGTCCCAATGGAACAGTCCCTCAGCAGTCAATTTGCACAGCGACGGGTGTTTCTGACGAAGCTCGCGCGTGACGAAAAATGGACCACCCCGATCGCGTTGTCAGTGAAGTCTCCATTCTCCGGGAAGGAGATGAGCGCTCTACCGTACATCTTGATCCTCCACCTTAGCATCTCGCCCGACGGCACCAAGCTGCTGCTCAGCTATGTGGAATCGCGGATTCCGAGCGATTGGAAGGTGAGCCCCTTTCTTCAACCTGAAGCGGATCCTCCAGGGCTGATGGGACCTGTGGTTCTCTTGGATTTGTTGACGGGAAACGTGACGGTTCCTCTGGATACCCCGACGCTCTACAACATTCCCCTCTGGTCTGACGACAGCAAGTCGTTTGTCGCCGTTGCAGAGTCTCCGGTCAACAGTAGATGGGAGTCGGCGGACATCAAGAACCACTTTGCCCGTCTAAATGCGGTGCATCTGTTCTGGACGAATGTTGACAACGGGAAGGTCGAGCAAATCGCTCCGCGGGTCGCCAATACAGCGGAGCAGCCTCTTCTATGGACGGGAAGCGGAAAGCTATTGATTCACACGTCAGGGAACACTCTTTCATGGTTCTCCCAAGAGGCAGGAGACTGGCGAGCAGGGGCCTCCTTCACATTGCCTGGGAACATGTTCTATCGCTTCGCCGAACTTGCCAGCGACGGAATTCGGGTGATCGGCGACTACGAGAATTCCGCAACTCCTCCAGAGCTGTTTCTTTACTCAGTTGGCCAAGAGTCAGTATCCATCATTGACAAGCTGAATCCAGAGTTCGACAGCCTCACCATTGCGCGCGCAGATCAAATACATTGGAAGACCTCAACGGGGTATGAGGTCAGTGGAACGCTGCTTCTTCCGCCAGGGTATGACAAAGAAAGGAAATATCCGCTGGTCATTCAAACCAAGCCGGACGATGGCTGGTTTGTGTGCGATTCAGGAGCAAATCACGATCCATCGTTCGCTCCTCAGCCAATGGCCAACGCAAATATGCTGTATCTGATCCGGTCTTACCCGGAACAGTGGAGTGAACGGGATGAACGATCGCACTACCCCAAGGGATATCCAGGACAGGTCGGAGAGGCAGCATTTCAAACAGACTTGTGGGACAGCGCCGTGGATACCCTGGACAAGATGGGAATGATTGACCACGACCGCATCGGCATCATCGGCTTTAGCCGGTCAGGCTGGTATACGGAATTTAGCCTGGCGCATGCGCGGACTCATTACCGTGCCGCCACGGCGGCCGACAACGTAAAGTACAGCCTCGGCGAATACTGGATGAGCCATGATCTGTTCACAATGAATTTATACGACCTGATGTATGGTGGTCCGCCATACGGAGATACGTTGAAGAATTGGCTGATGTATTCGCCATCTTTCAATCTGGATAAGATTCATACTCCACTGCTTCTTGAGGTGATGGGGTATGGAACGCCGTACAGCGATTCCGTTAGACCGCCGGTCTCGATTGCGACAGACTTTGAGATTGCCTCCGGATTAATGAGGCTGAACACTCCGACAGAGCTCTACTATTACCCAAAAGAGGTTCATCAACCAGAGCATCCGCAAGCGCGGCTGGCGTCGTTGCAGCGGAATCTCGACTGGTATCGATTTTGGCTGCAAGACTTCGAGCGGCCGAATCCAGAAGACCCGGATCAATATGTGCGTTGGCGCAAACTCCGGAGTTTGCAGATCCAGGGGAGACTGGAAGGTCAATCTGGCGATGCGACCGATCGTCTCAGCGGCGATTTCCCTGCAAAATGACCGCAATTCTCGATTTGAGATTCCTGGTGGGGGCTAGATCAGCAAGTGCATCTAGCTGTGCACTTGCTGATTTGCCCTTTCGATCAGTGGTTCGGCTATTCGTCCGCCTCATAGGCCGTAGGAGTACCCGGCGATATGTGAGGTGACTGACTGTCAACGAGTGTCATATCCGACTTTGGAGCGCCACCCTGAATGCTGGTCGCGGCCTTCGTTGTCTGCAGAACGGAAGGTGCTGTGTAATGCATTTGCTTATACCTCATTGTTTTGGAATTTCCGGACGTGCCAAGACGACGGAGCACGACTTCGCACACTCGGATCTTGATGCTCCAGCCTTTACGGAGCGATTGTGAATCGGGGCAAACGGCGGTCCAGGCGGCCCCAGTCGGTGGTGGGAATGCATGAGCCACAATTCGAAGAGCGCCAACTTCATCAGGCCCGGCCAATATTGCGGGTGGCTTCCGCTCACGGCGAGGTCCAATGCTGACCCGAGATTCTCCGGATCGAGAAGGCCGTACTGAGAGGTCAGTGAACCGTCGAAGAGCGCCCTGAGAGTTTGAATCTCGCGCTGTATCGACGCAAGCGGGCCGCGGATAATGGAAGCTTTTCGCCGGCGATCCAGTACCTCGATCGGGACGATGTTCACGAGCGAGCGCCGCATGAGCGAACGCCGGCGTCCTGGCTGCACTAATTGCTCGCGGGGAATGCTGAAAAGGAAATCTACAAGGTCGCGATCCAGATAGGGATACCGGAATTCGAGTCGCGATAGACTGCCAGGATACCCGCTTGGAAGGGTCTCTAAGATCGACCACCATCCTTGGCCGTTACTAATCTGGCTCGGAGTAAGGCCTGTAAATGGGCTCGCCGTTCGAAGATCTTGCAGATGGCTGAGTCGAGCGATCACTTGCGTGCGATTTAGCCACGGCGTTGCAGGTGTCAAATGCGGATGCGGCCGCCTGTAAAGAGACACCATGAATTTGAGGGTGTCCGCGACCATGTGAACCGCAGGAGTGCGGTCCAGTATGCACCATGCTATGGTCCGTCTAAAGAATGAGAGCAATTGTCCCGAGGCTAGATGGTCAGCCAATTCCAGATGAGGGTTGGGAACCCCTCCCAGAACCTCGTCTCCTCCAATTCCGGAGAGAATACTACGATAGCCGTGCCCCGCGATTGCATCTTCAAAGAGTTGCTCCTGAGTAAGAGAAGAGTTGTCCGCGCCTGGAAACAGCCAGGGAGGGTCCGCAGAGGAAATGGGAAAGAAGGTACGATTTCGAAATGAAACCGGAAGATGGATGCCAACCCTGCCGCGCTCGGTCTCGACGATCGTGAAGTATCGGCCATCGTTCCAGTCTGGCTCCAAATCGTCGTAGTAGGAAATGGTGTCGAGCAAGTCCTCAGGTCTTCCGCCATTCTCCTTCTCAAGAAGGTCTGACACGCACACGATCGAAGTTGAATCCATTCCCCCGCTGAGTTCCGCGAGAATCGGCGCTCCAGCCCCTGTGCGGCGCCTGACTGATTGCCGGAAGAGTGAGAGAAAATGATCTTCATATTCGGCATCAGTCTTGTAACGAAGCTTGCTTCTCACCATCGACTGCCAGTGGGCCTTACAGGTAACGGTGCCGCGATGAAAGACGGCGTAGTGCGCCGGAGGAACAGACATTATTCCTTCGTAGGGAGTGAGGTCCTGAATGGGTTGACATGCGAGGTAGCGAGCTGCATAGTCCGTGCATAGCTCACGCTTCAGGGTCGTTACAAAAAAGCTTTCCAGATACGTAGACCACAAAACGGCCGCTTCTACCTGCTCAAAATAGAGAGTCCGGGAACCAGCATGATCGCGAACCAGGTAGAGTGATCGGTCGGCATCGGACCACAGCGCAAGCGCCCAATCGCCAATCAGCCGCGAGAAACTCTCTTCTCTCCAACGTTCAAATGCGGCAAGAACGATTGTTGAATCTGCGATCTCGTACTCCGGAATATCGAGCAGTCCGCAGAGTTCAGAGTGATTGTCGATTCGTCCGTCCAGTGTGAGCATGTTTCCATCCGTACAGACGACCGGTTGCAATTCGAGCTTGGATCGCTCATGGGTGTGATAGGGCTGAAACCCCATTCCGACCCTTCCGCCGCCACGAGTAAATGTTCCATCCGGAGCAAAGCGGGTGGTGGCCTGCGCCAATTCGGCGAGGGTCTGCCGTTCGACCGCATGACCCTCGGCCTGGCAAATCCCAAAGATGATGCTCATCCTGACACCTCCGGCCCCGAGCAGGTCTCAAGAATCTGGTAGACTTCCCGCATGTACGGGCGGTCGTTGACGACGAGCCCCTCAACCTCCACCCAAGCATGGGATTTAAAGGGCAGGATCCTGGCGCCTAAAATCAACTCTGCGCGAATACCGTGTCGACGCAAGAGCAGGGCGGTCGCAGCGGATCGTTGCAGACAGAACACTCGCTTCGGGTAGAAGACGCAAGCCAGATCCATCGCATGGCTGATGTCTTCCGCACTTACGAGTTGCGCAGATCTCGAGGCCTCCACCTTCGCTTCTAGTACATCTCTGTGCAGAGACCGAAGGCCGAGAGTTGTCACGACGAACTCGCACCGCAATAGAAATAAGTAGCTCTCAAGAACCAGCCGTTTCACGGTGCACCTCCGCGGGAACTTCGATGCCAAGCTCCCTTGATAGAAATGCAAGTCTCCTTGCCAAGGCTTCGAGTCGTACCGATGAAGGCAATGTCGGCGAGTGCCCCCTCTCTGCCGAGTAGTCGACAATAACGGGATTAGTCTGCACTTCGCCATCCTGCAGTCGCGCGGCCATTTTCCGCACATGCGCCGGATTGCAACGGTCGTCACTGTCCCCGGAGACGAATAGCGTTGCAGGGTAATTCACGTTCTGCCGCACATTGTGGTAAGGGGAATAGGCAAAGAGCGCATGAAAGTCTTCTGCGTCGTCTACGCTGCCATACTCGGCTTTCCATTTGGCCGCTTGATCGAAACACTCATACCGCACCATGTCCAGGAGAGGCGCTATGCACAGCACAGCGCAGAACAAGTCGGGCCGCTGCGTCATAGCTGCGCCAACCAGCAAGCCGGAGTTCGATCCTCCGAAAATCGCGAGCTTGGCCGGCGAGGTTGTCTCCTGGGCACAAAGCCACTCCGCCGTGGCAATGAAGTCATCGATCGCGGTTTGCCGGTTCCGCGCACGGCCCGCATCATGCCAACGCTTGCCGAACTCGCCGCCGCCACGAATATGCGGAAGTACGAAGACCGCGCCGAGATCCATCATGATCGCAACCAGCACGGAGAACTGCGGCGTCATGGGCACGCCAAAGCCACCGTAGCTCGTCATGATTACGGAGCACTCTCCGGATTGTCTTTCCCGGTTGCGCGCGACCAACGTTACCGGAATTACCGTACCGTCTCTCCCGGGAAACGAGCACGCGCGTGTTAGGTAGCGATTCGGCTCCATCGAAGGCTCACGGCGACGCCAGATGTGAGACCTCCCGGATGCTGTCACAAATTCATAGATTGACGGCGGCAGGGAAAACGATTCATGGGTATAAAATAGGCTGCCTTCGGAAGAGCCCTGTTGCGGCAACATCTGAATTGTTCCATTCGGCGGGATATCAATCTTGCCCTCGTCTTCTCCCTCCAACGTCCAACGTTGAACCGATGTGCAGCCGTTCTGGAGATAGCTGGCGAAGAACCTGCCTCCGACAATTGCAACCTGTCGTGGCATGGTTTCCCCTTCAGGCACGACCGTGCGCATCTCATGCCCGTTCAAGGTCAATTCGATAATCTTGGCATTGGGCGCGCCCTCGTAAGAGAGAACGAAAATCCGACCCCGATGGAGTATCGGGCTATGCGGCAGCTTTTTGTCCACGAATATCGGCAGCCATTCGCCATCCCGTTCGCGGAGGGCAACGAAGAAATCACCAACTGTTTCACCTCCGCGCTGGTGGATCCACATCGCCCCGAGGTGAATGGTATCTGCGGTGAGGACTAACCGACTGCCCAGAGAGGGGGCCTGGCCGAAGACCACACGGTCGACTGCCGAATCACCAAAGGAATGAAATCGGACGAGAAAACCCTCGTCCTTGGACGGAAACTCTTGGCAATAGTAGAAACCCTTGTTGCACGAGGCAAATGCAAACCCGCGTGCATAACCACTTGAAATGCGGTCGGGAAGGATGCGTGCGCTCACAACATCGACTATGCCAATCTCTGTTGTATCGGTACCTCCATGCTTTAGCTGAAAGGCAAGCAGAGAGGCGTCATCGGAGATGCGATGGATTTCGACCGACGTGAATCGACCCTGACTGGAAGGATCAACGAGCAGCCGTTCCCTACCCGTGGCAGTATCCCGCACGTAAATGCATGCCTGTTCCTGGTCCCTGCTCCTGCGTCGGTAGAAGTAATGGCCTTCAACCCTTGCAGGCTGATCAACGACCTCGACGTTCAGAAAGTCGCGTACCCGGCTGCGGAACTCATCGATCGCTTCGCAACCTGAGAAATAGGCCTCGCATCGCTCCCGCTGCGCTTCGATCCATCGCTTCGTCTCCGGCAAAGTCCGGTCTTCGAGGCGGCGATATGGATCACTCACTCGAATGCCATGAAGCATGTCATAGACAGTGGGAAATGAGGGGTTTTTCAGCGACATAGGACCCTCAGCAACCGGGCCTCGCGGTCCATGTGGCGAGCCAGGGCGCGGGTATAGCTCTGAACTTCGGGCTGATTGCGTCGTGAAGAGCGCAACCACTTTCCTCGTCCATACAGGCATGAGAGGATGGCCAACAGTGGAGCCAACTCAAATGCCCGCTCAATCTGCGATGCGCTGAGGTTTTCCCGCCAGCAAGCCCCGTAGACATCACGCAGCCTGGTTGTCACGTCTTCCTCGCCCCGCGGTTGAAGGAGGCACAGATATCGAAAAGTGAGAAAGGGGTTGCCAATGCCGACTTCACACCAATCTGTGAATACGCATCGCGACCCATCGAAGAGGATGTTGCCTGAGTTGACATCGTTGTGAACAAGGGCATCAGGAATCTTCAGCGCCTCCATCCCCAAGCAGGCGTCCTGCAAAACATCCGCGATCTCTAGTAGACGGGTCCGCTCGATTCGCGACACTTTTGTCGAGACCTGCTTCGCCATCACCTCATCGAGATACTCGACCAACTCGACAAGTTGGGTGCGCAATACACTGATCCGATGATCGAAGGCTCCCGCCGCCAGCAACGCTTCGGTATGGCCGACAGTTCTCCTCTGCAGCATCGCCATGGAGAGGACCACCTGTTCAAGAGCAGGCAGTGTCCACCGGTCAAGGACAACTCCCGCGTCTTCCATCAGCCATGCGTTCCAATCCTCGCGCGCGGCAATGCGACGCGGGAGAAATTCTGGACACAACTCGGCAAGCATTCTCGTGATTTGGAACTCATGGATATTGGGTTCGCCGGTTGCTTTGAGCCAATAGGCGGAACCGTCTTCGATCGCGAAGCGAACCAAAGCAAAGCGACCCGTGGCGTTGAACTGGTGGATCTCACCCGTGAATGCGATCGGGTCACCCAGAGCGGCGCGCAACCAATCCTTCGCTTCCCGAATCCAGCCGACGCGAGAGAAGGGCCCACGAGTGCCTGGATCTCCAGCGAGCATGGCGTCGACCGTTTTCCGCTCGGTCAACGTCATTTCCAGTTCGGAGATCTCATGGATACTCACGGCCGTCAGGCCTTGAGGGAACTCTGCATCCAGAATCTCCATGATCGCGCAAGCTCCGACATCATTCCCTCCGGGAAGAACATCGAGGACAATCGCGTGCAGCCCCCAGACTTCCTTGCTACTCTTCTGCAGCTGCTCGGCCTGGCGCGTCCAACGAGGAACACCGATGCGCGGCAGGCGGAAATCATCGCCGCCGCGCTGAGTCCATACCGCTCGCGATCCGGAATTCACCAGAACCAGTCGGTATTCGTTCTGTTCGAGCGCGGCGTCATGTGGGGGCATGGCAGCACCTTTGCTTAAGCAGTGAGGAGATGTTTCGATTTGAGTTCCTCGAGAAAGGCATGCACGTCACGGTCAACCATTGCGGGGTCGGTGCCGGTCTCGTTCGCAAGCGCGCATACGATCTCATCGATCAACTTGCCCTGCCGCAACTTTTCCCACACGTAACCACCGGTGGAATTGAGCGTCAGCATGGCGTCGTGTTCAAGATCCAGAATCACGGCTCCATCGTGATCGATGATGGAACGAAGGTGCGCAGCCGGAGCAGGCATCTCAATCACCTCCTCGAAACCGGTTTCGGGGATCCGGCTTCAGAGGAGGAGAGAGTACGTCGGAAACCGCCAGACTGTGACAGGGAAATTTCACTGCGGCCACGATAACGGAAGTCTCAATCCAAATCGTTGATTCCGCGAAGTCCGGTGAGCCAGACAGCCGGCAGTTCCTGCAGACCAAACGGCCACAATTACGGAGTTGGCGAAAATCAGCCTTGACGTTGAGGCATTTCTGCCTAAAGCGGGGAAGCCACGCCCGCGATCCGGCCGAGAATCTGTACATGCCTTCTCGGGAAATTCATTCTGGGTACTCCGGAAGCAAACGGATGCGGAATCAGGGCAAGGTTCGGACCATCCACTTCAAGGTACCCACAGATAGTTCTCCTTTCGTGACGCAGGGCAAAAATGGGTCGATCCCAGTTGTATTGATGTTTTTCCTCTAGCGAAGAGGGCGTGAGGTTCAACTCATCGAGAACGGCTACGGAGTGAGGTGCGACGATAGGGTCGAGTCCCTTGAACCATGCACTCTGATCGATGCGGAGAATCCGGTGTCCCCATTTCCGCAGGTCCGGGACCGCCATCGAGAGCAACGTCGGCCACTCGCCCCATTCGTCCAGCATCGGCTGCCAGCGTGCTACCGGATCTGGCGCAGCCGCTTCGGGGAAAACCGTCGGTAGGTCGTCGTGTGTTGTCGCGTTCATTAAAGCAGCAAGAGAATAGTATTCGGACTCATCCGTCCAGAGACCGAGAGTGCGAAGAACATCCGTGAAGCGAAGCGATGGAATCAGCGCAAGGCCGATCAGTACAGCGGTATGCGGCACTCGGTCCTTTTCGTGTTCATATCTGCGAAGCGTACGGGCGCTGACCGTCGTGCCCAGGCGAGATTCGAAAATCTCGTTGGCCCTTTTCAAATGGGCTTCGGTGATTCCGAAGCGCTTTCGCTCAATGGACATGAGAGTCGCGAAGGAGTTGTGTTCCCATGGAAAGATCAACGGTGCCGGTTTGTAGGTGCGCGGCGGTAACACCGATGTAGGCTTTGCAAGCGGCAAGCGCACTCCGAAGGACGCCACTCGTCCCACGATGCGGATCTCGCCGGGATAGCGAAACTCTTTCGGCCCGCTGTAGCTTCGATCCTGGGTGATGATCAGCAGCCTGCCCTTTCGAACGGCGCAGCCGCAGCAGAGATAACCGCTACCGTGCTGCAGAAAATACATCCGGTCCGGATTGGGATTTTCCGATTCCCGCTTATCGACGGGTCGAATGGCCACGATTGAACCCGGGGGGACCTTCGGCATCGCAAGTTTGTCCCGTAAGCCCAGTTGCGCATAGTGGAACCCCTCCTTTTGCCAATGAGGTCCACGAATCGCACGAATTGGAACTGCTTCCTGCCAACGCACGACCAGGTCTGATAGGAACGCGCTCTGTTCAAAGGCGTCTTCTTTTCCCAGGGCGCGAGGGAGATCGACCAATCGATCACGAAAAAATCCGTAGGATTCCACAAATCGCGTTTGCTCCCCGTTGAGGAGCGACTCGACGTACCGCATGCTATCGAGGCCATAGCCAAAGAGCTTGAACGCTCCTCCGATTGTCAGGGAGAGGCGCAACTTCAGCGCCTGCAACTGACGAGGCGTAGGGGTTGAACCGAACTGGCGAAGATTGCTCAGCAGGTCCGGACTGAGGCCTGCCCTCTCACCGCTACGCTGAGTTCCCGTTCTTGGCGGAGTCTTGCGAAGGAGAGCAAAAATCCGCGAGAGCACTTCAGTTGTCTGTTGGGGCGAAACAGGATCGTACACGACTCCCCACCTTTCCGGGGAAGCCGTAAGGTCTGAGAGTGTCGCACAGATTGGGAAAAAGAGAAAGATGACGGGAGTGTCAGAAGCCTTTGCCGACGAATTTTCCAGGATGTCGAATTGAAAGGAAATGGCCGAAGGCACTGAGACGCCAACGGCCACTAGAAATGCCTCAACGTAACCCAGCTAACCTACCGTGGATCCGGAGGGTAATGTTCTATTCATGCTTTGCAGCGATAATCCTGAGTAGGAGCCTCAATTATGTTTTCAAACAGTTTCTGGGAAGGATTCCTTGCGGGTGCCTTCCTAGTATTTGCGGGGTTTTTCGCTTACTTTGTATCTAATCGTGCTGCCCGCGGTCGCGGACAGAAAAAGTAAAGCCGCTCAGGGCGGCCTTCTCTATCCACATCTCGGCCATAAACTCACGAAAGCAGAGTTAGGAAACTCTCTCGGTGGTAGATTGGCACCGATTGTTCACGGCTTCGCGGGAGTCATGAGGCTACCGCCTGGCCTAACCGGCCTTCTCGATAACGTCATCGGCCATCGGCAACACCATTTGCACAGGCTGCCTCTCCTGTTGGTGACGCTTCATAAATGCGCGAACAAACTCGCTGAGCAGTGCCGAGTTATTACTGGCCAACGTTGCGAGGTGCGTCTCGATACGAATTTCCTTATCGACGAGGGGGCGCGAAATGAGGTCGCGATGCGCAACCCGCGCGGCCCCCGCCGGCGTTAGCCATGCGACCGAGACGCCATCCTTGACAAGTGCCGGAACTTGTCCAGCATGCATGATGTGGTGCACGACATTGGGCAAAAGTTGCCGCTGCTTGGCTCGATTCAGGATCAGGTCGTGAAGGTGGGGATGCACGTGGCGGTTGAAGAACACCCACGGATGCGCCGCCACATCCTCCAGATCTAACGACTCCCGAGTCGCAAGTTCATGTTTCGCATGGAAGGCAATCATGAAGTTGCGCACGCCCAGCACGGCTGTGGTGATCGACGGCATCGCCGGCGGCGATTCCACCAGCGCCACATCTACGTCATGTTGTTGCAATTTCCTGAGTAGGTCGCAGGAAAAAGCGGATTCGACCCCGATCGCTAGATTGCGATAAAGACGCAGTTCCACGGTGCAGAGCATCTCGACCAGATGCGACGGTTGAAAAGGAGAGACTCCGACCCGCAACCGGTTCTGATGCGCATGTCTGGCCTGACGCGCTTCATGGATGCCACGGTGAAAGAAGTTCAGGCTCTGCTGCGCATATTCGGCAAAGCAACGCCCGGACTCGGTGACATCCGCGCCGGTATGGTTGGTTTGAAAAAGCTTGAGTTGCAATCGCTGCTCGATCACTTGCAGGCGCTTGCTCAAGGCCGGTTGCGTCATTCCCATCCTCTTTGCAGCCTGGGATAGGTTGCGCTCTTCGGCAAGCGCAATGACCAACTCTAGGTCATAGATCCGAGTTCGGGTAGCCATCTGCCATGCACCTCATCTTGCAATTCGTCGTGTGCATTCCAAAGCAAATTCCAGCAAACTGCTTGGCCGCCGTTTCCAGGCGGCCCGTCCCCGAATGAGGAACAACTTATCCTAGTTGGAATTTCGTGTCAAACCGGATAACGGCGGACTCATCCCGCACGCTGACGAATATGCAAGGCTCATTTCGTTTGAAGACAGGGAGGAATCACTCCATAAATGGACGATGCAGACAGGCTGCCCGTGCCAAAAAGTTATAGCCGGGTTCCAAGAAGTTATTGGACAGGAATTCGCGTTGTATCGCAGGCTAGGAGAAGGGTGCGCACGAGAACGTCGGGCAACCAATTCCTCCATCGGCGGTAAGAAGATGGTCTCCGATCTGACAGACTCAACGAAGCCACTGCAGTTTCCGAATCGCGCACCTGCGCCATGGTTTTCGGTCCAGAACCGTTTCTGGATACAGGTCACGCGACGGCCATCCTACTCATCCACTCGAAAGCGCCATATGAGCTTGCGCGCTCAACGGGCTCGTTCTTTTGCAGAGGGCAGAATTTTCGCTTTTCTACGGGTCAGCCCCTGAGTCTGTCGGGGGGGGGCGGTTTTGTTCTTCACCTGATGAATGAAAGGCGAGTACGGATCGCCCAATCTCGCTGGCAGCCTAAAGCACTTCCGAGCATTTCAAGCGCCCGAGAGCGCTTCCTTTCACCGGAGGAGACGGAATGAAGCTCAATCTCATCGAAGAATTGGAATCCCGGCGTGGAGGTATCAAAGTTGCCGATCTTGCCGGCATTCTGGGAGTGGATGATAAGCATATTTATCGCTTGGCGGCGCGCGGACAGATTCCCAGTTTTCGTATCGGTGGGGCTGTTCGATTCGACCCGCAAGAGGTCGCGGAGTGGCTCCGAGCGAAATATGGTTTCGAAACTCGTCCTCCCCGAAAGGCGCCTCGCTCAGATGAGGCGGCCGAGAGCAGTGCATCCTCTGCCGCATGAGTACACTTGATCTGGTCGTATCCCGGCCAGTCGAATCTGTCGACGGCCCACACGTGAGCGGAGGACCATCGGATGCTCAAAGCGGCCGCGAGTATCTCGTCTAAACGAGCGGCCCGGCGATGTCGATGCCACGCGAATTGATATTCCTTAAATCCGACCGTTAAATGTAGTCGGATTTGGCTGGGCACGGCATGTTGTCACCCTGGGTCCCAACTGGCTTTGAGACGCGGCTGGCCCATGCGCTGCTATCTTCGAAATCATAGTTTTGTGCGATCGCTGCTCGCATGTCCCCAAATCGCCCGAACATCCAAGAAGCCGGCAGCGATGGCGGCTTTTTCCCACGGACTGAGGGTAGGAACGAGAGTGTTCGTTCTAGGAGCGGGCGAACGCAAGAAGGGGATTTATGTCGTGCTTGTCGGCCGCCTGAAGTGCGTCGATATAGCGGCGCCGAAAATCTCCCGGCTGCACGATGTCCGCTCCGCCCCAGGTGAATACAGGTCTATCCTGCGTCCGCGCCAGCACATCGGCCATGAGTCTTGCATGACGACCGTTGCCATTGGCGAAGGGATGGATCGAGACCAGACGATGATGGAAGCGGACGGCGATCTCATCGGATGGTAAGGTCTTATGTTCGAGCCAATAGCGAGCGTCGCCCAACAGAGCGCCCAGTGCGTCGCGGATTTGGTAGTGCGCTATGCCAATGTTCTTTTCTGTGCTCCTGCATGCTCCAGCCCATTTCCACGTCTGGTCGAACATTCGATTGTGCAGGTCCCGGAGATAGGGTTCGGTTAAAGGATCTTGCCTGCGTAGATTCCGCAGACTGAGAGCCCAGTCGTAAGCAACAAGAATGTTCGCTCGCTCGAACTCGTTGAGTTCTTCCTTCGTGGCGAGATTGGGAATGAGATCAGCTTGTTCATCGGGAGACAGCGGTGTATTGCCGTCTCCCGTGGTGAAGATCGTCATTTGCGTTTGCGCTTTCTTGTGAGCCGCTCGGCCTCCGCTTCAATGGCCTGTTCCAGATTGCCGCTTGCCTGGTTCTCCAGTGCCATCGAATGCTCGACTCCCAGTACGTTTGCTTTGGCAGCGGCGCGCGCGCGCGCCTCCACCAGTGTTTGCAGGTTGTCAGCACGAGGGACGAAGGCGTACAGCAGATCGCAATCGAGCGCGTTGGCAAAGGCGCGCAGACTCTTGAGTGTGATCCGGTCCTCGGCTTCCGCCTTCTCTTGCTGCACAATGAGCGATCGGTTCGCCTTCATTCTCTCTGCGAGCTCCGCGGACGACAGGCCAAGCGCCTCCCGTATCGCGCGAATCCATCCTTTTGGAGGGCGGGGGACCTTAGCCGAACGAAGCGGGGCAAGCGTGCGGTCGAGCTGTTTCGAGCGGAGTTGCCTGAAGTCGTCGCGCATGTCGGCCTCCTTTGGCGGCGTTAGTAGCTATGTAAAGATAGCAATGTACGCGCCTTTTGTCTATTTATAGATAGACAATAATGCGTCTCGCGTCTATCCATAGATAACCGTTGGCAGCTACAGGAAGGTGGCAGGAGACAAAGGTGGGCCTGGAGAGAGTTGGACTCTCCCTTCGGTTCGGATCTAGGCTACAAAACCGCCAGTGCGCCGCAACAAACCTGCCTGGCCGCATCCCTCCGCGCACGCGGCTATTTGGCCGCTGCCCGCCGCACAGCGAGGTAATGATGGTCGAGAGCCTGGCGCACCAGAGTCTTGATGACCGCCTGCCGGCTGATGTTCAACTCTTTCGCCGTGTTGTCGAGCTCCTCCAGCATCGGCGAGGTGAAATCCACGTTCACCCGCTGGATCGCTCCCATCATGCGGCCTTTATTGGTAAAGAAGGGGGACACGCTCTTTCCGGCGTCGGCGAGCCGTGCAATGGATTCGGCAGAGACGGGCTTCTTCTTAGGAGTGCTCTTCATGCAGTTCCTCTTCTTCTTTGGTAGCTTTCCATAACTTGACCAGGTGGTAATACTCGCCCTCTTTGTCCTCGCGGAGCTCGAAGATCACCGCATACAGCCGTTCGCCTACCCAGCCGATCGCCCGGTATTGTTCGGGCACATCAGAGCGTTGGCCCAGGTAATAGGGGTGCGCGAATATCTCCTGCACTTCCTCAAACCAAATGCCTCGCTTTGGATTCGCTCGGAGACGTGCGCTCTTCCTGCGATCGAAGTCGAACCGCATAGGTATAACTGTTATACCATATACGCCAACTCCAGAAATGGAAAAGCCACCCGCGCGGGTGGCTTTTGGTGGAGCGGGAAAATCAGGCTACAAGTGCCGCAAGCTCGCCGCTGTTGACCTTCTGTGCCGCGTCCTTCGACCGGATGCCCTTGAGGTAGACCATCGTGGACTTGATGTCGCGATGCCCGAGCCACGCCTGCACGGTGCGGATGTCTACGCCGTCACGAAGGTGGTTGGTAGCGAAGGTGTGCCGGAACTTATGCAGGAAGAAGTTCATGCAGTACGGACCCTCTTTGCACTTGTTGTTGTGCTCGGTCACGCACTGCTGGCAGTTGAGGTTGGCGCGCTCGGCGACGCGCTTGACGATCATGTCCATCTCGCTGTCGGGTTTGCCGCGGCCGTTGGGAAAGACGAGCTGATTCGGCGTTGCGCTGCGTGCTTCCTTCCGCTTTCTCAATCGCTCAATCAATCCCACCGGCAACGGAACAACGCGCTCCTCCCAGTTCTTGGGGGTGAACCGCCAGTGCGGTTTCGCCTTCACGCGCACATCGTGATGGCGGAAGTCGATGTCTTTCCATTCGACGTAGCGGATTTCCTGGTCGCGGAACCCTGAGCCCAGAAGAAACTTGAGCAGCGTGGCCTCGTCCTCCGTCGCCGCTTTGAACATCGCCTGCAGTTCTTCCGGTTCGTAGACGGGCCGGATGGTGTCGACGTAATCGGGCCAGTCGCCCTTCTTCATCAAGCCGGTGCGTCCGTGACTCTTGAACAGCTGCAGCACGGTGACCACCTTGTCATAGACCGTGCGCGCTCCAAGTTTCTGCTCGTAGCAGTAGGTCATGAAGTCAAGCACATCATCCCGCGTCGCGTCTTCGACATACTTTTTCCTGTACGAAGCGCGCAGGAGCGTATCGAGGGTGTAGCGATAGGTGAGATAGGTGCGCGGCTTGCGCTGCATCCGCACGTAACGCAGATAGGCATCGATAGCATCGCCGATCTTCGTTTTGGGCGCGACCTCAGGTGCGGGCTCTGGGGAAGCAATGAGGCCGTCGCGGATGGCGCGCAACTCGACTGCTTTGCGGCGTGCCTGGTCTATCGCGTCCTCGCGGGAGACGGAGACGCGGCATCGTTTCCCGCGCTCGCGCCACTCGATGTAGTAGGCCCCTTCGGCGTGGACTTCGACCTGGCCGTTAACACGGACTTTGTCTTTCAGACGGCCGTTCGGTTCCGGAACGACGGGCGCAAAACGCCAGGCATTATCGACTTTAATTTTCTTGATGAGGTTGACGCGGTCTGCGTATTCGGGAGCGTTGACAGAGGTGTTGCGGGGATTCGGACGAGGCATCGATCGATCCTCCTCTGAGGCTTCATAGCCTATCAAAAGTGGGCCAAAATGGACACCAAACTGGACACCAAGGAGTTATATTACTGATTCCAAAGGTAGCCGGTTAGAAGGCAGCGCTCTAACCAACTGAGCTACGTCCCCAGATTGAATCTGGAAAACCTGCTGCATGCTGCGTATGCCGAACTTGTTTCACCACGCAGACAACCGCTTTTCGGGCGGGAAGCGAAGCTGCACCCTTGCTTCTGCAACATCACTGAGTGTATCAGAAACACTCACTCCAATGGCATCCGAGCGGCACATTTCTCATACTCGTCGGCGCCGCATCCTCTTCAATTCAATAATCCTGACCGCCTAACAGCCCATGCTTCTAATCTGCCTCCATGACGCGCGACGCCAAGCACGGATCCTGATTGCCGTGTTCAGCCTTTCTTAGGCAGTCCAGGCGGCAGCTGCGCGATTCCCACGCGCTGCGGCAGTAAAGCCCATGTCCATCGAAATGCCGCGTACGCATTGCAGCAGATGATTGGCAATTGAGGGCAGTTTCTGCGCGGTCACGCGAAACGACGGTCCCGACACACTGACCGCCGCTACCGGCTGGCGTTGCGCATCAAGCAGTGGAACCGCGATGCAGCGGAGTCCTTCCTCGAGTTCCTCGTCGTCCACCGCGTAGCCTCTCCGACGCGTCTTTTCAATTTCAATCCGCAGAGCCTCTGCCGTGGCGATCGTACGATGGGTGAATTTTTCAAATCGCGTCCGTCGGATGATCTCGTTGATGCGGTCTTCCGGCAGAAATGACAGCATCGCCTTCCCCACCGAGGTGCAATGCACCGGATTGCTCGAGCCCACGCGCGTAATCATGCGAACCGATCGAGCCGGCTCAATCTTGTCGATGTAGATCACCCGCGCCTGCTCAAGAATGCAGAGGTGCGCGGTCTCTTCGGTTTCGGCTACCAGACGACGCAGGTGCGGTTGTGCACGCTCGCGCAGGTCGTATTGCTCGATGGCGCGATTCCCAAAATCAAAAAGCCGCAGACCGAGGCGGAATTTCCCATTCGTCGTCCGCTCGACCATCCTGTGCCGCTCCAACACCATCAGAAAACGGTGCGCGGTGCTCTTGTGCAGTTGAAGCGATGAGGCAACTTGCGCCAGTCCCAGCGGTACCTCGCTCTCGCCAAGCAGATCAAGCACGGCAAAGGCACGATCGAGCGCCTGAACTTTGTATGTCCCTTGAGGGGCAGTGTCTCGCATTTTGGTCCTCTATTCCGTCTGGAAGTACAGCTTCAGTTTCTCAAGATATGGGACCCAGCGTCAAGATAATGGGACAAATACTGCCCCCTTCTCCGAAAGGGCGCGCTAATAATCCGTAGATAAGTTGTTTTGTTTCAGTAACTTGCTAACTTACAGATTCCGCTGCAAAAGGAACGTAGCCGACAGAATCAAGCGCACATTCGGTGGGTTTCGCAGTTTCACAGGGGGGGAGGGGGAGGGGGTGCGGAGAGTGGCCTCTGTTGGATAACCCAGAGGCCGCTTCGTGATGCGCCCCGGCAAGATTGCGAGCGAGTTTTGGTGTGCGCACAAAGACTCCTCAGAGCTTTCAATTCCATTATCCGCCAGAAGGGACTAATTCTCTGCAAAACGCGTGACTGTTTTTAGCATTTGGAATGTGTGAGTTAGAGTGGCGGGTGACGATCCTGCCCTTGACCGAATTTGGGACCAATGAAGGGGCGGCCGGGGATTCGTTTGCTTTCAACCAATGCCACCTGCGCCTGGATGAGGCCGGCCGAGAGTTCGCACCTCCCGTTTCGCCAAACATGTTGCCTGCGCTCACTTTCTCTTTGCAGACACCCTTATGAAGAGCCGATCGACGCTAGAAATTCGGCGCCCATCCACCACACTCACGAGGGGTCTCCAGGTTCGACCCGTTGCCGACGATCCCAGCGTCTGCACACCTGAAACCGTGATCGATCACTGCCTGTTGATTCGCCATCGCCCTCAGATACATTTGTGTCTCGGCCGCTCCGCCGGGCCCCTGGCCAGGAGATGCCGAGGCGACGGGCGTATAGGGGGAAAGCATCTTCTGCACCCAGCCGGGAGCTATCTTGTAGCTCTTATAGACGGCCGCAACCGTGGGCACCGTCTGGGCTGCGATGGCCGAGGGCGCCGTTCCCAGCAAGAGGACGAGCTTGAACATCTGGGCGGTGTCGGGCGGGAGCGAACAAAATACGCCCATTCCTTTGGCCGGCGCGGCGGTCCCGGTGAAGTCGACCGCAAACATGCCGCACTGGCCCATGTTCGGCGGCACTTGAACAGGCGTTGCGTAGATGAATTTAATCTGTGCAACTGGCTTTCCGCTGAGCGACAGTTCCTGCTGAAGAAACATGACGAGCTTGTCACTCAGCTTTGCCGAGGAGGGCATATTCATGAGCGCTGGCCCCGGGCCCCTCTGGCCCAATTGAAACGCACCTTCGTGCGCGACGAATACGTCCCCTAAATTGATGATTTCGCCTTGTGGTCCTGACACATTGAACGAACCGCCAGCAGCACTGATAACTTTCCATCCGGACGGCACGCCGGCAGAGACGCTTTGATCCTGCGCGGTATAGGGCTGCAACTGGACTGGGGCCGCGGCCGGAGCCGTAGACGGCTTCGCCTGCGCGCGAGCGGAGACAAAGGCTGAAACCCCAATGATGATCGAGATCACCGGCACGGCGGCGACCCGCAGAAATTTCATGGCATCGCATATTTGCATAATCAAGGTCCCTCGTCCCTGGTTTTTTGGTCCTTTGCATTGCGCGAGGCACGAGCCCCGGTGTTTCTGTGCCTGTTTCTGTGCCTGGATATGCGCAGGGTAGCATTCATCGATGGGCGATGGCTATCATCTTTGAGCGCGAAGACGCGGAACGTAAACGGCGACTTGGAAACCGGGAGCATGAACCACAATTTGGTGGAAGTGAGCCGAATCTCAGCGGCGATGCGCTTTCAAACCGGAACTTATTGAATTAGAGCTAAGCGGGTACTTCGTCTCCCTCGCCCGGAGCGAGAAACAGGTTCTCCTCCAGCCCATGCTGCCGCGTGTAGAGGTCGTAATAGCGGCCACCCATTGCGAACAGTTCCGCGTGATTGCCGCGCTCCACAATCCGTCCTTGCTCGACAACCAGGATCTGATCTGCGCGGCGAATCGTCGACAAACGGTGCGCGATGACAAATGTAGTCCGCCCTACCATCAGCTGATTCAGCCCAGCCTGGATCATGGCTTCCGACTCCGAGTCCAACGAACTAGTCGCCTCGTCCAGAATCAGAATGCGCGGTTGCGCCAGCAGTGCGCGCGCAATCGAAAGCCGCTGCCGCTGCCCGCCGGAAAGCTTCACGCCGCGCTCGCCGACAATCGTGTCGTACGCGTCAGGAAAGCGCTCGGCGAACTCGTCGACGCGCGCTGTGCGGCACGCGAACAGAAACTGCTCTTCGGTGGCGTCGGGCCGCGAAAACATCACGTTCTCACGAATGCTTCCATCAAAGAGAAACGAATCCTGCAACACCACGCCCAATTGCGACCGGAACGTGTTCAGGTCCACGCAGGCCAGGTCAACCCCATCCACCAGGATCTGACCACTCGTCGGCGTGTGGAAGGCGCACAGCAAGCTGATGATCGTCGACTTGCCTGAACCTGACGAACCCACCAGTGCCGTCACGGTTCCCTGCTCTGCTTCAAAGCTGATGCCATGCAGCACCGGCTTGTCCGTTTCGTAGGAAAATTCCACATTCTCGAAGCGAACGTTGCCCTCGATGGGCGGCATCTTCAGCTTGCGCTTGGGGTCCTGGTTCTCTTCAAGCTCTGACATGATCTCGCGGGTTCGATCCAGCCCCGCAAAGGCTTCAGTGAGCTGCGTGCCGATATTCACGATCTGGAATATCGGCATGACCATGATGGCCAGAAACATGTTGTAGCTGAAGTAATCGCCGACCGTCCATGCCTGACTCAGCACAGCGTGACCGCCCAGCCACATCACCAGCGCCGAAACCAGGCCCAGCACCGTAGTGGATGCAGATCCGAGCACGCTGGTCATGGTCAGCGACTTCATCACGTTGGTAAGCAGTCGATCGACGCCAACCCCAAAAACACTGGCCTCGCGCTCTTCGGCGTGGTAGCCCTTGATCACGCGGACTCCGCCGAGCGATTCGGTCAATCGCCCGGTAACTTCCGCATTAATCTTCGCTCGTTCGCGGAAGATCGGCCGGATTTTCTTGAATGCATACTGAAGCACGAAGACAAACAAGCCCACGACAGAAAATACAGTCAGCGTGACGAGCGCGCTGCGATTTAAAAGATAGACAAAAGCCAGGACCGCGGTCAGCATGCCGCCTACGAACTCCACCAGCCCGGTGCCGACCAGGTTGCGTACACCTTCCACGTCAGACATGATCCGCGCAACCAGTGTCCCGGTGCGGTTCTCGTCGTAGTAGGCAACCGACAAAAGTCCCACATGCTTCTGCACCTGGCGTCGCATCTCGGCAATCAGTCGCTGCCCTGCCTTTGAGAGCAGTTGCGCCAGGGAGAAGGACGTAATCGCCTGCACAATCATGGCCGAGAACACAAGAGCAATGATCTTGGGCAGCAAAGCGGGATTAGGATGCGTTGGCGAAAGAACTTTGTCCAATAAGGCCTTCGAAGTGTAAGGCATCACCAACCCGGCAACGCGATTCACTGCCATCAGGCAAAGCCCCGCCAGCAGCAACCCCTTGCGCGGAGCCACTAGCGCCTTGATCTCCGGCCATAGCCTCTTCAAATCAGGCTTCTTCTTTGGCAGTTCGGCTGCGCGCGCCCGTGCGCCTCCGCCTCGCGGCGACCGCTCCGCGCCGCCACTCAACCCCATTCCTCCGCCGCGCATGGTGCTCATCTGTTAGACCTTCCCCGATCGCCGCGCCGCAATAAACGACCGCACACACAAGATCACGTACACAAGCAGCAGGACCGCCATTGCGATCTGCGCTCCCACAGCGATCGGGTCAATCGGCTTTCCCGTCGAGCTTGAATGTACAAATTCCTGCGCGGCCCGAAATCCCGCCCCCAGAAATCCCAGCAGCCCGATCGTCACATTGATGTGCATGAAGAGTTTGCGGCGCGACTCACTCGGGCTCATGGCAAGCAACCCAAATAGTGCCAATGCCACACCAAACCATGTCGGAATCAGGGCCGTAATATGCTGGCTTCCCGTACCTACGTATCCCGTCAGACCAAGCGCAACCAGCAGAACTGCAAATATCAGGGTGACTCTTGCCAAGAAACACCTCTCCTTGAGGCTGACGTCAAGGATATCAGTCCAATGGATGCTCGGCGTTCCGTCGTAGATGCGAAGAATCGGCAGCGTTTAGCGCTGGATGCGCGCCGAACCGCCCTGCGCAACTGCCTGCACCTGGTCCAGCGTCGCCATGGTCGTATCCCCGGGGAAGGTCGTTAGCAATGCGCCGTGCGCCCAACCCAGTTTCAACGCACTATCAGGCGCCTCGCCGTTGAGCAAACCGTAGATGAAACCAGCCGCAAACCCGTCCCCGCCCCCCACGCGATCCAGCACGTCCAGTTCAGCGGTCGGCGCCATGTACGTCTTGCCTTCCATCCATGCCACCGCGCTCCAGCTATGCCGGTTAGTGGAGTGCACGTCGCGCAGCGTTGTCGCCACAATCTTGACGTGCGGCAGCTTCTTCACCACCTGGTCCATCATGCCGAAGAACACGCTCGGATCGAGCTTCGACTTCGCCGCAACTTCAGGACCCGGAATCCCTAGCCCTTTCTGCAGATCCTCTTCATTACCCACCAACACATCTACGTTTTCGACAATCCTGGCGATCGTCTCCACGGCGCGCTTGTCACCGCCATGAATCTTCCAGAGCTTCTCTCTAAAATTCAGATCAAACGAAGTGACCGCGCCGGCCGCCTTCGCTTCGCGCATCAATTCCGCAGCCAATTCTGCGGTTGTCGCTGAAAGCGCCGCGAAGATCCCACCGCAGTGCACCCAGCGCACGCCTCCGCTAAAGATCGCTTTCCAATCGAAATCGCCGGGCTTCAACTGCGCCGCCGCTTCATTGGCTCGGTTGTAAAACACCACAGGCCCGCGTACGCCAAATCCGCGATCGCTGTAAACGGTCGCCATATTCGGCCCGGAGACACCGTCGTGTTTGAAGTGCCGGTAGATGGCCTTGACGCCCATGGCCAAAACGCGCTCCGCGATCAGGTCGCCGATCGGGTAGTCCGACATCGCTGAAGCGATCGCAGTCTTGAGCCCAAAACAGTTTGAGAGGTTGGCCGCCACGTTGAACTCGCCGCCGCTCACATGGATCTGGCATTCTGTCGCTTTGCGAAACGGAATGATCCCCGGATCGAGCCTGTGCACCAGCGCTCCCAGGGAAAGAAAATCGATCTCTCCATCTTTGCGAATCGTCATCCCGTCACTCATGCTCTCTCAACTCCTCCACATTTTTTCTCGCAACTCCATGCCGACCCGCTCACGCTCCCAACGACTGCTTCACATCCGCCACAACCTGCTCGGGCGTCCATTCATTGCCGGGATAGAACTTCAATACTTTGCCGTCCCTCCCAATCAAGGTTGTCGATAGCGTATGCGTAATCGTCCCATCGGTCCCGTCGCTCATCCCCAGGTCGAAGTACTTGGCCATCTCCGTCAGCACCGGCTTCTCCGGCACCGCAAAATCCCAATGCGCAAACGCCGTCTTGGCGTCACTGCCCATGTATTCCTCTCCATAAGCCTTCAGGCGATCTGGAGTGTCATGCTCCGGATCAAAACTCACGCAAAGCAGATGCATTCTTCCGTGAGTTGCGGGATCGGCCGACAGTTGTTGATTGATGACTGCAAAGTTGCGCGTCACCAGCGGGCAAAAATTCGGAAGAGGGCATCGCGTATAGATGAATGTGATCAGCAGTTCTTTGCCGCGGAACTGATCCAGGTGAATAATATGCCCGTCCTCATTGCGAAGCTTGAAGTCCGGAACCGCATCCCCCTTAGCCGGCACATGATAGATCACAGTCGGCCGATAATCCGGCTTGCCTTCTGCCACGACTACGATGTGATCCAGCAAAACACTCGCATCTGCGCCCTGCGAAACCAGCAAATCCGATGTAATGACGTCGCCGGGATGCAATTCGCTGAGAATGCTAGGATCTTTCAGCTTGTAAGGCATCGTCATCGCGTCCATAAAGCCCGGAATGGCCTCATGATTCAGTGTGACTTCACCGGTAGCAGCGTTATTCGCAACCACTTTTCCGCGAAGCTTGTAGACCTTGTAAGAGGCGCTGACTGCCGCATCATCCGCGTCATTCTGCTGACGATGACACCCTGAAATCGTCGCGATTCCGATCACTGCAACGACAAGTAGTTTCCGTATCACTCCCCAGTTTACAACCCTCCCTGTTTCCCACAGCCCGCACTCGTTCCGCTCCACGGTTCAACGGCGTATAACGCAGATATGGGCACTCAATCCTGGGACGAGATCGACGCATGGTTGCGCGACGGCGGACTCGTGGTCGCCTCAAGCGATCGTGCTTCCCGCTCCCTCCAGGCCGACTTCCACCGCCGACGCCGCATTGAGGGACTGTCTGTATGGCCCACGCCCAACATCGTTGATTGGAAGACCTTCACCCGCAGCGCGTGGGAAGATCGAAATTCCGATGGGCGTCTCCTTCTCAATTCAGCGCAGGAACTCTCGTTGTGGTGCGAAATCATTCACAGCGAGCATCATCTTCCGACCGCGTTGAGCGCCTCAGTACGCCGCCTCGCCACAATGGCGGTCGAAGCATCGGACCTCCTCAGTTCCTTTGCGCCCCGATTCCTCCGCGCATCGTCGCGGATCGGTTGGGATCGCGACTCCGGCGAATTCAGCAACTGGCTCGCCGAATTCGATGAGCTCTGTGTGAGAAATGGCCTCATTCCCATGAGCCGCGTCCCCCTCGAGTTGATCGCCCTCCTCCGCGAAGACTCCGCAGTTCGGATGCCGCTTCGTCTCGCCGGCTTTGACCGCATACTCCCCGTGCAACAACAGCTGTTCGACGCGTGGGGCGGCCAGTGGCAGCAATTTCAACCTCAAGGTCAGCCAGCCCAGACACGCTTCTATCGTACCGGCGACGGCCAAACGGAGCTTGAATCCTGTGCGTACTGGTGCCACACGCGCCTCGCCGCCAACCCCAATACTCGCATCCTTGTCATCACGCAGGATGCATCGCAACGCCGCGGAGAAATTGAGCGATCCTTCCTGCGGTTTTTCCAGCCCGTAGCCCCGCTGCCTTTTGAGTTTTCGCTCGGCATTCCGCTCAGCCCCCTCCCCTTGGTACGTTGCGCTCTTTTGCTTCTCCGTTGGCTTGGCGATGCCCTCAACGAGAACGAGCTTGACTGGCTCTTTTCAAGCAATCTTGCTGCGTCTCCTGAAGAATCTTCGGCCCTGCAATCCTGCATGCGCACCCTCCGCCGCCGCGATCAACAGCGGCTTCAATGGTCGCTGGAAAGTTTTCTAAACCAGGGTCCGATTTCTGCAACCCATCCCGCGCCATGGAAGCGCCGCATGATCACAACACAGAGGAGCCTGAAGGAATCTGGTGCGTTGCTCAATCCCGTTGAATGGGCTGACAGAGTTCCGCATCTGCTCGAGACCATCGGCTGGCCTGGCACTGAATCGAGGACAAGCGTTGAATTTCAGGGGCTGCGCCGCTGGCAGCAGGCATTGGACACTGCCGGTTCTCTCGGCTTCGACGGGCGTCGCATTCCCTGGCAAGACTTCCTCTCCGAACTCGAACACGCAGCCGCAGACATTCTCTTCGCGCCGCAGTCCTCCGATGCGCCGATCCAGATCGCCGGACCCGCTGAGTCTGCCGGCCTCACTGCTGATGCAGTGTGGTTCCTCGGCGCGGATGAGGAGTCCTGGCCGCCAGTCGCCTCGTTGCATCCGTTCCTGCCGCCTCACGTGCAACGTGAATCCGCGATGCCGCATTCCTCACCTCAATTGGACTGGCAATTCGCCTCTGCCATCACGAACCGGCTGCTCGCCTCCGCCCCTGAAGTCAATTTCAGCTTCGCAGCACAGAAAGACGACACGGAGACCCGGCCCTCGCGCCTTGTACAACTTGCATGCGCTCCTCAGCCCCTTCCTGCAAACCTGATTCCTCCGTCTCGCGAAGCATCAGTCGCCGTTCCCTTCATCGATTCGACGAGCGTCGCCTTCAATCGCGCTCATCTTGGGGGTGGAGCGAGCGTTCTCTCGTGGCAATCGCAGTGCCCCTTCAAAGCGTTTGCCTCAGCGCGTCTCGATGCGAAGGATTGGGACGCCGCGGAGTTCGGACTCTCCGCAAAGCAACGCGGTCAACTGCTCCACGACGTTCTGCACTCCATCTGGTCCGGCCCTCCGCGAGGCATCAGGAGCCACTCCGATTTGATCGCACAGACCGATCTCGCTCTTTTCGTCCGAACCCATGTTCGAAATATCCTGAAGAAAAAGGTTCCCGACGCGGTTCGCGAAAGCATGCCAACACTCTACATTGACCTTGAAGAAACACGCCTGGTTCGGCTCGTCACAGGCTGGCTTGAATATGAATCCACACGCGTTTCTTTCACCGTCGCAGAAGCAGAAGCCGTCCGCACCGTCACGATTGCCGGCCTCAACATGAATCTTCGACTCGACCGGGTCGATCGACTCGTTGATGATTCCTCGCTCGTTATCGATTACAAGACCGGTAACGTTGATCCGAAGTCGTGGGACCTCCCGCGACCAGATGATCTGCAGTTACCGCTATACAAAGTCTTCGGACTTGTGCCGATGCAACGATCTCTATTTGACGATTTCCGTGGTCCGGCTAGCGGGGGGCTGGTTTTTGCCAAGATCCGCGCAGGTGATACTTGCTTTGCCGGTCGCGTTGCTGACCCAAAGAAGACGATTAATCCAGATCTCACCGGAAGCAGCGCACTGGTCCGGCGCAGGCTCACGGGTTTAGACGAGTCAAAGTGGAAGGAATACATCGATCGTTTGGCCCAGGAATTCATCCATGGCCGCGCCGCCGTCGATCCACGCGACTACCCGAAGACCTGCGAGCGCTGCGGCCTTCAATCAGTGTGCCGGATTCAAAATCCTGAAAACCGCGCGCGAATTGAAGATGATGAGAACACGGAGGAAGATGATGAAGAATAGCTCCGTGCTTTTCACTCCTCCCGATCAGGCTGAGCGCATATCTGCACTCGATCCTCATCGCTCGATTCTCGTGCAGGCACCGGCTGGTTCGGGCAAGACCGATCTCCTTACCCGCAGATTTCTTCGTCTCCTCGCGGAGGTCGACGATCCCAGGCAGATCGTTGCCATCACTTTCACCAGGGCCTCTGCCGCCGAGATGCGCCACCGCATTCTTTCCGAACTCGAGAAGGCCGCTTCGCGCAAACCATCCGCTGAAGTCCACGACGACTTTTCCATGGAAACGCTTGCCGATCGAGCGATTGCCCAGTCGCACAAATTCGGCTGGCAGTTGCTCGATCTGACTTCAAGACTGCGCATTTCCACCATCGACTCTTTTTGCCGCGAACTTGCGATTCAGCAGCCAATTCACTCCGGTGTTGGCAACAATCTACAAATCAACGAAAGACCCACGGATCTCTATCGCCGTGCAGCGCGCCTCACGCTTGAGAAACTCGGCGATTTGCGCCTTCCCGATCTCAGCGACTCAATTAGCAACTTGCTCTTGTGGCGCGATAACGGCTGGAAAGAGTTGGAAGAGCTTTTGGTCAAGATGCTAGGCCAGCGCGACCGCTGGATGCACCGGTTTGTGCTGAGCCAGGAACCGGACTGGAATGCAATTCGCGAGTGGCTCGAACGACCATTCGCCAATGCTGTGCGCACCGCGCTCGACGGCCTGACGCCACTCATGAACCAGGTTCCCCATGCAGGCGATGAAGCGATCGACCTTGCCCAATTTGCGTGTCTCCACGGCGCAAACGATCTCCATCGTGATCTCGCCGAGCTAGCCAACTTCCCTTATGGCCCGCATCAAGGCAGCGCCGCTCTTGAAGATGCCCGGAACGCATACCTGTGCCTGGCAAATCTGCTGCTGACACAGGAAGATCGCTTCCGCCAGCAATTCAACATAACTCTCGGCTTTCCAAAGGAGCACACTGAAGAAAAGCTGCGCATACACGAACTGAGCGAGCAACTCTCTACTGTGCCCGGCCTCGAACAAGCTCTTGCCTCCGTCCGAAAGCTTCCCCCAGCCCGCTACAGCGACGAAGATTGGCAGATCGTGCGCGCAAGCTTCACGCTGCTTCGTCACGCAGCCGCGGAGTTGAAGGCCGTCTGCGCCGAAGCCGGAACCGTCGACTTCGTTGAAGTCGCGCAGATTGCCCGGCAGGTTCTCCGCGACGAAGATCACTTGCCCACCGACGCGGCTCTTGCCGTCGCCGATGATATTCGCCATCTCCTTGTCGACGAATTCCAGGACACCAGCCGCCGCCAGCACGAATTCATCAGCGCGCTCATCCTCGCATGGCCTGAACGTGCCGGTCGCACCATCTTTGTCGTCGGTGATCCGGTGCAGTCGATCTACTCTTTCCGCGACGCCGAGGCAGAACTTTTCGGCCAAGTCAAAGAGAGGGGCTTCGAATTCAGCGAGGAGGAGTCTTTTCCGCTTGATCCAGTGCGCCTGACTGCAAACTTCCGCACCGATCCCCGCCTTGTCACAACCGTGAATGATGCGTTCGAGAAGATCTTTGCCAAGCCCGACGGCAGCGGAATCGAAATCACCCAGGCTGAGCCCGCGCGGGCCCCTTCCCAGAATTCCACAAAGCAATTCGAACTTCACCTCGCGTTCATTCCACAGTCGAAGTCGAAAACCTCTACCGATTCTAACGCGAGCTTCGCCGCGGAAACGATCGCCTCGCAACGCGACGCAGCCGGTGCGGCACAGATCGCCGAAGTCATCGCTCTCATTCGCACCCACCTTCAACGCATGGAGGCCGCCCGCGGCACCGGCAAGAAATATCGCATCGCGGTGCTTGGTCGCGCGCGCACGGCGCTCGCTCCCATCGCGGCCGCGCTGCGCGACGCAGCCATTCCCTTCCGCGCCCTCGAGCTTGAAAATCTGCAAGATCGTCCAGAAATCCTGGACGCGGTTGCGTTGGCGAGAGCGCTGTCTAATCCTGAAGATCGCGTTGCCTGGCTTGGTGTTCTGCGTGCGCCCTGGTGTGGCTTGAGCCTCGCCGAGCTTCATGCTGTTGCAGGCACAGACGATCCTTCGCAGATGCCGACCACGATTCCGCAGTTGCTACAGCAACGTCTCGATCTAATCTCACCCGATTCACGCAACGCCGCACAGCGCGTGCTGGCTGCATTCGCATCCGTTCCGCACTTGCGAAATGCCCTATCGACCGCGTCCGTCGGCACGCTGCTTCAGCAACTCTGGCGATCGCTGGGCGGCGACGGCTGCGTCGATGCCGGCAGTCGCGCGAACCTTGATCTCTTTTGGAAGCGGCTCGACAAACTACCTGCGGGCGAGCAGGATCTGAATGGTCCCGCCCTCGAAGCCGCTCTCGCGGAACTCTTCTCTCTGCCTGATCCTGCAGCCAGCAGCGAGTGTGGCGTTCAGCTCATGACGATTCACAAATCGAAGGGGCTTGAATTTGAAGTTGTGATCGTCCCCGATCTGCAGGCGCAGAGCGGCAGGAGCAGACCTGAGCTTCTTTCCTGGCTGGAGCGCGGAATCGCCGAGCCGGACGAGTCGGGCGATCTCACTGAGTTTCTTGTTGCCCCGCTTCAGTTCAAAGGATCCGACCGCGGGCTGGCCAAACGGTGGGTCGATGGCATTCGCCGTGAACGGGAATCGCAGGAGACGCGCCGCATTCTCTACGTTGCCGCCACCCGCGCCCGCGAAGAGCTGCATCTCTTCGCGCAACCCGCCTACAAAATCGAAGACGACGAATCGTGCTCCTTGCAGGATCCTCGCAACTGTTTGCTCGCCACGGCTTGGCCGGCCCTCGAAGAAGAAATCAGAAACCGCTTCGATCAATGGCAGCTGTCTCATCGCAACGAAGCCGAACCAGGAGAACTCACGTCCATTGCTGCAAGTGAAAATAACGTCATCGTGTTGCCACGTCCGACGATCCTGCGCCGATTGCCGCCCTATTTTGAAGCCGCCATCACCATCGACGCGAGCCTCTCTGACGCGGAATCCCTGATCGGCCTCGGCGACGCTACCTACCAGCGCCATGAAGGAGGTCTGCTCTCGCGCAGCTTGGGCAATGCTGTACACAAGCTGCTCGAAGAGTTGGCGCGTTTGCGTTTGACCCTCGATTGGGATTCCTCGCTGACAGCACTCGAAAGCATACGGCCGCGCATCACAGCCATGGTCCGCTCGACCGGAATCTCCCTCGCGCAGGCTCAAGAAATCTCATCTCAGGCATTCAACATCACGCGCAGCGCGTCGCGCGACACTTTCGGACAATGGATTCTCTCGCCGCACTCCGAAGCCGTCAGCGAATCCGGCTGGGCTGGCACCGTCGACGGCAGTTTGCGGCTCGTGCGGGTCGACCGCCTCTTCCGGGCCGGCTTGGAACCGCTGAAGCCCGGCAATGACGCCCTTTGGATTGTCGACTACAAAACAGCGCATGCCGGCAACCTTGACGCCCAATCGGCAATCACGGCGTTCCGCGCAACCTATGGACCTCAGCTCCAGGCCTACGCCGGCGTGTTACGCAATCTGTATGGCCCGCACGTCCAACTCCGTGCTGGCCTCTACTTTCCTCGCATGTCGCTGTTTGACTGGTGGGAGATTTAGCGCACCTCGGTCGCAGTGCCAAGCCCGATCGAGCGCATCAGCTCGAGTGCATTGCTTGTCTTCACCACTCCGGGCTTGAGCTTGTAGTTGAAAATCAACTTCCCATCCTCGAGCCGATCTTCGAAGTGACAATTCACGGCGCGACCATTCATTGCGGCCGGAATCTCTGCCAGAGCCAGATCGTGCGTGCTCACAATGCCGATTGCGCCGTGATCCATCAAGCTCTGCACCACCAGCTTTGTTCCCTCCAGCCGGTCATGCGAGTTCGTGCCGGATAAAAGTTCATCCATCAGAAAGAAGACCGGAACCGGTCCGGCCGAGAGATCCTCGGCGACCTTCAACCTGCGAATCTCCGCATAAAACCGCGACGTACCGCCGGAAAGCGAGTCGAGCACACAAATCGAAGCTGCCACGGCGAGCGGCGACATCCTCAACGAGCGAGCCCGTACCGGCGCACCGCACTGCGCAAGAACGGCATTCACTCCTAAACAGCGGATGAACGTACTTTTGCCAGCCATGTTCGGCCCGCTGAGCACCATCAACTGCAATGCGCCGCCCAAACTCACATTGTTGCTCACGGCCACATGGGCCGGCAGCAACGGATGTGTAATTTCCTTCGCCTCAAACAGCGGACCACGCTCCACAAACTCCGGCATAACGTCGTCGGGATGCTCAAACGCATAACCAGCCAAAGCCGTCAGTGCCTCAAACTCGCCTACCTCGTCGAGCCAGCCGCGAATGTGCGGGCCGTATTCCTGCTGCCAGCTCTCCGCCAGAAAAATACATTGCGCGCTCCAGAACATCAGCACATTCAGCAACCGCATCGCCGGATTACGCCTGGACTCGATATAGCCGACGATGCGATTCAACTTGTATATCGCATCCGACGGAACGAACCCCTCATGCTTCAATCGCACCTGTATCTCGTGCAGCCTCGCCGCGGAAAATTGCCCGTGATCGATGAGCTTCAAGATACCGGCCAGCAAATCCAGATCGGCCGCCGCCTCCTCGATCGCATCAGTGGATTCATCCCAGCGCGCATGGATATGGTGCGCCCAAGCCAGGTTCAACGCCGAAATCGCCAGAGCAATTGTGCCCATTCCCCATACTCCCCAGGCCACCATACCCGAGACCCACAGGATGCTCAGCACTGTCGTCGTGACGCGAATTCGCACATTCTTCAGGATAGGTTTGCATTCGCCCCACTTCGCCAGCGCATCAGGATGCACGCCTGCCCGAACCGTCTCGCCAACGCAGAACAATTTCTCCCGCAATTTCAGTTGCGATCTTAAATCGCGGATCGCCCCATGCCGAGCGACGACCTCATCCACGGGAGCAGCAGCCAGCAACCAGGCGGCCAGCTTTTCCTCTCCTGCGCGTGTGCGCGCGGTGCAGAGAAGCTCAAACAGCGAAGCCGGTCCAAAGATGTCGAGGTCCCGCGCATAAGGGTGAGCCGGATTGAGAAACCGGTCCCCCGTTTCTCCCGTTCCAGCCCAGCGGTCCTCAACACGTGCGATGCCGCGCGCATGAAACTCTATCGCGCGGGCCCGCTGCCGAATCAGGCGCAGCCGGTTCTCATGCAGCACCGCGAGCCACGCGAAAAATCCCACTGCCACCAGTAACAGCCAAAGAAGCTTGACGTAGTAGAGAAGGACGATCGCGGCAGCAACGGTCACGAATGCCACGGCAAGCTTTGCGAATCCCAACTGACGTTCCGCTCGTTGATCTGCCGCCTGCGCACGCTGCAATTCGTGCAATTGTTCCGCATATAACGCCGCGGGGCCACCCACACCTCGCGATGTCTCGTCTGCGCCCATGGCACACTCCGCTGGTTCTCTTCAAGGTTACCGCAGCGGAGTTGGAATTGAGACAATGCCAGTCAGTTTGAGATTGAGGTAGTCAGCTCGTTGCTTCGGTAGCCTTCTTCTGCGCCAACATGCTTTTGTGGTGGCGCACGTCCGAGCCTTCGATCCAGAAAATCACATCCTCGGCGATATTGGTCGCATGGTCTGCCACGCGCTCAAGCGCCCGGCAGATCATCAACGCATTCAGTGCCTGCGGAGCGATATGGCTCTGCTCCTCCATCACTTTGGTCAGCGACTTGTAGGCTGCGCGATTCATCTTGTCCACCGCGTCGTCCATCATCAGCACTGCACGTGCCAGTTCCGGATCAGCCTCGATAAACGACTGCAGGCTTTTCCGTACCATCTCTGCCGAAAGCGTCGCCATCCGCGGAATATCCACCGGAAGTTCCGGAACTGCCGGCATCTGCTCCATGTTGCGAACGCGCTCGCTGATGCTCTTCGCCGAGTCACCCACACGCTCGAGATCCGCATTAATCTTGATCACGCTCAGAATGAAGCGCAGATCAATTGCCATCGGCTGCTCCATTGCCAGAAGGTCGAGCGCCGCCTGGTCAATGTCGCGCTCCAGCCGGTTGATTGCAACCTCACTGCGGCTCACCAGGTCGCAGATTGACAGGTCGCGTACGCGATAGGCTTCAATGGCGCGCTGAATCGCCTGCTCGGCCAGCCCGGCCATCACCAGCAGATTCTCCTTCAACTGGTCGAGACTTTGTTGGAAGCGAATGCGTGTCATCCGAACCTGCCTGTTATGTAATCCTCAGTCCGCTTGTCACTGGGATTCGTAAAGATCTTGTGCGTCGAGTCGAACTCCACCATGCGGCCATTCAGAAAGAAGCCGGTCTTTTCGGCCACGCGTGCCGCCTGTTGCATGTTGTGGGTCACAATCACGATAGTGTACTGCGATTTCAACTGAAAGATCAGGTCTTCTATTTTCGAAGTAGATACCGGGTCCAGAGCCGAAGCCGGTTCATCCATCAGCAGAACCTCAGGATCGACCGCTAATGCCCGCGCGATACACAACCGTTGCTGCTGGCCGCCAGAGAGGCTTGCCCCCGACTTCGACTTGAGGTCCTCTTTCACTTCATCCCAGAGCGCCGAATTCTTCAGCGACCGTTCAACAATTTCATCCAGCGCGCGACGATTGGAAAATCCGTTCAGCTTCAAACCCGAAGCTACATTTTCGTAAATCGACATCGTCGGAAACGGATTTGGCCTCTGAAACACCATTCCCACGCGCCGACGAATCTCTACCGGCTTCGCATCGTTATAGATGTCGATCTCACCAATACGTACCGTCCCCGTCACGCGTGCGATCGGATTCGTCTCGTGCATCCGGTTCAGACAGCGTACAAACGTGCTCTTGCCGCAACCCGACGGACCAATCAGCGCAGTCGCTTGATTGGCCGGAATATTCAGGTTGATGTCCTGCAGCGTGTGGTTGGTCCCGTACCACGCATTCAGGTTCGTCACCTCGATACCGACACCCACGTTAGCTTGCCCCTTTCAATACCCCGCGACTGGCCACATACCGCACCAGCGAGACCGCAATCACAATCAAAGCAATCAACACTAGCGCTCCCGCCCAGGCAAGCCGATGCTGGTCCTCGTAGGGACCGGTCGCGTAAACCCATATCTGCAACGGCAACGCCTCGATCGGCCGATTGGGATCCGTGCTCCAGAATGAATTGCCAAGCGCGGTAAAGATCAGCGGCGCAGTTTCGCCCGCCACGCGCGCAAACGCCAGCATGCAGCCAGTGATGATTCCCGGCGAAGCCGTCTTCACGGTAATGGAGAGCACCGAGCGCCAGTTCGGCAACCCCAGCCCCAGCGCCGCCTCGCGAATCGTATTCGGCACCATCAGCAGCATCTCTTCCGATGTCCGCGCTACCGTGGGGATCATCATGATTCCCAGCGCTACACCGCCGGAGAACGCCGAAAAATGTCCCTGAGGCACAACGATCAGCGAATATGCCGCCAGACCCATCACGATCGACGGAACGCCATTCAGCACATCTGCTGTGAAGCGGATGGCAGTGGCCAGTTTGGTGCCGCGACCGAATTCCGCTAGATAGATTCCGGCTCCAATGCCAATCGGTACTCCGATAGCACTCGCGATTCCCAGCAGCACCGCCGAACCAACGATCGCATTCGCCATCCCGCCGCCCGATTCACCTTCCGGAACCGGATTTTGCAGGAAAAATGCCAGGTTCAACGAACGCGCGCCCATGATCAGCAAATAGACAAAAATCGCGATGAGGGGAACGATCACCAGCACCGTGGCAAGTATCGCTAGTCCCGATACTGCACGGTCGGTTGCCGCTCGAAATCCCGATCGAAAGCTAGTCGTCCCCAATTCCCTTTTCCCCCGCCTGCCTATCGTTCGAACCTACTTCATGGCGCCTTAACCCAATCCTTCATCCACGCCGTCTTGCCTTCTTAATGCGCGCTGGCCGGTGTGCCGCGGGTAACTGCCCAAACCAGTAGGCGAGCGATCGCGTTCACAATAATGGTCACAATGAACAACGCAAGGCCAATCTCGATTAACGAACTCCGATGCAGATCGCTTACCGCCTCACTGAACTCATTCGCGATTACCGATGCCATCGAACTTCCATTCGACAAGAGCGATTTACTGATCTCCGGCGTATTCCCGATCACCATGGTCACTGCCATCGTCTCGCCCAATGCGCGCCCCAGCCCGAGGATCACCGCACCCACAATGCCGATCCGGGCATTGCGTAGCACCCCCATGCGGATCATCTCCCAGCGCGTTGCTCCCAGCGCCAACACCGCTTCACGCTGCGAGTGCGGCACAGCCGTCATCACTTCGCGCGTCAACGACGAGATAATCGGCAAAATCATGATTGCCAGAATGACCGCCGCCGCAACGTAGCCCAGTCCCGTTGGATTGTCGTCGACAAACAGTTTGGTCCATCCGAGGTATTTCACCAGAAACGGATTCACATACTCCCGCAGCAGCGGGACCAAAACGAAGACCGCCCAAAGACCGTAGATAATGCTTGGAATTGCGGCCAGCAATTCCGTGACAAATGCCAGCGGACCGCGCAGAACTTTCGGGCACATCTCTGTCAGAAAGATCGCCAGACCGATCGCCAGAGGAACCGCAATTAGAAGCGACAGCAGCGACGAAACCAGCGTGCCGTAGATAAATGGCAGAGCGCTGAAATGTCCATTCACCGGGTCCCAGTAGCTGCCGGTTTGTCCCAGGTTCGAGTCATGCGCCGGGGGCAGAAAGAAAAAATGCAATCCGAAGTTATGCCAGGCCAGGCCCGAGCGCAGCATCAGTTCCGACAAAATCAGTAGCACAATGCCGAAGATGCTCAGTCCACAAATCACCATCAGCGCGTGAAAAGCGCGATCCGCAAACGCAGAATTCCCTCGCGACATCAGGAACTTGCGGACTGCGGAGTCTTCGCTCCGAGGCACATCTTCCTTTCGTTCCGGGACCGAAACTTTTGGTGGGGCAGGAGTTGGAGCTTGAGAGATACGGGGCTCTGGCACTTGAAGTTTCACCGTTCGTAGGCTACCGGGCAAAGATGAATAGAAGGTTACAGTGCTGCTAAATCAAACGCATATAACGCACTTCTGACCGGAAAATCCGCGCTTCGATTTGAATTCCTTCGACGTTCCTGTCCTACTTCGATGCGAACGGCGATAACCAGCCCAAATCCTCTTTGGGAACAACGGATTTCGGTGTTTTGTGCCGAGGACGTGCCAACTCCGATAAGCTGATGCACTGAAAGCTATTAGGCTAACCTCATGCGTCCGATTGCGCTTGTACTCCTGTTCGCCGTCGCAACCATCTCAGCACTCCCCCAAAATCCGCTCACGACCGATGCCGCTCACCGGGACTGGAAGGCCTCCTGGATCACGCATCCGACCGCACCGCTGCGTGAGTCCCTGGTTCTCCACTTCCGCCGGACCCTCGACCTTGCCTCCGTCCCGGCCACCTATGTAGTTCGCGCGAGTGCCGACAACCGCTTCATCCTGTTTGTAAATGGCAAACGCGTCGGCGATGGCCCCGCACGCGGCGATCTTACCCACTGGCGCTATGAGAAGTTCGACCTCGCCTCCTACCTCCAGACCGGCCACAACCTGATCACTGCGACAGTCTGGAACTTCGGCGTCCTCGCGCCCGTCGCCCAGATCAGCGACCGCACCGCTTTCCTACTCGAGAGCGAAGCCACCGGGCTCACGGGCATCAGCACTCCCGATGGATGGTTCGTCGAAGAAGAACCCGGTCACCGAGCGCTAGACCGCTCGACCGTGACCATCAAGACATATTTCGCTTCCGGCCCCGGCGAGGAGATCGACGCCTCGAAATATGACTGGGACTGGAACTCCGCCACTTCTGGCCCGAATTGGGTTCCTGCTGCCTCGCCGATGCGCGACAGCATCTTCGGCGGCGTCAATCACGCCCACTCCGCCGACACCACCGGCGACAATTCCTGGGGCTTGATCCCGGACGAATTGCCGCACATGGAATATGAAGAGACCAGCGCCGGAAAACTCGCTCGAAGCGTAACGCCGGGGGGATCCTATGCCCTGTCGATCCCCACTCTAGAGCAGTCCTGGACACTTCGGGCAAACTCGCAAGCTCACCTTCTCGTCGATCGCAAAACTCTGACCACCGCCTACCCCGAACTCACCGTCTCCGGCGGCAAGGGCTCGCACATCGTCCTCACCTACTCCGAAGCGCTCTACGACAATCAGGAACACAAGGGCGACCGCGACGCGATCGATTACACAGGCGCAGATGGAACAAAGCACCCGCGCGTCACCCTCGGCCTGACTGATAGCTTCCTTCCCGACGGCGGCGACCACCGCGTATTCATGCCCCTCTGGTGGCGAACCTGGCGCTATCTCGATCTCGACATCACCACGGGCTCCGAACCCCTCACCCTTGAATCCCTGAAAGCCTGGTTCACCGCCTACCCCTTCGAAGAGCGCGCCAAATTCGAATCCGGCCAAGCCGACCTCGACGAAATCTGGGAGACCAGCTGGCGTACCGCCCGCGACGACGCCCATGAAACCTACATGGACACTCCTTACTACGAGCAGCTCCAGTACATAGGAGACACCCGTATCCAGGCCCTCATCTCCTTCACCGTCGCCGATGATGACCGACTCGCCCGGCAGGCGATTGCTGCCTTCGACGACTCCCGCATTCCCGATGGCATCACGCGCAGCCGCTACCCCAGTTCCCTTCCACAAAACATCCCCACCTTCTCTCTGCTCTGGATTGGCATGCTTCACGACTACTGGATGTACCGGCCTGATCCTGATTTCGTCCGTGACCACCTCGCCGGCACACGCGATGTTCTCGCCTGGTTCTCGCATTACGAGGCGCCCGATGGCCTCCTCCGCCAGCTCCCGTGGTGGAGCTTCATCGACTGGATACCCTCCGGCGAAATCCCTACATACGATAAGCAAGGCGAGTCCTGCGTCACCACGCTCCAATATCTGGGCGCGCTCATCGACGCTTCGGATCTCGAACGCAACCTCGGAGACGCGGCCCTGGCCGCGCGCTACCACTCCAGCGCTGACCATGTCCGATCCGGCCTCACATCCAAATGCTGGGTCGCATCCCGCGGGCTCCTTGCCGACAATCCTGACCAGAAAATCTACTCCCAGCAGGCGAACATTCTCGGCGTGCTCTACGACGTTATCCCGAAAGTCCAGCAGCAACCCGTCTTGCAAAAAATCCTCGCTATCGAACCCGGCACCACGCCCGACGGCATGCTCTCCGCCTCTTACTACTTCCGCTACTACCTGGCTCGCGCTCTCGACGAAGTCGACAAAAGAACGAATCCAGCCCATGCCGGTATGGCTGACGCGTACCTCAAATCGCTCGACCCATGGCGCAAGCTGCTGCCGCTTCACTTCAGCACATGGCCCGAAATACCCGGCGACACCCGTTCCGACTCCCACGCCTGGTCGGCCCACCCCATCTGCGACTTGCTCACCCTCGTCGCCGGAATCGAGCCCGCAAGCCCCGGCTTCGCGACCGTGCGCATTGCTCCCCATCTCGGTTCGCTCGACCACCTCACTGCGACCTTCCCCCATCCTCAGGGAGACATCAAGGTTGAATACCGCCTCGAGCGCCAGGGATTCACCGCGACTGTCGTCCTTCCCGGCAAGCTGACCGGCAGTTTCGTGTACAAAGGCAAATCCCAGCCGCTCGTCCCCGGCAGCAACAAAATCCAGGCCAAATGACGACGATGATTTCGATGGTTACTCCAAGAGAAAATCGATGTATTTAACGCTGAATACCTGTTCCTTGTTCCATGTAACGTGCTACAACTTCCAACATGGCAAGAAGTAAAGAAACAACGCCATCAGGGCACGTCAATTTAAGAACACTTGCTGAACACTTGGAGCTGTCGCAAACCACGGTCTCACTGGTCCTCAACAACTCACCTTCAGCAAAGTCCATTCCGCAGGAGACGCGCAACCGCGTCCTCGAGGCGGCGGCGCGTCTCAACTACCGGCCTAACTACTTTGCCCGGTCCCTGCGCCAAAGCCGCTCCATGTCTGTCGGCGTTCTCGCACCCGATTTGAGTGAAGGCTACTTCACCCGCGTCATGAGCGGCGTTGTCCAGGAGCTGACCAACGCCCACTACTTCTACTTCACCGCCTGTCACGACTGGAAGCGCGAGCTTATTGAGCAGTATCCGCGCATGCTCGTTGAACGCGCCGTCGACGGCTTCCTGCTTTTGAACACGCCCGCCGACCAGATCGAAGTCCCTGTCCCTGTGGTTGCGATCTCGGCGCACAGCGAAGTTCCCAACGTCACCAATATTGTTCTGGACCATCACAAGGCGGTCGAATCTGCGCTTATTCACCTTTATGGTCTCGGCCATCGCCGCATCGCTTTCATGCGCGGGCCAAAGGCAATCCCCGACTCCGACTACCGCTGGCAAAGCATTCAACAAGTCGCCGGCGAAATTGGCCTCGGCATTGATCCCGCCCTCGTCATTCGCATCGATTCCGCCGGGTGGTCCATGAAGACGGGCCATCATCCCATGGCGCCGGAGATCGGCTACAAGCCCATGCAGGGCCTGCTCGAAAAAACCCGCGACTTCACCGCCATCTTCTGCTTCAACGACATCTCCGCCATCGGGGCCATTCGTGCTTTGAAGGATGCCGGACTGCGCGTCCCGGAAGATGTGTCTGTAGTCGGTTTCGACGACATCCAGTCAGCGGCCTATTCCACGCCGTCTCTCACGACAGTGCGACAGCCGCTTTTTGAAATGGGCCAGCGCGGGGCACAGATTCTGCTTGAACGCATTGCCAATCGAGAAGTACCCCACCCTGCTGAAATCGTAATGGCGCCGGAACTGGTTGTGCGCGAATCCACAGGCCCGGCAGGCACCCGGCCCACTTCCTGATTCACTTGCCTATCCGCAAAACGACTGGAACCACCGGCTAAGGTACACCTGCGCATGTGCTTCGCCGCAGTAGTGGCGAGCGTGTGGCTTGTCCGCTGCTTCCTTCGTCCATTTAAAGACCGTCAGCTGCGCGTCGCTGCAGTGGATCACGATCCATCGAACAGGCCTGTCGCTCTCTTCCCCGCAAATCTCACACCGATAAATCGTGTCAATCACCTGTGACCTCCGCCTATCTCTTCACTGCTCACTGTCCACTGTGCACTGTGCACTGTTATTCAAGCATTTGCAGATCCAGCGGCGCCTCCAGCAGACAATCCATCTTACCGATCTCCGCCAGAGCCCGCTTCATCGCAGACGACTTGCACGGTTCCACCGTCACCACAAACGGCAGCGCCTCTGCCGGATACCCCGGCTTTTGCACGATTGCCCGGATGTTAATCCGCTCCCGCGCCAGCGCTCCGGTTATCTCCGACACGATCCCAGGCCGGTCCGCTACAAGGAATCGGATATAGTGCGGCACTTCGAACTCCGCGCCGATCTTTGCCGGAACCGAAGGAATTGCCACGCGGCGCGACCCATGCGCCAGAGCGAGCAGATCGCTCACCACTGCAACTGCCGTTGGATGTCCGCCCGCACCGTGCCCTGAAAACACAACATCGCCGCCATAGTGACCCGTCAGGATCACCATGTTTTCCGTCCCGCGCGACCAGGCCAGCGGCGAATTCCGGTCCACCAGCATCGGCCCAACCGTCGCCGCAACTGCACCGTCACGCTCCTCGGCCCGGGCTACCTGGCGAATCGTGCAGTTCAAATCTCTCGCATAACTGAAGTCCACCGCCGTCACACTCGTGATGGGCTGTGGCACAATCTCATCCGGATCCACCACCACGCGCAGCGCCAGCCGCATCAGGATCGCCAGCTTGGATCGCGCATCGAATCCGCCCACATCTTCCGTCGGATCAGCCTCGGCATAGCCCCTGGCCTGCGCCTCAGCCAGCACCGAAGCAAATTCTGCCCCAGCCTCCATCTTGCTTAGGATGAAGTTGCAGGTACCGTTCAGAATCCCTTCCATGCGCGCGATGCGGTCGCCGGCCAGTCCCTGCTCCAGTCCTGGAATCACGGGAATGCCCCCCGCCACAGCGGCGCCGTATTTCAGATGCCCGCCTTTGGCCGCGGCCAGCCGCTCCAGTTCGACCCCGTGGTACGCAATCAGCTTCTTGTTCGCGGTGACCACGCTCTTGCCCGCTTCGATCGCACGCCGCACCCATGTCCCCGCCGGATCGAACCCTCCAACGAGTTCCACAATCGCGTCCACGTCCGAAGCCAGAACCGACTCCCAGTCCTCGCTCCAAACCACGCTCTTTGGAACCCAGTCGACCTTCTTCCGCGCAACGTTGCGGTTATAAATATGCGTAAGTTCCAGCCCCTCGGGCTTCGAATCCAAAATGATCCGCGCTACCGAACTGCCAACCGTGCCGAACCCGAACAGCGCGATGCGCAAAACCGGGCGCTCGTTCGACACAACGGCTGAAGCTTCTCTTTCTGAGACAGAATTCTTCACGTTAAGCGGCATTCAACCTTTCAATCAGGAAGCGGGAACGAGATGCAACGATGATACCTGAAAGCCACATGCTTTCCCGAATCGCGGGTCACCCCAAAGTTCATGTAGTATGAATCCGAGATGCGACACATTCTCTCCATTCTGTTTGTCATCCTCTTTGGTCTGGGGCCGCTTGCGGCGGCCTTTGATGGAGACGACGCGTCTTTGCCAGCCTGCTGCCGCCGCCACGGAGAGCATCACTGCGCGATGGTTGACGCTGCCTTGGCCCGCATGGTTCAGGAGGCGCTCAGTAAGCCCCGATTCACAGCCCCCAGCCGCTGCCCGCAATACCCCACGCGCGGAAACGCTGCACCATCAACGGCTCTGGCCCTTGCACATGCTCCCCAAACGGCGAATGCGGGAATTCCTGAGTTTCTTCCCGTCACACCGTCCGGCTCACGCGCGACCAGCATCCATCTCCGTACGCCCGCACTCCGCGGCCCTCCGGCACTGACTCTCGCCAGCTAACTCCACACTCTTCTTCCCTGCACGCTCTCGCGCCTTTCATGCGTGCGCCATTCACCGTGGAGGTCATCTGATGATGAGCCGTTTTCGTTTCGTCTTGGGACTTCTGTTCCTCGCAACACCGATTCTCGCGCGCGCTACCGTGTTCGCCGCCATTCACGGCGTTGTCCACGACTCGCAACACCGCCCCATTGCCGGCGCGCAAATCAAACTCACGGCAACAAACTCTGCGTTTACCCTCAGCGCCGTTACGAGTGCAGTCGGCGATTTCGAACTTGTCCAGGTCCCCATCGGCGTCTACACACTCGAAGCCTCCGCTCCCGGTTTCGCTTCCTCCACGCAGACCATCACCGTCGCCTCCGGCACCAACCCTGTCCTCCACATCCCGCTCGATATCGGATCTGCCACACAGTCTGTCACCGTTAAGGCCGATGCTGGATCCTCGTCCTCCGTTGACTCGGTTACGCCCACCACTCTAATCACGCGCCAGGTGATCGACCAGACTCCCGGAGCCACCGCAACCACCGGCATGCAGATGATCACGGACTATGTGCCCGGCTCCTACATGACGCACGACATGCTCCACATGCGCGGCGGACACCAAACCAGTTGGCTCATCGACGGCGTCTCCATCCCCAATACAAAAATCGCCTCCAACGTCGGCCCACAGATTGACCCCAAGGACATCGATCAGCTCGAAACACAGCGGGGCAGCTATGCGGCCGACATTGGCGATCGCACCTATGGCGTCTTCAACGTCCTGCCGCGCAACGGATTCGAGCGCGATCGTGAAGCCGAACTTCTGCTCTTTGCCGGTAATTTTTATTCCAGCGAAGTCCAGCTCTCGCTTGGCAACCACACCGCCCGCAGTGCCTGGTATAGCAGCTTCACGGGCTCGCGTTCGAGCTACGGTCTCGCCACGCCGATCCCGCAAGTCCTCCACGACGCGACCAACTCCGGCAGCGGCTTCGTCTCCCTCATTCGCAACCAGACCCCGAACGACCAGATCCGACTCGATGCGCAATACCGGCAGGACTTCTTCCAGGTCCCCTACGATCCAAGCAGCACCGACTTCGAATGCGTGTCCAATTACTATTGCTCCTCTGGTCTGCGCGACGGTCAGACTGAGCGCGATTCCTTCGTAATCGCCAACTGGGTTCACACGCTCTCACCCAAAGCCCTCTTCTCTGCCGCGCCTTTCTATCACTTCAATCAATCCAACTACGATTCGCGCAATTCCGACCTGCCCGTCGCCACCACCTGCCATCAGACTTCCAACTACATCGGCGGCCAGGCAGATGCTCATGACGAGATCGGCCCCAACAGCTTTTCAAGCGGTGTCTACACTTTCTATCAATCCGAGAAGGATCTGTTCGGCACAATCATCAACGACGGCTCCGCACCCTCGCAACCAAACGCGCAATCAAATGCCGGCGCTGCGATCTTCGAGTTCTACCTCGCCGATCATTTGCGTCTCGGCCGCTACGTCACGCTGCTTGGCGGAGAGCGATTCACCATCTACCACGCCGGGATCGACGAAACAGCGATCTATCCCCGCATAGGCGCCAGTGTTGAAATCCCCCATCTCCATTGGGTTCTCCGCGGTTTCTACGGACACTTCTTCCAGCCCGCACCGATCCAAACCGTCTCCTCATCCGTACTCAACTACGCGAGCAATCTTCCCGGCGGTGAAAACACCTTCACGCCCCTGCCCTCCGAGCGCGACGAAGAACACCAATTCGGAATCCAGATTCCCTGGCGCGGTTGGACTCTCGACGTCGACACCTTCAAGAACCGCATCAACAATTTCCTCGATCACTCCAACCTTGGCGAATCCAACATGTACTTCCCCATCGCCATCGACGGTGCGTTGGTTCGTGCGTGGGAGATGACCCTGCACTCGCCCGATCTTGCGCATCTGGGTCGCTTCTACGTGACCTACTCCAACCAGATCGCCGAACAGCGAGGCAACATCATTGGTGGATTCACCTGCACCGACCCTAACGACCCGGCCTGCAACCTCGGACCCGGTTACACGCCACTCGACCACGATCAGCGCCACACCCTCAACACCGGCTTCACCACCAATCTTCCCTTGCATACGTGGTTCGCAAGCAATGTCTATTACGGCTCCGGATTCACCAACGGTCTCGCCGGCGCCGACATCGGCCCCTATAACGGCACATATCTCCCCGTTCACACCACCTTCGATCTCTCTGCTGGACACACCTTTCGCGAGAACTGGAGCCTCATCGCCAACGTCCTCAACGTCGACAACCACCGAGTCCTGCTCGACAACTCCGTCACGATAGGCGGATTCCACTGGAACGACCCAAGAACCGTGTCCGCCCAACTCCGCTATCGCTTCCACTTTTGATAATGCAATCTCTTCTTAAAAGAGTTGTCATCCTGAGCGACCAACGGGAGTCGAAGGACCTGCAGTTGTTCTTCGCTCCCAGCTCCGCGACCCCGAAGAAGAGCGAATGTCACTAACCCAGACTCGCGGGTGCCGACTCAGCCAAACGGCGGCCAAGATAGTCCATAACAATCCACGCCGATCCGGCGATCCCCAATGTCTCCATAGTTTCGGCCCAGTTCCCAGAGCGGTGGGGATCGGCAAATACCACCGGCAGCCAGGTCAGCAACCCGAAACCCACGAGCATCGCCGTGGTCAATCGCGATGCGAGCGCTGCCGTGAATCCCGTGAGCAGTGCGATAGCGGCAAGTGCGAACGCGGCAGTGGTTGCGACAGCCCAGAACATTTGTGGCAATAACTACCTTGACGCACAAGTCTGAAAGTAGTATTCTACATACAGATTGAAGGTGCGTGAAATGAAAAAGCCGGTAACTCTTCAGCAGGCAATAGTTTACTTCGGTGATGCGGAGCGGGC
>Ga0193726_1000304_pt1 | contig 59354 bp, 91 predicted proteins | sample H2c1metaG_FD_144928 | JGI IMG/M metagenome (GOLD analysis project Ga0193726, IMG submission 144928) | Soil microbial communities from a riparian zone of the East river system, Colorado, United States - H2c1 | ecosystem: Environmental > Terrestrial > Soil > Riparian zone | place: USA: East River... | reverse complement strand
TACTGCATCCCCTATTTTAAGCTTTCTCACTAAGTTTCTCCTTAATTAAAGCTTTAATAGCTTCCTCTTTCTTTACATCTACTGTGACAGTCTGATTACGATGTTCTCCTAAAGAGTCATAGTACCAGTGGTGTAAAAAGCCTAACGGAGCATTGCCTTTACGCATCCAGAACCATAGCATACGCCCTGACCTACCATTACCATCTGTAAATGGATGTAAAGCTTCATACTGTTGATGTGCTTCATATGCACTTAAAGGACGTTTACCTTGTGCTGGTGTTTGTATATCAGAAAGTAACTCATTCAACCATTTACGAATAGCTGCCTGACCTTCTGGCGGTAGATAGTTACCAATACGAACATCTAATCCCTTCTTATCACGCAGCACAGCATTAGGCTGATAAATCTTGACAAACTTTACCAACTCTGATATATCTATTTTATCAAGATGAATAAATCTATCGCATTCAAGCACCTCCTCTTTAGTAGGCTCTCTATGTATACCTTCTATTCTATTTGAGTCACGAACAAACTGTATCCATCTAAGTTCATTATTCTTCTGCATGTTATGATCTCCTTTTAAACTCTATTACATTCTCATTAAATGGTTCTTCTGGCGGTAAATCATAAGAGCTAAAGTTACCATTATGAATACTGTCATAAGCATCATAAAGAGCCTCACAATCATTCTGTATAATTAGAGGATCTTTAAGGTCTTTCTGTATCATGGATATAATATCCTCTAGGTCATTCTTACTGTAATGATATAGAGTAAATGGTTCTCCATTAATAGCGATAGGTCTATCATCTAAATCTGCATAACCTTCATGTATAGCAAACTCTGATTGATTATGTTGTACTACGAAAAATCTAAATCTCATATTTGACCTTCTCTTAAATTTATTATTCTTGTTTTAACTGCATCAAAGCTCAAATTAACCTTAAGCACTTATACGTGCTATTTCTGGGTTTAATATAAAAGCTACTGGTGATTTCTTACCTGTAACCTTATTCTTAGGGATGTTAGCTACTCTATAATAATTATCTGTTCCCCCTGTTTGTAACTCCATGCCAATGGTGATACACCAGTCACATTCTGCACCTTTTCCCGTCTTACTCCCTTCTAAACACTCAAATCCATAATGCAGTTTATTATGAGCAGTAAATCCGGCTTGACAGATACCTATAACCCCGCAACTATGTCGCTTTGCTATCTCTCTGGTTTTAACATAGATACTTTTAAGTCGTTCTTCACTGGTTCCATATTTACCTGATACACCTAATTTATCAAGCTGGTCTATTATTAAGATATCAACTTCATTATTATGACAATAATTATCAAGCATTTCAATAGTGTAACCGAATCCATCCTCTACATAAAGGTTCTCTAAAGTGTCTTTATATTCTTCCTGATATCTAGCAGCATCTTTTTCTATTTCCCTGTCAGGAATGCCTATTAAAGCACTTAAAGCACGTAGTTTAAGCCTATCCCTGCCTTCTTCATTACCTATGATATGAACCTTAGCCCCCTGCTGTATAAAGCCGTCTGGGGCACAAGTTAGGGACATATAGAAGCTAGTTTTGCCGCAGTCTGGCCGCGCACTTATTATACCAAAATACCCTGCTCCTAGACCACTTATACGGTCATGAAGGTCTGGTAAATTAAATTTCCATTGAAGGTTATGGGCTTTAGTATTGACCAGATTAATAATATCTATTTTGCGTAAATCTATCTTTTCATCAACTTTAGTGTTGACTTTCTTTAATTTATCCAGTAGACTCTGTAAATTATCAATACTTTCAGACTTACCGGAGGCAATATCTATGGCAGTAATAGCAATTTCATCAGCAATACGTTGTGATATCTTAGTAGTGATTATACTGTCTAAGATACGTTGACTAAACTCTGGAATCTCTTTTAAACGAGTATAAAGAGGTTCTAATGCTTCCTCTTTAGCTCTTGACATCACAGGATTATTGCTCTTGTGTAAAGCCTTTAATTCTTCTACTGTAAGGGAGGTTTTATTATCTGTGTGTGACTTAATGATTGTATTGTACAAATCATAATATTCCTTTGGCACAAAGTCCTGAGTTATACTTGCTTTGTGTTTATCAAAGAAATTATAATCTAATAACGCTTTAAGAAATTCTACGCTCATTTACATTTACCTTCCTGCAAGCTTTACGCTTGAAATACTTATAATATATCTGGGCTGAATGTTTAAAGTCATTATCAGCCTTGCAGGTGTAATTCCACCATGACGAACAGACACCTATTGCTAGGGCTGCATATACTGGCGCTAAACAGTTTATCCGTCTGCCGCCCCTCCAGTATATTTCTTATTTCACCTTTTTAAGTTCGTATTTTAAATAATCTTTATTGAATTCAATAAATCCTTGTTTTAATAATTCAAAGGCGCATTTCTCTAAAGAAGCATGGACACTATTATGCACAGAAGCTTTAACAACTATTAAATTATCTAACTTATTATTAATTTTATTTCCATCTATGTGGTGAACATGCTCACTTCTATCTAATTTTCTATTAAGATATTTCTCTATTATAACTCTATGATTTAATTCAGTTGTGTAATTATAATATCCATCTGGTCTAATTAAACCAACCCAACGTCTTTTTAAAGAAGGTTTACTTTTACCTAATATCTTGCATAAACTATCAACGCTTGTAGCTGTTTCCAGTGCCTTTATGAAATCTTCTCTAGTTACATGTAGCATTATCCCTTCACACGTTTTAAGTTTTTATTCTTTATTTTAGCTTTCTTAGAGGCTTCTCTGGATGCAGCAGCTACAATAGCCCCCGCTGATTCCTTACTTAAATTCTCTGTCCTAGCTATCTTATTTTGAACTCCCTTAAACCCCGGATGATCTTTAGCCATTTCTTATAGTCCTTAATTTAGTGTTATAACACCAGTTTCTTAACTGGAGGGCTATTGTAGCAAATATATCACACTTTGTCAAGGGTTATTTATATATAAACTAATAAACTTTCAATTTCATCTAAATCAACCGGAGTATAGTTTACACGTTCACAAGAAACATTTATATATCTACTATCAATTATATTATCTATTTCTGGTATTGTTACTAGATTGGCGTGTAAGTGCCCGTGTACATTATATTTCCACCTACTTAAACTCTCTGGGTGTATAGGAATATGAGACAGAATTAATCCAAGTTTAGGTAAGACTCTAACTCCATATATTTCCTCAAAATACTCCATATACTCTTTAGTGGGAAACAGGTCATGATTACCTCTGACTAGTCTCTTATGGCCATTTGGCCTGACTGTCTTATTCCAGTTCTCAACAATAGTCTCGTCCATTTCTTCTATAGAAGAAAATGCTCTTAATGGCTCTCCGTTACTTCTCTTAAAGGTTAATATATTAATATGCCCAAAATGAGTATCGCTAATTACATATGTTCTAATCGACATTTTCTAACTTCTTTAATTCTACATTATAGGCTCTACCTATATCTAGCCCATATTTACCTGATATACTTAATAATCTGATAATAACAGCAGCTATCCTTAAAGCGTCTTTACGTTCAGTACCTTCCATAGTATCTTGCGCATGATTATGCACCACCTGTCCTAAATCAACACAAGAATCAAGTAGTACAGATACTAAACTATGATTATCATAATATTTAGATAGGTGTGTTGATTCAAGTGCTAAAGCATCATTAAATGTTAAGTTTCCCATTATGAATTTCCTGTTAAATGAGCATGTTCGGCGGGTTCCTCTAAACAATATAAAGTGTTTAAAGTTTCTGCTTGACTTAGTGCAAAATCTATACTAACTATCTTAGAAGTTCTTATAAATGACTTATTAGGAAATCTCTTAGCTTCATCATCCATTATATAACCACTAAGTACATAACTATCTTTACTATGATGTTGAATAATCCATTTGTGTAAATAAGCTTTTAATTTCATAATATCCCCTAATTATTGAAAATGTATTATATACTATTGGTGATATAATGTCAATCACTAAATAGTTCGTCACTATCTTCTATTTCATCTGATTCACATGCGCAAGGCGTAAATTCATCATATTCTTCCCCGCAAGTATCACAGATATCATAACTACCACTTGTATAATAAGACCTCATCATATAACTTCATCTTTCATAAAAGCATCTATAAATTCACTGGGTTTAACAATTAAGTCAAATCCTTCATCTGGTATTACAGGACAATATCTATTGCTTAAATCCTTCATTAAAGATGTTTTTAAGGTTCTTCCTGTGCGAGCTTCATTACGTTTAGTTATTGTAGCGTGATCTTCATTAAAAACTATAGCTATCTTAAAATAATCAGCTTGATAGTTCATTAATGCTAGTTTATATTTACGTTGCTTACGAGTTAAGTTAAACTGACTAGGACGATATTCATATGCATATAAGAGCTAAGTGATATTCTAGCGTCTATAATAGCAGTTGAATCAGCAGTAAGGTGATTATGTATACTTGTAAAGCTTGATTTAGTAACAGTTGCTACATGCTGAACAATATCATCTGTGCTAAGTACATCAGCATATATTTCTTGTTTCATAAGCCAGGGTGTAAGAAAATCCTCTACAAACTTACTCTTACCACTACAAGGCATACCTACCAGCATTATTATAAATGGTTGTTTAATCATTTTATTACCCATGTTCATATCCTTTATTGAAATTGGTGTATTGTTAGCTCTCTAAAGTTTATACCTTCTGGTTGATTATAACCTTCAAAAACTGCGTGTATCCTAGCTATTTCTTCTCTTGCAAGAGTCCTACCAGTTCTATCTATAGGTGCAGGGGTATCTTGTATTGGCTCCCTTACGTGTAAAGTCAATGTTGTATATTTATAAAACACAAACATTAAAATTTCTATAAGTGAAGCTGTGTTATGAGTTTCATCATCTAGTGTAAAACTTCTATTAGGTAACTCAGATAAGCCGTATATAGCATACTTTAACGCCTCACTAAGTCCCATTGTTTCTCTATCCATGTTAAACCCCCTACGCTACTTGTTCAAGTAACTGAACATCTCTCATTTGAGCATCATTAATTATCCATTTAAGGCTGTTAAAACGATGTTCTAGCCCTAATGATAAACCTAGCTCTTTAGTCAGATACTGTTTTAATTCAGTTAAAGTAAATCTTTGATGTTCTATCTTAAATAGAAACTCTCTATATTTATAGTCTGCATTCCTGAAGACTAAATATCGTTCATTCATAAACTGATTATCATCCTTGATTTTACACCATTTGTCAAATATCAACTCGGCCTGTTCATTGAAATTGTCTTGTACGAGTTCTTGAAAGTCTAATATTGGTCTAATATCCAGTATAGAAAACTTCTTTACTTCTTTTTCTAAAGTATCTGTAAGGATTAAAAACAATATCTCTTTATAGTTCATAGTCTTAACCTCTCTAACTTTTATTGTAGAATTTAATATCTTTTCATTATGTTCTCTAACCCATCCAGGCTGAGGATTTAAAAAATCAAATACCCTGTTTAATATCCCCATTATTTATACTCCATATATATGGTTTATTCTAAATTCTATCCATTCATTTTTAGACATGTTCTTAATATCTTTAGGTATATTTAATATTCTAACATCGTTATGAACATATGTCAAGCTATTCTTAATCTCTAATGCTGTTTTTCTAGCATCTGGATCAAGAGCTATCCATATAGTTTTATACTTCTTTAAATACGGAATATACTCATTCTTAAACGTAGTACCTAATAATGCAAATCCAGCAAGCATTTTATCATCATTTACAGCACAGGCACTTGCGCAATCTTCTACTATAACAGCCCTAATAATAGTATTATATCTACCTACTATAAAGGGCATTATTTTAGAGTTTTCATATATCTTAGTTTTGGGATTATAATATTTATATAAAGTCCTCCCTAGTGCTCCCACTACTTCATTATTTTCATATAATAAATAAACTAGTCTGTGTTCTGCTTTATCATAAGCTACATGATAATTACAATCTTCATAAGCTCTCATTCCATTATGTTCCTGTATATATTTAAAAACATCACTATGAGCAAGCCCACTTAAGAAATAAGCAGGTTCTTTAAATACAGGTTTAATTAGTTCTTTATCTTTATTAATCATTACTTTAAGTTCTTCTGTATCAGGTATAGTTTTAAAATAACCACTTGATCCATTACAAGAATTACTATAACAATGATATTTAATTACAGAATTAGCTTTAGTTATATTAAATGTATAAGCTTTCATACAGAAAGGACATAGAAACCTTCTAGTTGTATTATTAGGCGTTTCGTCTATTAGTTTCTGTATGGTATTTAACATAATTCTATATCACTTCTTTTAACTATAACCCCTACAGGTAACTTTATTAACTGTTCATGTGTAAGCTTTCTCATACGGATATATCCTATTTAAATTAATTATAACCTACATTATAGACGTGCTATTAATGTTTTTAATACAAGGTAGCTTAAATAGTTTTACTAGCTTAAAACCTATATTATAATTAATTTAAACACTATCTAGCGAAATTGCGAAGCAATGAGCGTATACTTAATAAGTTATTAATAATCTTTATTCATTTTATTATCCTGTATTAAAGTAATTATTTAAGTATTATTATAATAATATCTCTTATTAAAGTATTATCTTTATTATATATTCTTACTTTAGTAACCTTTAAGTATCTTATATAATATTATATATAATTACTTAATAACTATATTATAATTATAGTATTATATATAAATAACATTAATAATATTATTAAGTAATATCCATCCCCCCTATCCTATAGTCCTTTCCCCCCTTCCTTTTTAAGTAGGGTAGAACCTGATCATAAATGCACCTAACATAATACTAAATCCAGCTATAAGTATTTCCATGCTAAGCCAACATGTTTATAATTACAATTATCAATATTACACATACTAGAAATTCTATCATTTTATCAATATCCTTATATAATCATTTTAACATAGGTTACAGCGTAGTTAGTATACTTCAGGTAGGGGTATAGCTTGATACCCTATTACCTATACTGTATGAGCTTCTAATGAGGTTTAAACACTATATTTAACACATATTATAGTAGCCGTCTTCATTATCAACTATTTCATCTGCCATAGCATCATAAGTAAATTCATCTATAGTCTGATCTATTAGTTCTAGGAAAGCTTCATGTTCCAACCCTTCATAGCCTTTAGATAGTTTATTTTCAAGTTCTACTATAGCCACCTCACATAAAGTTAGTATATCTTCTCTAAATTGATGTAGGGCTTTTATATCTTCATCTGTAAGATTAGGTATTACTTGTGCATTAATAGGCATATTCAATCCTTTCATATATTCTTTATCATACATAACTATTAGGCATATTCGCCCCCTGTAATATGATTATACATCTCTTTAGTAGATTCTATATCTTCACTGGCAAATACAGGTATAGCAACTTCTTTAGCATTCTCAGCTATATAAGTACCCCATAGGATATAATTAATTTCTTCTTTAGTATCTGTATAAGTAAATGTATCTTTTTCTATTGTGTATTTAATAAATCTCTTAGACATGTATATTCTTTCTAATAAGGTTGCAACCGTATGGAATCGAACCACAGCCAATCTAAACTAGTGTAATCATCGAATTCGCGATCATAGCTTTAATACTAAAAGGGGCTAAACTATTTCACTCCCGCACCAGATTATAACAATTGTCGCAATGCTACCACTTACAATCACAAGTTGCTTATAGGCACTAACGGATAGGAATCGAACCTATACCATATCTCAAATTACCAGCGAACCAGCGACTTACAGTAATTATCCATATAATGCTACCCCTTACAATCACACGTCAGTATAGGTATGAGCCTTTTATAGTCATGCTCAGGACTTAGATAAGTTAACCTCTAGTGAGATTAGCCACGGCTGTAGGTAACATCATCAACTGAGAGTTTAACCCCCTGAGCTTTAACAAGTTTCAAAGAGTCGATAAGGCTATCAATTTCATTCAAAGAAACGAATACACACTGTTCATTGAATTTGTTAGCAATACGCACTGCTTTGCCGTTAGCATTCTTGCTGAGAATCAAATCAAGATATCCAGCAGCATTAGAAACGCGCACCTGTTTAATAGGATCAGTTGTGCGGTGCGCGGTAGCATAAGTAATCTTTGCTTCAGTAGCCATAGTAATAATCTCCATTGTTAATATTAATATTTATAGGCACGTTATAGCTAACGAGGATTAGTAATTAATCTTATCAGCTATTCTTTATCAGGCAGCGGCCTGTTTATCTTTATTAGGAAGGTGGCGAATAAGGCTAACAATCTTGTTAACCAATTTATCGTCTATAATTTCTTCCACTAATTTATCTTTATCCATCTTGACATTATAGAAATTAATAATTACATCAGCAGCTAAAGATGGTAAAGATTGTATTTCTTCAATCATTTCTTTATCTGACATTGCGCATAAAGCCTGTAATGTCAGAGTTAGTAAATCTTCCCTTTCTTTCAAATCATTCTTAGCAGGTAATACAGTATTTGTCAAGAGTTTATTTTCAAGTTTTTTATCTACTTCATTAGTGTGATTCTTATACACGGAATAATCAGGATATTCACTAGCTGTTACACTAGTCTTAGTTGGTTCTTCCCATTCCTGCTCTAATTCAGTCTCGACTTCTGCAACAGTAGCTTCAATAACAGTAGTTACTTTCTTGGCTTTTCTGCTAATACCCCACCAAGGTTTGTTATAATCATCTTTAAATGGTACAATAGCATTGTTATTATTGTTATAATAAGTAGCATTCCTATTATGATGTTGATAGATATTACAGTTAGCGTTTGATAACCAACATCCAGTAACTTCTGAACCAGCTTCACTATTAAATATTAATACATGCTCATTAGCAGGTACTTGATCACTGCGCATAAATAGTAATTTACTGCCACCCCCGGCAAAGTTCCTTATAAGTCTTTGTATACCTTCATTATTCCATATAAGATTAGGATCTACTTTAGCAATAGGTTTAATTACAGATTCTACAAAGTTCCAAGTATCTGACATCTTTTTATCAATCTCAGGCGCGGCTGTAATAACCCCATTATGCATCATATACATATCAATAGGATCACCATCATCCATATCTAATACTTTATAAGGGTGACAGTTTTCTTCGTTAATCTCTCCGTGGGTTTTCCACCTAGCGTGCATGGCATAACCAGTACGATTCTTAACATCTTTCCAGAGAGCTAGTTTCTCGTTATCACTACCAACTGTCTTTTCAACTATAATGCGCCCCTTTTCACGATACATTATACCTAAACCATGCCCATTTTGCTGAATCATTCTTTTGAATTGTTCCTCAGTAAATACGGCATCCCGCCCCATTTTATTTACGATTAAACACATAGTATATTATCCTTTTAATTAATTAAAAATTAGCTAATAGTTCAGATTTTAAAGATGTTTGTTTAGAGTTCCGTAGTTTATCATCTTTACCAGTATTATACTTCTTATTAACTATTAACCGCACTCTTTTAATAGTTTCCTCAGTCTCTTTAGTATCTGTATTACGATTAGATACATTATATCCACTAGCTATAAGCCAAGCTTGAAGATTATTATACGAACTACAATTATCTTTAAATAACCATAGTATAAAATCTTTATAATCTAAATCCCGCATTCCACAATCTTTAGTATAAGACCATAGAGCATGGACGAATTCAATGTTCTTATAGAAGTGTGATTTAGCAAGGTTTCCTCTAAATATCCTTACTTCTATAGTGCCGTGCTTAGAGGTAGTGCTAACAGTGTCACGGTGCCCCCCTCTGCCACCTTCAACTCCAATCCTGGCACAATGTTTAAGTGCAGCTAATTGTTGTTTAATTGGGGTAGCATTAGATACAATACCGAACAAGATAGGGTTTGCATGGTCTGTATAGACATTCATTACTGTACTCCCCCTACCTGCCAGCTTATGAACAAACATTCCATTATCAACATGGTTAATAAATCTTAGAAACTTAGCTAAATGCAATCCAGTGAAGCAATCACGGCTGATATGTACGTGCATACCACAGCGACCACTCTTGAAACTGCTTAACTGAGGCTTTACAATCTTGTTATCCATGAAACTAGCCCAACGTGCTTTATGTGTCTCTAATGTAGCTGGCACAGTAACTATTTCAAATGGTTTATGTCCTCCTAAGCTACCATCTCTTTTAAGTATAACAAAATCTTTGCCTAAATCGTTAAGCACTTCCTCAGTAATACTTTCAGCGCACTTTTCAGCCCTTTCTACTTCTAGTTCAACTCCCAGATATGGGATACCCTGAAATACTTTATCCCCTCCAAAAGATTTAACATTCTCTTTAGGCATCGAGCGTGGGGTTAGATAGTTAAGAACATTATTATTGTATTCTCCAACACTCTGGTCATAGCAGCTGTGCTGGTCTAATATTTGCTCTTTAAATAATTCTCTATCATCTGCCCATGCATATCTCGTTACGCGTCTATTAGCTACCCATGTCATAAAATAATAGTTAGCTAGCTTTGATTCTTTACTACCATATGGAAGGTAGTTAGATAAGAATATAGACGGTAGTAATTGCTTAGTTAATTCACAAATTCCTAATGTGAAATTATATAGATGATTAAATGATCCATGTTTATTTATACTGGTATCTTTTAAAGCTTTGTCAATGATTAATTTAACTGCCTCTTCTTCCCCGTATCCTAAGAATATTAGTTTTACTTTAATATTATTAAATCTAGTAAATACAGCATCAAAAGAACCATTAATCATATTGTGTAGCCTGCCATTAGGTGTTATATGGCGGCTAAAATTTGTTGAAAAGATTCTACCGAAGTCTTGAATATGCGCATCAAATTCAGGATATACAACCTTAAGGTCTATAACAGTTTCTTTAGGTTTATTCTCAATTATAAGTTTAGTAATACATATAGTATGTCTATAATTAACCCTGCGATTCTGGAATATGGTATTAAATGTGTTATATTCAGCGGTTAAAGCATTACTTGAGTTAATAGAGCTATTCTTTAAGCTAGTTACTTTATATTGTGAGCTAATAGAGAGCTTCTTTCCCGCAGGCCCAATATCTTGCAGGAATGGGCGCGCTGACCGTATAATTTCATCTTTAGTTCTTTCAGTTTCAGCCACATAAAGAACCTTAGACTTATCACTAATAAGGGCTTCAAGAGCCTCAATATATGCAGTAATAGCTTTAGCTACAAGTCGACTCTCACATAGACCATATACAGAGCTTGTTGCAGCATTATAATCATTATAACGAGCATAAGTCTTAATCTCATTAATAATAAGTTCTGCTTGCTTTGTACAATCTTGCAATCTACGTTTTACTAATACTAGCATTGCTTTTAATACATCATTAGTTAATTTTACTGTAACTGTGTTAGCAGTTTCAGCTTTACGGATATAATATACATTAGCTGTACTTTCATTAAAGTTACGAGCTATGCCGGTAGCTTCCCAATATTCTACAACTTTATTCATGAATACTGTTAGACCAGTTTCAATTTTATAACCAAACTCTTCAATCTTAGCAGTAAATAAAACTTCACCCCCCTTAGATATAAAGTTATTTATAGTAAGAGTTTCAGGTGTAATTACATAGTATTTCGACATAGGAGACCCCTCTTTTAAATTAAATGCTATTTGTTTAAATAATGCTTTATTATCAGTCAGATACGCTCTGTTCTGGTATTTCTAGTCCCTGATCCCTTAAATTATCTGTATCACAGTATTCATTATCTGTCAAGTCTAAATCTAAAATAAACTGAGAATAGTTTGGAACTGGCTTATTAAGTGGCGCTTTGGGTTCTGTTTGGTTTGACATTGGTTTCAACTTTCTTAAACTGGTCTGTTTTTGTAAATTTGTATATAGCATTTTCGTCAGGCGTCATTAAAGTATATTTATCTGTTCTAAATAGAGGTCTATAATAAGATATATTATCATTCCCATATTCTAATCTATAGCCCTTTTCTAAATAATCCAAGTCAATAATATGAGAATCTTCACACAGATAAAGTTCCCCAGATACAGAGGGGGACTTATTAGGATTAATACTTGCACTATCAATAGCAGTACCATTAAATATATATCTCGGTTCCCAATGCTTCTCTATTATAGGAAAGTTATAACCAAAGCCTTCAACTATTCTTAATCTTCTATGTGCTATATCTACTCGGCCTAAGTATTCTGCGCCTTGTAAATACCGGTGATTAATAAGTCCTTTTTTTAGTGTTCCATATACAAATAGTTTAACAGACATAGTCAACCTCTATATTTATATTTCTAAGTATTCTTTCCCTGCGCCCGTCATAATAGCCTATATAATATCTTGATTGATTATAAAAGCATGATAAAAAGTTTGAGTTTCTTCCTAATATACCATCACAGAAACCAGCTTTATAATACTTATTCATATTGCAATCTTTCATTAAGTGTTTCAATATTTTAACTTTATCTTAACCCAGGTATTATTATTAAGCTTTTCCATAATTCTGGTAATATCATAATGTAAATCTCTGGCATCACTATAAACAAGAGTATAATAAAACGTCTTGAAATCTTCCTGGTTTATTTTATGTAATAATTTATACCAATTAAGAGCTAATATTATAGTCCATACAATATTAAATACTATTGCTATCAGAGTTATATTATCAATTAAGTATTCGGTAAAATGTGTCATTTATTTATCCAGTATATTTATAAATTTTATATTAATATCAGTCTTATATTCTTTAATAAGCCATTTAACTAAATCAAACACACTAACTAACTTTACCCGTCTTACGAATAAAGCATGGGCATGGGTATACTTAATAAAATAACTTCGCATATTATTAATCCTCTGATTGAGCAATCTTAACACAAGATACTATTTCTATTTCTGGTAAAGTATTCAATGGTTTATAACTTTTATGTAGTCTATCAACTATAGCAAAGATACTCATAGCATACATATGTTGTATAAGAGTGCTACTATTTACTTTTATCTTAACCCAATATAATTTCATCCTCTTGCGTCCTGCCTTGCTTTATGTCTTATATAAGCTGTTAAATAAGTGGTCTAATCTTGTAAAGAGATATAAAGTAAATAATGTCATTTGTCAAGCCTTTTTATATGTTACTTTGGGAAGTATTTTTATATGGTTATCCCCCTCTTATCGCTTATCTGCAATCTCCATATTATTCATAGTTAAATCATACTTTCTTTTAAATGTCAATACTTATTTCTTGAATAATTCCTTAAAAACTATTATAGTTAATTTAATATGCTCAATTAAGTAAGACATCTCTTTCGTCCTCCGTTTCAATTATTTCACCATCTGTCACAGGTCTACGATTTGGAAATAGCCACGTACTTCTTATAATGCTACCTTCGCTAACATTTATTACTTGATGTAGTGTTTTAATTACTCCATTAAATGCTAAAGCTTGTTCAAGAGTATTACAGATAGAGCCTAATACATTACCTTCAAACACATTGATAAATATATGCTTAGTAACTGGCTCTATCCATTCATCCATTAAATCAAAGGGAGAATTAGTAGCTGTTCTACTGACCCTACCAGTAACTAACCAGCATTTTATATCAGTTGCAAACCCTTCTGCATACCCAATTACTTTATGGCTATATTCAGCCCCTTCAATAATGTGAGTAATAATAACTTTAAACCCGCTTCTAGTCTTATAAGCTTTCCCTATTTCAATATTATCTATTGGCATAATTCAAGTCCTCTTTATAGAAAATTAATGTCATGCAATGCTTTATGTGTAGCTGGATTATTAATATCCACATAACACAAGTTTTGCCCGTCTGCGCTCTTATTAAACTGTATATGTATCTCCCCTATCTTAACACGGAAACTAACCATACTACTAAACTTAGCATCGGGGTTTTCATATGCAATGGGAGCAGGATATATATGTTTATCCCAACACCTGCGCATAAACTCACTAAATTCTATCTTAGTATTATCAGTTGTTAATTGCAACTTAGTTGTCATTCTATATATTCCCTAATTTATAGACAGTTTATTAACTGCATCTTTACAGGCTTTCTCAGTCTTAAACCCCCCGACATCGGAATCTGGTCTACTCCATGTATCATAATAGAACCATTTACCTTTATCTTCTGGTATAACATCACCAATATCCTGATAGATTAAATATCTTTGTCCATATATCATATTAAAGCCTTACCATCTTTCAAACTTATATATATTATCCGGTAATATAGCACAGTAACCGCCGTACTTATATTCCCATGTTATATTTATTTCACCATAGATTTTATATACTGCATCTTTCCATAAGTCAAGACTTATTTTATATAATTTATCACCTTCATCATATAATTTAAATGCTTCTAGTTTTACAACTTCTGTGTTCTTATCATTACGACTTGAATTGTACAAAACAACAGCAGAGTCATATACATCTAAACTCATATTTCTGTATAATAGATACTCTTGCCACGCAGCATTAAGTATTTCTGACTGTACTATGTTAATCATTGACTTAATTCCCATTTCCTTTTACAGCAATTCTATTATATATTGTGACACTAGTTTGCCCGATTCGTCAAGGTGTTCAGTAGAATGAAGCATATCAACTATATTACAAGCAATATCTAAGCTGTTGTATTGTCTTACTGTTTTACCGGTATTTATATTAATAATATTATACATCATCTATATCCTTTATTTTAGCTACAAGAGTATTATTATAACTTATTACAGGCTTATTATTAATTATGATAGTATCAAATGTATCGCAATTGTCAACTATTATTTTATTATTTTTCTCATATTTTACTTCTTGCCACCATATAATACGCCATGCAAGTATCATAACAGCACAGATACCAGTAAAGTATATTATACTAAATATCATTTGCATATAGTTTCAATTCCTTATGTATATTTAGCTCTATACGTTGTTAATTTTATTAATAATATAATACCTTAATTTAGTTTTCATATATCTACCTGCGTGATTAATAACATTTGTATATAGAGCAATCAGGCGACTTTCGTAGCTGCCTTAGTTTGTAGTGATTTATTATCCTTAAGCATATCAGGTTGTACTACATTAAGAAGATAGTCATGGAACCCCCCTGCATGACATTCCCTTATACTAGTCCAATGTTTAAGGGGTTCATCTTTAAACCAATACTTCAATCCATCTGATTTAATCTTATATACAAAGTGATGAAACTCTTTAATATTAGCACTGGTTACAGTGTATCTATCACCAGTATTAGACACTTCCATAATTAACTTCTCAACATTCTTAAAGTTTTCCATAGCTAAATCAAAATCATTGTTATTAATAGCTTTATGGACATTAGCTAGATTAGAAGCACTAATAAACTCATTATATAATACTACATAATTCTTATCTGCTATAAGCTGTACAGCTAACCTTGCAAGCCCGAATGCCATTGACAGTAATGGATAAGACGTCAACCAGAAGTTAGATAGAGTCCTATATTCTATTCCATGTTCTGGTAGTCTGTATTCCCCTGCCCTGCCATATAGCTTTCTACGTTCAATATTACCTTCGTCACGGTCTATTAGTACACATGTATTCCCGCAGATAATATCTAGCATCTGTACTACTTTAGCATAGTCTTCTTTTAATGCTCGTTTAAGACCAAAGGACTTATACTCATCCATACCGATATGAATATGCCCGCCAGCAGCACGTTTACGATACTTGATAGGGTCGATACCAGCTATATTAACACCCACTTTCTTATATATACTTTGACTGGGGGCACATCCAAAGCGTTTAGCAGCTTCATTAAGTTGTGCCAGGTTTTCTTTAGATATTTCAACAGTGGTTGAGAAATCAGCAGTGAAACCTTTATGTTTAGCCATTTCCTTGATAAGGGTAGAAAAGCAAACCCTGATATTATTAGCTAAATTAGCCCTGCAAAAACTAGGCGCTGGATTAAGTTCTGCCTGCACTCCATCTATAATAAACCTAGAGCCGTTCCCTACGTCTAATCCACTGGGTGCAAGCATCGTTTCTGCCCCTACTATTTCCCCGTCTTTCCTGAAAAAGAATTCAGGGTCACATCCCATATACGGGCTGATATCATTAACTCTATTAAGCATATCTAACTCCCTCTCGTTAAATTGTTGTGTTTGTTTTTAGCTGCACTCAAGACTTAAATTAACCTAGCTAAAAGTAAGCCGGGTATAAAACTTTCCTTTCTTATTAATTGTAATAATCATATTTGTCAACAGTTATTTAATTCTTGAAGTTATTTGATTTATAGGAAAACTAACAGACATTTCATATTTAAAACACAAAATCCCTACTAATGTTAACCCTGTTATAATCCATACCATAGAAGTATATAATATTGCATGTACCATTTATTCTATCCCCTCTTATAAATTATTATACAAGTGCATTAAGGCTGCTAATACTATACCTACCAAGAAATAACAGCTTAAATTAAATATAAATACTATTCTATCCATTATGTCAACCCCTATTATATTCTTTGTTGTATTCATTTATATATGTGGTATTCAAGCCTAAAGCTTGACGATGTTGATTACTCAACACGGTATAACACACCTATTCTTTCCATCTTTAGCTGGTTCAGTACAATACAAGCATATATTGTTTTCTTTCTTCTGTTTATAATATTCTTTTACATTCTTTCTAGGCATGTTTGACCTTTTCGACTACGTCTTATTGTTTCTATCCTCTTTGACTCAAAGCTCTAACTAACCTTGCTTATAGTACAGCAAGGCATATTATATTAATTCTTATTATTAATTGTAATACGCAAATCACTGTTAGATATAACTATTTCTTGCGCTGTTATTCTTATATTAGCTGTTCCATATTCTGATTTAATATTGTATATTTTCATATATGGCGCATTACCAACCAATGAAGCATTAACTTCTTTTTCATCTTTAGGAAACATATAATAACCCTTAATCTATGTTATGTTCAAATACAAACCGCTTACTATCATATTCCGTGTTGAATCGAGTTAATTCAACATCGTCAAGCTTACAGCCTGATATAAACTTAGTCAAGTTCTTTTCTACTAATTTAATAGATTCTTTTGGAGGACTTTTAACCGTTGATTTGTACAAAACATCACCTTGTTTTATTTTAATTGCTATCATATTAATCCTCTTTATCTTCTAAATCACCAGGTACTAGCTTAACAATTACCTGTTCCTCGATATCTGAGCAATCTTCACAGATAATATTAGAGTCAGGTTTACCCCACATATTTAATCCACATCCAGCACAACAGTATTTAACTCTGGTTTGTTTCTTTTTCTTATCTGCTTTCTTGTCTATGAATGACTGCCAGTTAAGTTTAAATCCCTCACCTAATAGTATATTACAGTACCGCTCAAAAACCCCAGGGTTAATGCTATAATGTGACATCTTACTGCCTGTCTCTTTACCACCTTCTTTGCCTGTATTACTTGGATATAAGCCTATTTCTTTCATCTTGCTACCCCATTCTTTATTATGATAACCTTTCCTCCCCGGTTCGCCATATGTTTGTTGCCATACATGCACCTGTTCGTGTACTAGAGTTGATAGTATTTCTTTATCAGTTCTACCTTCAAATAAGTCAGGATTAAGTGCTATCTCACCTACAGAGCTTGAATCATCAGTCCTTTCAACAAACTTCTCAGGCCAATAGTAACCATAGTATTTCTTACCATGTTGCAGTGTTATAAGAACATGAGGTAATTTATTAGCAAACAATAGATTATTGAAGTAATCATATGCCTGTTGTAAGTTTGAGTATTCTTTATTAGTTATCATTGCTTTGTACAATCTATATATAGTTAATTGAATGAAATGTTATTACCATAATACAGGCTGATATTATCATTAATCCAATATCACGGTAAGTTATATATTTAGCTTCTGATTCAGTCATTGGCTTATTCCTTATATGTAGTAAACCAGTGAGTTTCAGTCTTTGATAATAGTCCCTGTTTGACTAACTTATCAGCCTGTTTACGCTTCTGACTGAACGGTTGAGTAATGTTGCATTGTAACATCATACCCCTTTCCTGTATTTCATTAAGTATAATAGTTTGGGTTTTATTTAACTTAACCATGCTTATATTCCTTATTTGTTATATTCAATATAGTCATTCTATCAAATACTTTTGTTCGTGCAACACATATTATGCGTATTTATGATGATTAGATAAATTATTAGCTTCTACTTGTTCTTTCTTTATTCTAATAGCCTGTTTAATCCATGTTATTTCCTCTTTATCATCATGTAATACAGCATTTCTATAAGATATTTGTAATAGCTGTAATGAATTAGACTTAACTAGATTCTGTATGATGATTTGACTATTCATTGTGATATTCCTTATTTGTGTTATTAACCTTATATACATATTAGCAAGATATTCTATTTATGCAACTATTATTTTCATTATTATTCATTTTATTTATATATATAGTTTTGCCAATACTATATTATATAGAACGTGCGCGAATATACTATTTTATTGTTCTTTCAAGTTATTTATAACAAGTTATGTATGATTAATCTCTTGTGTTGTATTATTATCACACTCTTCTTAACTTGTATAATGCCTAGCTCAATGTGTAGTGATTGTTACAGATATATACTTTATATGTACATCATTTTATCTTATTGTGCAGTGCAGCATTTATATTGCAATTAAGAATCATTCTCATTGTTTCACGTGGAACATTATATATCCCTGTCTATTAATACTATCATCTTGTTTTATCTACATATATTCATTGCTGCCTATTATTTAAGCACTCTTTTATATATTAAGGGGGTAAGGGAAGGGGCATGTGGGGGGTCTGGGGTATGCGTATACATCAATATAATAGCAGCTATAATTTAAAACCCAACAAGTCAATATTGAAATATATCAGCTAATTTACTACAATCTTATATGATTTTTATATACAAACATACTAAAGTAAGGAGAAGGTGTAGAGTAGGTGTACTTGTACCTCTAGGATTAATTCTAATGCCTGTTATAGACGATATAACAACTAAGGAGCTATACCCCTACCTGAATAGTATTAATTCTTCTGTAATAGAACTATAAGTACTCTGGCGAAGCTTTAGGTTTGACTGTATAATATTTATACTTTAGTAAAGATTTTACTTGACATTTAATATAAAATAGTATATAATACACATTGAATAGATTATATACTATATTGGACTTCTCATCTGCCAGCAATGGAGAACTTAGAAGAAGGTATAATATATAGCTAACAGCCTGAGTAAACGCTGTCTTAATAAAAACTACTCTAACCTGTATTAACCGACATAGATATTAAAGGTAATAAATTATACAGGGGACTAGCGTGCCGTGCCAACACTATGGGAGTCTTTGGCCTGTTGATTATATCAATAAGGTATTTCCGCTCCACCCGTAAGCTGTACGTAGCTGGGGGTATATCTATACAAGACGTACTGTAACCTACTAATACCTATTAGGGCTTATAAACAATAATAGAGTATGAATTCTCATAGAAGTTGAGGACAGGGGTGGAGTGGCTATCCATATTATATCTTTCAGGGATATATAGAACAAGCAGTATAGTTAAACATAGTTAATCTACGTATACCCTTATTAATACCGTATAAATGTTATATCATATACTAATAGATCTCTATTAAGGGTATATGGTGGGACAGGGGTGTACGGAAAAAGAACTACGTCTATAATTTATATATAGTATTATATATAAGTACTTAATATAACTGTTTATAAATGTGTTCAGTAAAAATATAATAAAGAAAGATTAATAATGGCTCTATATAAGATTACTACTACACCATACCTTAATGCTGCTATGTTAGCTGTAGCTGCTACTGTAAAAAGTACTAGAGGTTCTATATATACTATAACAGCATATAATCCTAATGCTTCAGTTACTTACTTACAGATATTTGATTCAGCTTCTGTAACAGTTGGCAGTACAGTTCCTAAATTATCAATAGGTATACCAGCTGCTCAGAGTATTAATATAGTATTTGGTAGTAGCCCATTTATAACTACTAATTCAATTAAGATAGCTGCGACTACTACTGCTTTAGGAAGTACTGCTCAGGGAACTGCTATTACTGTAAATATACTATATAGTTAAATAATGACAGATAAATGGAATAAGAATAATTTATATTCTAAAAATGCTATAGTTACTCATGGTGATATAGTATGGGTAGCTGCGGATAATTCCTGGGGTAAAGAACCTGGTATAAGTAATGCCTGGGAGCCAGAAGCTGAGCATGTAGCTACAATTAGTCAGGATACTGATAAAGATATAGAAGATCTTGATATAGAACCTTATAACATGCTAGGGCTTTATCAAAAAGGTGATGTAGTAAGTAATAATGGTAAAGTTTATAAATCCTTAATGAATCATATGGATAAACCAGTTACTAATACTAAGTTCTGGAAACATATTAGTACTTTAGATCTTAAAGAATCAGAAGATAACACTGGTAATACAGATAGATATAAGCTACCAGATAAATCAGTTATTATTGTAAGACAATCAGTAATTGAACGAGATGGTAAACCAGGTGAAGTAGGATTAACTGGTGCTAATGGTATTCAGGGTGTACAAGGAATCCCAGGTAAGCAGGGTATCCAGGGATTAAAGGGTGATAAAGGTGACAGGGGAGATAAAGGGGATTCATATAATCCTAAAGAATTAGATAGTCTTAGAGAAGATTTTATTACTGGTGCTGGTAGTATGAATCGTTTCAGACTTACTTCCATAGGTTCAGGAACTAGTATAATAGCTCATGCTAAACCAAGAGTAGCAGAACTTAAATCATTTATTGCTGGTGCTAATACTACAATTACTCATACTGCTACTACTATTACTATAGCTTCTACAGGAGGTGGGGGATCGGGGACAGTAAGTTCAGTATCTGTAGTTACTGCTAATGGTTTTGCTGGTACTGTGGCCACTGCTACTACTACTCCTGCTATTACTTTATCTACTACTATAACTGGTATACTTAAGGGGAATGGTACAGCTATAAGTGCTGCTATTGCTGATACAGATTATCAAGTACCTATTACACTTACTACTACTGGTACTTCCGGGGCAGCTACATTTACTGCTGATACACTTAATATACCACAATATCAAGCTTCTGGTAGTTATATCACTGCTCTTACTGGAGATGGAACAGCTTCTGGGCCTGGTAGTGCAGTTCTTACTTTAGCTACAGTAAATGCCAATGTTGGTTCATTTGGTACTGGAACAGCAATGAGCGTGATTACTGTCAATGGTAAGGGGTTAATTACAGCCGCTTCCAGTCTTAATTTAAGTTATATAGCAATGAGTAGTGTATCTGCTGCGGGGACTAACCAAGCTACAGCTACTGTTTTAACAGCGTCAACACAGCCGGGGTATTTTGCAATTACATCTACGCCTTCTGGAACTGGCGTGTTATTGCCAGTCACTAATACAAGTCGCGGGGGCTATGTTATCATTAACCAAGGCGCAAATGCACTTCTGGTATACCCAAATGGAACTAATACTATAAATGGAATGGCAGCCTCAGCTCCATACACTATTCCAGTAGGTGGTAGTATTAGATTTCTTAGTTCTGGAGCTACGGCCTGGAGCACAAATCCATCCTTTCAAGGTGGGGATGTTAATACACCTACTTCTTCTGGTCAGTTAACTTTAGCTACAGTAAATGGTAATGTAGGAAGTTTTGGTTCATCTACTTCTATACCTTCATTTACAGTTAATGGTAAAGGATTAATAACAGCAGCCTCTGGAAATGTTGTCATATCCCCAGCTGGTACCTTAACTGGTACTACACTTAATTCTACAGTAGTAACTTCATCTCTCACTTCTGTTGGTACTATTACTTCAGGAACATGGAATGGTACTACATTAGATGTTGCTCATGGAGGTACTGGAGATACATCTGTAACTGCCTATTCTCCTATTGTTGGTGGTACTACAAGTACAGGAGCTTTACAATCTGTATCGACAGTTGGCGCAACAGCCGGACAAGTATTAACATATCAGGGCACAAGTTCTTTACCAACATGGACTACTATAAGTGGTACTGGTACAGTTACAAGTGTAGCTACTGGAGCTGGCTTAACTGGAGGCCCTGTTACTACTACTGGTACTATAAGTCTTGATTTAACTCATGTAAATGCCTGGACAGGGCAGCAATATTTTGCTACTTCAGCTTTAACTCCAGGTACTACAGTACCATGGAATCTTAATACACAACAAACAGCCTCATTAACCCCGGCACAGAACTTCACATTAAGTAACCCTACTAATATGGTTAATGGCGGTACATATACTTTAATTATAACACAAGATGGTACTGGTAGTAGAGTTATAACATGGGGAGCTGCTTATAAGTTTGCCGGTGGAACTAAGTTCATATTAAGCACAGCAGCTTCAGCTGTGGATATTATTACTTTCTTATCAGATGGTACATCAATATTTGCAGTAGGTCAGGCAGCATTTAGTTAATATGAAGATATTGAATATATTAAAACCAATCTTACAGACTGCTCTCCATAGAATATGGAAGAATGAGGATGGGTTTATAGTAGCTTTTTCTAATACCTTCTGGAATAAAGTAGCTGGCGGTACTACTTATATTAATTCTGTACAACAGGTAAGTATTACTATTCCTGCATTATCTACTTCAGCTACTGCTACTGTAACTGCCGCAGTTGGAACATTCTTTTTAATATTTCAAGGTAATACTACAAGTGCAACTGCTGTACAATCAGAGGCATTCTGTAGAGTATCAATATCAGGAACTACAGTTACTGCTACCAGAGCACTTGGTACAGCCGGGGCATGTGTAGTTAATTGTGCTGTAGTTGATGCCACTGCCAGTTTAGTTAAGTCTGTACAATTTGGGACTATTACGGTATCTTCTGGTACAAGTGCTACTGCTACTATAACTAGTGTAACTACAAATAATGCTGTAGTACATTTATTAGGGTGTACTAGTTCATTAGCCACATTTAACTTTGGTAATAATACTCCTACTCTTGTATTAACTAATGCAACTACTGTTACTTCTACTGTTAGAACATTAAGTGGTACATCTATAGCAGGATTTGTAGTTATAGAATTTCAGGGAGCCGCTTTAAATCAGGCAAAACAGGCATTCAGTAAATCATGGACTAATAATTCTGTATCGAGTACACAAGCTATAACTAGTGTTACTACTAATAATAGTATGTTATTCTTTGCCGGGTGCGATAATAATTTAAATGAAACAAATGCTACTGATCAACAAAGAATAACTCTTACTAATGCTACTACAGTAACTACTACAACTGGAGTTGCCCAGGGAGATGCTGCTATAGTCGTTAACTTCTCTGTAGTTGAATTTGTATCTGGTGTATTATCACAGATAGCTCAGAGAGGTAGCATAACCTTATCTGCTACTACATCTAATACAGCTACTATTACTTCTGCTAATACTACTAAAACCCTGTGTAATTGGTTGGGGTATAGTACTGCAACTGCTGCAACTACAACTCATGCTACTATATTACCTAATATAACACAAACTAATGCTACTACTATTACAGCCACTCTAAACTCTTCTGGTTCTATAGTAGCCTCTTATGAAGCATTAACATTTAATTAAAAGTAAAGATTTTACTTGACAAATACTTAAAAATAGTGTATACTAATTAAATTATGACTGATAAAACACAATTAAACGATAAACAAAAAGCTATCCTGGACTTAATATATGCAGATGGTTTACCAATTGGTATGGTAGCTAGAATTAATGCTGTTAAAGAAGCTGCGGGATACTCTAATACTACTTCAGCTTACCAGATTATAAAAACTCTAAAAGTTGAGATAGTTGAGAAGAACTTAGAATTTATGGCTCTCTATAGTTCTGATGCTATTAATAAATTAAAAGAAGTCATAGAAACGCCTACTACTTTAGGGGCAGATAATATTATTAAAGCAGCTAATAGTTTACTAGATAGAGCTGGTTTCGGTAAAAAAGAAACTCAGGAAATTGAAGTTAAAGCTGATAAAGGTATTGTTATTCTCCCAACAAAGAAACTAGAATAGTACGTTAGTAGGGTACATTATCATTAAGGAATCAATAAATGTCACTATCAAGAACTAATAGAAAATCAACTAATCGTCGTATTGAGAAGTATGTAAAAGTAACTCTGACTAATGCACAGATGTTAACTCTTAATGCTACTCCTATTTCTGTAATAGCTGCTCCCCCAGCTGGCTTTGTACATATTATAGAACGTATATATGCTACTAAAGCTGCTGGTACTGCTTATACAATAGGTTCTAATGCTGGTATAGATTTTAAATATACTAATGGGTCTGGTGCTATAGTAACTACTGCTTTACCTACTACTGGCTTTTTAGATCAGACTACTGCTATTACATCTTCTACTGATGCAGCTGCTACTGTCCTTCCTGTAAATGGAGCCATTGTAGCGCAGTCTAAAACTGCTGAAGTAACAGGTACAGGTGCTCCTAGTATTCAGCTACGTATTTACTTCCGTACTCTTCCAATAGCTTTGTAAAAGAGCTTCAATATGTCTTACGTTGATACTAAAGCCAGTGTTAGAAAGATTAAACCATCATTCTGTTCTATAGCAGATCATGATAGGCTTAAGGCTATACAACTTGGTCTTCCAGTAATAATGATAAGACATACTACTCCTTGGGGATATACTTTTGACATAAAAAAGCAATTGTGTATCCCTGATATTAAAGCATTAAGACTATTATTTAAGACTCGTGAATATCTAAAAGATTGTTCTTTAAAGGAAGTATCAACATGGTTAGTGGCCAATACTGGTCATACCATATCTAGTGAAGGATTAAGATTACTATTACTTAATCGTTTCCCATTTAAAGAGATTATGCTCGATGATAACGAAAGACACAGAATCTACAAAACCCCAACTGATTTCTCCACCTATAAGCCGGTCAAAGATACAGTCTCAGGAGAGACAGAAATTACTTCAGGAAAAGAAGAAGCTCAAACGAGAGCAGGCTAAAGCTAAAAAGATTAAAACTATAGAAGTAATAAAAGAAGTTATAGTTCCACAGCAAATCTTTGTAGATAGAATTGTAGAAGTAATAAAAGAAGTTAAAGTAGAAGTACCTGTTAAGATTGAAGAAATTCAGGAACCAGTACAGCCAAGAAAGATTATATGGCAGCCTGATCCTAATAATAAGCCACAAATAGCATTCCTTGAGGCCTCTGAAGAAGAAGTATTCTTCGCTGGTAGTAGAGGTAGTGGTAAGTCAGATGCTCTTATAGCTGACCCACTAAGATACGTTAATAATGGTAATTTTAAAGGCTTAATTATACGTAAGACAATGAAACGCCTACGAGAATTAATGTCAAGAGCAAGAAAGATTTACTTACAGGCAATACCTGGTACTAGATGGAAAGAACAGGAGAAGATGTTCGTATTTCCTTCAGGTGCTACTATAGAATTCGGGTACTGTGATACAGAACAAGATTTAGATCAATATATAGGCCAGGAATATGTATGGCTAGGGGTTGATGAGTTAACCCAGTATGATTCAGACTACATACTAGAAACCTTAAAACAATCATTGCGTACTACAGATCCTACTCTTAAACGCCAGTTACGTTTTACTGGAAATCCCGGTGGCCCAGGACATAGGTGGGTTAAAGAACGATTTGTAGATAGAGGTGAGTCTAATACTCGTATTACTCTAAAGTATATAGTAAATGGAGTTGAAAGAACTATCACTCGTAAATGGATACATAGTACGGTAGAAGATAACTCTATCCTTATGAAGAATGATCCAGATTATATTGTATCTTTAGAAGCTATAGAGAATGAAACTCTAAAGAAACAATGGCGTTATGGCGATTGGGATACAGCCTCCGGTGCAGCATTCTCAGAGTTCAATAAGAAAACTCATGTTGTCCAACCATTTAAGATTCCTAATAACTGGCTTAGATTTAGGGGCTGTGATTGGGGATACTCAAGTTTAGCTGTTTGTGTATGGGTAGCAGTAGATTATGATAATAATCTCTATGTTTATAGAGAAATGGTAGAGAATGGTAATAAAGCTAAAGAGAAATTAGTAGCCTCTCAATTCGGTAAAAAAGTACTTGAGATGGAAGCTGGAGAACGCGTTAGATACGGGGTACTGGACTGTTCTACCTGGGCTAAAAGAGGGCAAGATGGCCCTTCTGTTGCAGAAGAAATGCATAATGTTGGGTGCTATTGGAGAATGTCAGATTCTAGTGCCGGGTCTCGTGTGGCTGGTAAAATGCAAATTCATGAATATCTAGCTAAAGATAAATATACACAAAGACCTAGACTATTTGTATTTGATACTTGTAAAGAGATTATAAGTGAGTTATCATCTCTTCCTGTAGATGATAGAAATCCTGAAGACGTTAATACTGATGTTCAGGATCATGCTTATGATGCTTTAAGATATGCTATTATGACTAGACCTAAGGTAGCTAATGATTATTTATGGAGAGCAGATAATGGTGGGTATGGAACTAATAACGTAGTAGTAAGTGAATCATTCGGGTATTAAATAAAATTAATTTAAAGGAATAAGTAAATGAAAGATACAAAAGGAACTCCTAATGATAGTAAATGGGGATTCAATAATGATGGTGAGTCTGATAATACATTTGGCCCAGCAGTAAGATCTACACCTAATAAAGTGGGGGCCGATGACTTTGCTCCTAAAAAAGGTAAAGGTGAAATTACTGGGGGTATTGAAGATGAATCAATCTTTGGTAATATAGAATATACTGGTAATACAGTTGGTGCTGGTAAGAAAGATTATAACTCCGTAGATAAGTCTGTATGGGCTGGAGTTGATTATTCATTTACTGCTGAAGGTATGCCAGGAGGGGGTAATGATGGTGTATTCGGATCTGGTGGATTCGCAGCTAAGGATAAAGATAAGAAAGTAAATGGTAACATTGAAAAAGATGAAGCATCAAAGGAGCGTAATGAAGGTGCTAATTATCAAGGTAAGCGCAGCCTACCAATAAGTGGACAAGGAAAGAACCCAACATCAGATAATGTTAAGATTAGTACGAATATCTTTACTAGTAGGAATAAATAATCATGAAAGCTAAGAAATCGAAAGATAAGATGGACGGCATGAAGAAGTTTGAATCTTCTAAACTAGATAAAGTAGTTGATAAAGCTACTGGATTTAAAGAAGGTTCTAAGAAGGATACGAAGGTAGATAAAGCTATTCTTAAATATAAAAAGAAATAGGTTATAAGTGGCGATTTCTGGTAATAGTAATATAATGGGTGTAGGATTAGAGGCTGGATTAAACCAGGCTTCTAAAGCTTTATCTAGTTTCACAGATTCTGGTAATGGGCAACCTGAAGATGCTGGCGTTGGTAAAACTGATAATGATGCTGCAACCAATATGTTTAATATGTCTGAAGCAGATGTAGGTAAACAGAAGAATCTATCTGGTATTTATGCTCTTGTAAACCAGAGATTCAAGTTTGCTGAAACTGCTAGACGTGTTACAGAAGATATCTGGATTAAATCATATTATCAGCATCGTGGCGAATATTCTCCTGCTGAACGCCAGAAGATTGCTAAGTTACAGGAACGTAATCCACAAGCATCAGAAGCATTTGTAAAGATTACTAAAGCTAAGAATGTAGCTGCTTATGGACAATTAAGAGAAATACTATGGGGAGAAGATGACTTCCCTATATCTTATGAACCTGAAAATCAACCAGAAGGTATAGCGGATACTGTAACTATAACTCCTGCTAGTATGCCAGATATTAATCCAGCTGATATTATAGGTTATGCTGGTGATAATAAACAAATACCTCCTGGAGCTACACAGAAAACTCTATTAGGTGGACTACAACAGAAATTCTCTAACTTACTTCAGGGTAAGAAGGTACAAGATGGTCCATCTCCTAATGAGAAGATGTTTCCTGAAATACATCCTGCTAAATTAGCTGCTTCAGCACTTGAAGATCTAGTTAAAGATCAATTAACTGAGGGACACGCAGATAGGCACCTCAATAATGCTATACTTGAGTGTGTTATCTTTGGTACTGGAGCTATGAAAGGCCCATTTACCATTGAAGATACTATTCATAAGTGGGATAGAGATGATAGTGGTAAGATAACATATAATCCAGAGAAGAAGTTAGCTCCAAGAGTTAGCTGGGCATCTGTGTGGTCTCTGTACCCAGACCCTAATGCTAGGAATATATTTGAAGCTTCGTATGTTATTGAACGACATTTAATGTCTGAAACTCTTGTTAGAGGACTCAAGAAACAGAAGTTATTTGATCATGATGCTATAGATAGACTTATACGTAAAGGTGCCAGACATGAACGTAAATTCTGGGAGAACATAATACGTGACCAGACTTTAGCTACTATTGATGATCGTAGATATGAAGTATTTGAATATTGGGGTTTCCTTGATAAAGAAATGATCAGGGGCTTAGATATAGCTGATGAAGATACTTTACTTAAAATGGAAGATCAGATACAGGTTAATGTATGGGTAGCTGAAGGTGAAGTATTACGAGTAGCTCTTAATCCATTTACTCCTAATAGATTACCATACTATATAGTTCCGTATGAAGAACACCCTTATCAAATATGGGGTATAGGATTATCTGAGAATATCCGTGATGCTCAAGACCTTATGAATGGTCACTGGCGTATGGCTATTGATAATCTTAGATTTGCTGGTAATTGTATATTTGAAGTTAACGAGAATCAACTTGTTCCAGGACAGGATATGACTCTTTATCCAGGTAAGATATTCCGTAAACAAGGCGGTGCACCTGGTCAAAGTGTGTACGGTATAACAATTCCTAATACAGCACAGTCTCATGTACAATTTTATGATAAAGCACGTCAAATTGCTGATGAAGAAGCTGGACAACCTAGTTATTCTTATGGTCAGTCTGGTGTTACTGGAACTAGTCGTACTGCCGCTGGTATGTCTATGCTTATGTCGGCTGCTAACTTAAATATTAAAACTGTAATTAAGAATTTTGATTATTTCATCATTGAACCATTAGGTAAAGCTTATTTCTACTGGAATATGCAGTTTAATGATGATAAACCAGAAATACGTGGTAATATAAAGATTGTTGCTAAAGGTACTCAAGCCTTAATGCAGAAAGAAGTGCAATCACAGAGACTTCTATCATTACTTCAGGTAGCTTCTAATCCTAATGTAGCGCCATTTGTTAAATTTGATGGTGTATTAACTGATTTAGTTAGAGCGCTTGGACTTAAACCTAAAGATATTATAAATGATCCAGCAACTGCTAAATTATATGCAGATATTATAGGAGCCGCCAATGGTCAAAATGGACAGAATCCTAGCCAACAAACTCAGTCCTCTCCTCAAGCCGGAGGTTCAAGCAGCTCTGAAAATCCTAGTGGACAATTTAACCCTGGAGATACTATGGGAAGTGGAGGTGGCAACATCGGAGTTGGAACTGCTCCGCAGTCAGGGGAAGTTGGCCATAGTGCGAATCATTAAAGAATTACCAGATCGTATGCAGGATGCTATAAATAATGGCGACTAATATATTAAATCCTATTGATCAACCTACTGTAACTGCACTGCCATATATGCAGGCACAAAGTCCTATATCTGGAACTACTCCCTCGACTAGTAGTGCTCAACAACAAATCTCTAATCAGAATGTACAAGCACAGCAGCAATTAGGTAATCAAGCTACAGATAGTGTACTTAACCACGTACCTACTAGTGCTATAACTAATAATGGGTGGTTCTCAAGTAATGTTACAGCTCCTATTAATGCATGGGGTAACACTAATTTAGGTACAGTTGCCGGTACATCTCTTACTGCTAGTGGTGCTAGTGCTACTGCTAACCTAAGTGGGTCTATTGGTACTGGTGTAGGTGGTTCTGATGCGTTCTTAGCTGCTCCTAGCACAGCTGGTACTACTGCTCCAGCATGGACTGGTGCTACATTATCTGATTTTGCTGTTCCTGCTGCTTTTGCTTATGCTGGGTATTCATATGGAGGACAGATAGCTGGATGGACTGGTGGAAATCCTCAAGGTGGGCAGATAGGTGGTGCAATTGGTGGTGCAATTGGTAGTATCTTTGGTGGGCCAATAGGTGGAGGTATCGGTATAGTAGTTGGATCTACTATAGGCGGACTATTTGGTAATAATACTCCATCTGATATGACTCAAAATGGTGGTGTTAATATATCCACCGGACAAGTAAATGATGTATATGCCAGAACCCAGAGTGGAACTGGTTCAGAATATAGCCCTACAAATGCTGCAACTAGAAACACTGAACAAATAGGAGCCTCAAATCTAGCACAGTTTCTTCTAGCTAATGGTGCTACACCTACAGATCAGGGTAAAGGTGGTAATATTATGGTTACAGTAGGGCAGAGAGATGGTATTAAAGTAGGTTCTGATTTAATTAATGGTGGACTTAAATATGACTCTACTCTTAAGAGCGGTACTACTGGCGGATCATTAAATGATGCTGTAAGTAAAGAAGTTATGCAGCAATATAATATACCAGATGCTTTAAAACAACAATTAAATCATATAAATAGTAGTGCATTCTACGATCCTAACTTTAATTTACAGAATGCTATAGCTAATCCTACGTCATTATATGCTAATGGTCAAAATGGTAATACAAATAATTTCATGACTCCTACTGTAGCAACCTCTAATACTCAAGGTAGAGGTATTCTTAATGTACCAGTCAATACACCAACAGGAAAAGCAGCATAATGATTTCTCCACAGCGCCCCTCTACTCAAGCTTCTACTATTCCTATGAATATGCAGAGTAATCAGCAGCCACAAGATCAGAGTAATGCCCCAGATGCTACTCAGCCACAAGGAGCTTCAGATCCTAGCATGGGTATATCTAAAGAACAGATGATACACCAACAGCTTGAACAAAGACTTAATAGTTTACCACCAATACAACAAGCGTTTGTAAATCATTATTTAACACCAGAAACAGCAGTATTAATGGGTATAGTAGGCGGAGTCGAAGCTTATAATTACTTCAAACCATTAACTGACCCAACTAAAATGGCCTCAATCGTTCCACGTAGTTCAGTCCCACAAGGTGGACAAGCTTTACAGGAAGATCAACAGGCAATGAATGCTAGTACTCCAACGAGTACTTCTGCGGCAAATCAAGCACCCGCTGAGGCTCAGTCCTCTCAAGCTGCACAACCAACACAAAGTGAAACACCCTCTTCATAGAGGCTTTCAAAGGTAAATGTACCTTAGATACTTGCTTTGCAACTCTAAAGGATTAATTATGACTAATAATGCTACCCAAAGTGTAATGTTTTCTACTGCACCTTCCGAGAACAATGTTGCTAATGTAATCGCAAGCCAGCCAAGAACTCTATACTTAAACAAACCGAAACATCACAAAGAAGAAGAGGATGATACGGTTCCACAGGACTCAGGTAATACTGGTACTCCGGGGGATGGGAAAAACTCTTCAGAGCCTAATCATGATTGGCAGAAACGGTATAGTGATTTGCAGTCTCATATGGACAAGCAGATTAAAGCCAAGGATGCTGAGTTAGGAGAAAAAGCTCGCCTGTTAGCTGAAAGGGAAAAAGCTTTTGATACCTTACAGAAAGAACCTATAAAACTACCATCTACCCCTGCTGAAGTTGCAGAATTTAGAAATAAATATGGTTATCTATATGATATGATAAAAACCATAGCTCAGACCTCAAATCAGAGCACTAACGCTGAACTTCAAAAGGCTATTGCAGATAATGAAACTAGTATTAAGCAGTTAGCAGCTATAAGAGCTATGACTGAATTATTGCAGATTCATCCAGATGCAGAATCATTAAAGACTGATCCTGATTTTCTAGAATGGTATAAAGAACAAGTACCATCACTTAAATCTCTAATAGAATCTCCTAATGTTAATGAAGTTGCCAGAGGTCTTGATATCTATAAAAAGGATAAAGGGATTGTAAAGAAAACTAAAACACAGAAGGATAATGACAATAGAGCTGCTGCTATGGCAGTAACTACTAATAATATTGTCGAAGTTGGACAGGGCGGCGGTAAGATATGGAGAGCTTCTGAAGTTAAAGCAATCCCAATGAGTAAATATGGTAAATATGAAGCAGAAATCCTAAAGGCAATGTCTGAAGGACGTTATGATGAAAATAGTTAATTTAACAGGGTATAAAAGCCCTATAACAAAGGAGTCTATCTAATGGCATTTCCAAGTGCAGCAGGGTATGGCAATCTTCCTAATGGTGTATTTACTCCGGTAATTTACTCCAAGCGAGTTTTGCTTTCCCTCAAAAAAACAGCCGTAGTTGATGAAGTTACGAATACTGAATTCCAGGGCGAAATTTCCAACATGGGCGATACTGTCCGTATTATTAAACAGCCACTTATGACTGTTCAGTCTTATACTCGTGGACAAATTATCCAGTCTCAGGATATTGTAGATGAAGATATTACACTAGTTATTAACCAGGCATTTACTTGTCAGTTCTACCTAGATGATATCGAAGTTCGTCAGTCTCATATTGATTACATGAATCTTACAGCAGATGCTGCTGCTTATGCTATTCGTGATAAGTATGATTCAGGTGTTCTAAGTGATATGGTATCTGGTGTGAGTTCTACTAACACTATGGGTACTACTTCAGTAGAATTGAATGTAGGTTTCGGTGGAGCAGATGATTATACGCCTCTTGATCTTCTTTCACATCTCTGTACGCTTCTTGATGTGCAGAATGTACCTGATGATGGTAAACGGTTTATTGTGGCAGCTCCTAGTTTCTATGAAGCTTTGCGTCGTGAAGATAGTAAACTTATTGAAGCACAGGTAATTGGTACTGGTGAATCTTCCATTGTAGTTAATGAGAATCTCTGGTCTAAATATCGTGTTCATGGCTTCCGTCTGTATAAGTCTAATAACACACCTATAAATGCTACATCAGGTAATAATGTAGTTCTTGCAGGTCACACAATGGCAACTGCTACAGCAGCCTCTATCTTGAAGAATGAAATTGTCCGTAGTCCAAGCAGTTTTGGCGATATTAATCGTACTCTGTTTGTATACGGTGATAAAGTTCTTCGTCCTAGTGCGCTTGCTCTTGCATACGCTAATATCATTGACGTATAATTGAAAGGATAACATAATATGGCTACATATCTACAGTACCGTAAAGGTGGTACAGGAGGCCCATTAGGAGTTGGTAATTCACCTCTTCCTATTACTGTCTCTAAGACTGTTATTGATCTTAATAAGATCATTAACGGGACTAATAACGTAGCAGCTCAGGCTATTACGACTGGTGACGCTATTGCTATTCAGAACTTCCCAGCAGGCACTGTCTTGCTAGGTCTTCAGGCAGTAATTACTACTACTCTTGATACTAGTACTACCAGTCTAGTTATTGGTGATGCAGGCTCAACTAACCGTTACACTACTGCTTATACAACTCCGTATACTGCTGGTTCTGTAATTACTCAGGCTTTGACTACTAATCCACTTAGGTTCTATTCAACTGCTGACAATCTGTTGATTACTCTCACTGGTACTTATACTACTGCAACTCAGGGAGCTATACGATTTGTTGTATATACTCTTGATGCAAGTGCAGATCCTATTGCTACTACACAGTCTTAATCTCCTGTGAACGAACTTGTGGTGGGCAAGTATAAAACTCACTAATTTCTTAATATAGGATAAAACATGACTTCTAATTATCTTGATTTAACTAATAAAGTTCTTGGCCCGTTTAATGAAACTCAGTTAACTTCTACTTCATTTAGTAGTGCTTATGGGTTTTATGCTGAAGCACAGAATTATGTAAATCAAGCTATATTAGATATTTATACAGAGGAGGACACTAACTGGCCTTTTGCTTATCAGATAAACACATTTACTACAGTAGTAAGTCAACAGACTTATACTCTTCCATCTACATACTTCTCAATAAACTGGGATTCATTTTATATCCCTAAACCATATCTCCCTATAAGTTCTATTACTAAAATAGGCACAGTAATTACTGTTATTACATCTGTACCTCATCAATTAATAGTTGGTGATCCGGCCTCTCTATATAATATTAATGATTCTATTGGATCTAATCTATATTATAATGCCTCTTTAGGGGCTGGGGCTGTTACTGGATGGACTGTTGCCTCAACTCCAACTATTACTTCCTTCACTTTTGAAGTTCCCTTTTCTGCTCCTACTCCTTCTTTAGGTACTTCTCCTACCGTTCAGCCAGCATATCCAGCTAATAATATTAATCTTATTAACTATAATACTTATAAAGATAATGGATTAATAAACGATATTAATGGTAAAGCCCCACAAGCAGTTCCATCAAGTTTTAATCAACCGGCTGCTGTTGTAAGAATGCCTGATAATAGTATTATACTTACACCAGTTCCAGATAGAGTATATACTATAAACTATTATGGATTTACTTTACCCGCCCCTTTAGTATTATATACAGATATACCTACTATTCCTGTACAATTTGAACAGGTTATTATAGATAAAGCATTACATTATGCATATATGTTTCGTGATAATGTAGAAGAAGCTGCTTCTGTGTTAGATAGATATACTAAGAATGTTAATAAAATGCGTAGAATATTAATTCCACAAACAGAGTACATGCGCTTTGAATAAGAATCTAGCGCATATATATAGAATTACAAGTGAGAAAGTTGAATAATGGCTGACAGGTGGGCGTCACTTCCTATAGTATGTAAAGGTGGATTAGATTTATCAGTAGATAAACTTACTTTAGGTACCAATGAACCTGGGGCAGCTACTATATTACAGAATTATGAACCATCAATAGCGGGGGGATATGCAAGGATACAAGGATATAGTAAGTGGGATTCGACAGTTGTACCTGGGACTACTAATGCACCTGTACTCGGCGTTGGGGCTGCTCTCGGTGGAGTATTTGGCGTTCGTCATTCTACTGTTACTACAAGTAATGACATCTATTTCTCCAGTGGTAGCGGCTGGACTAAAATAAATACTTCTACACGTGGGGGAACTAGTATAAAAGCTAGAATATTACCCTATGTTATGGCTACAACAGCTATAATTATTACAGATGGTATTTATTATGCTGCTAAATGGGACGGTACTACTTATACTCTAATTAATGGTACTGGCGCCCCATCTAACCCTAAGTTTGCTGCTTATTTTAATGAATCCATAGCTTTAGCAGGATATGGCAATGGTAATAAGTTATCTTTATCTGCTCCTGTAACGGACACAGACTTTAATGGTGCTGATGGAGCTATAGAATTTAACTTCGGTGATATCATAACTGGTATTCGTACTTTTAGAGAGACTTTATATGTGTTCTGTACTAATAGTATATATGAAATAGTTCTAACTGGTACTACTCCAGCTTATCAGATTAATACCATTACTACTGGTTTAGGCTGTCTTGGACAGGATACTATACAAGAAGTTGGAGGGGATTTAATATACTTAGCTCCTGATGGATTCAGAAGTTTAGCAGCTACTTATAGAATAGGCGATTTACAATTAGGTCTTTTATCTAAGAATATTCAACCACTACTCCTAGCTAATGATTTTACTACTGGTAGAAGTGTAGATTCATATAGTGGTGTACATATTGCTCAAAAGAATCAATTCAGATGTTGGGTCTACGATAGTTCTGTACCTAAAGTTAGTACATTTGGGGTAGTAGGTAAACGTATAGATGACCCTATTAATGTTAAATATGAATGGGGTACATTATTAGGTATACAACCATATTGTGCGCATTCTCAATATATTAATAACCAAGAAGTTGTAGTTATTGGTGATCCTACTAATGGATTTGTATATAGACTTGAGAATGGTAATGACTTTGATGGTGCAGCTGTTTCATATATGTATAGATCTCCTGATTTAACATTTAGTGATTCTACACTTAGGAAAGTAGTACAGAAATTAACTGTATATACACAGATACAAGGCGCACTTAATGTTATTCTTAATGTACAGCCAGATACACAGATACAGAATTCCTTACAACCACCATCTTTAACTCTTACCACTATGAGTGCAGGAGCATTATATGGTACAGCTGTATATGATACAGCAATATATGGTGGTATATCATTACCAGTACTTAAATTAGCTATCGTAGGTTCTGGATTCTTAATAGCATTTCAATTTAGTGGAACAGATAATAATCCACCCCATCGAATAGACTCATACACTATTGAATTCGGTGAACATGGTAGAAGATAATACATATAATATAGAAAAGATTGAGGATATACAATGACTTCGGGCTACGTTCGTCAGGCTAGTGGTAATATAGTAACTGGACATGTAATTGCAGCAGCTGATTTAAATGCAGAATTTAATGCTTTAGCTAGTGCTTTTGATTCTACGGTAGGTCATATACACGATGGTACTGTAGGTGGGGGTGGACTTATACCATCTGTTATCTATATAGCTACCACTGTTGGTGGTACTGTTAATGCAGTTGCCGTTACTAGCACATCACCTACTAACTTTACACTGAGTAATGGTGAATTATTGACATTTACCCCAGTTGGCACTAACACTAATGCTGTTACATTATCAGTTAACGGCGGCCCAGCGAATCCACTGCTAAAAGCTTCATTAACTGGTAATATTCCTGTAGTATTAGGTGATGTAGGTGAAGGCTACCCACTTATATGTCAGTATTTTGCATCTGGATCATTCTGGCTTGCTCTTAATATAGCTTTAGCAGGGTATGAAGAAACATTTGGAACTAGTCAATCTATAGGATTAGGACAATATGGGTATCGACTTGTAAACAGTTCTGCTGTTACATATACTATAGACCAATCGACTAATCTAACTACATTATGGTATATATCAGTTTTTGCGCAAGGTGGAGCATTAACTATTACTCCTAACGCTGCTGATAGTATTAATGCCGGGACTGTAGGGGCTAGTTTAACTATTCCTAAAGGTAACTACGCTGTTATATTTACTGATGGTGCTGGTAATATATATATTACTAATACAAACATTAATGTTAATGGTAGTTTAACGATAGCTGGAGGATTTGGTGTTACTTTAACTGCTACAGGAACTACTAGTTTAACTCTACCTACTACTGGTACTTTAGCTACATTAGCTGGTGTAGAAGCTTTGACTAATAAAACTATAAATGGTTTAACTATAGCAAGTTCTACTGGTACTTTAACTATTGCTAATGGTAAAACACATGCAGTATCTAATAGTCTTACATTCACAGGAACTGATAGTACTTCATTTGCATTTCCATCTAGTTCAGATACTGTAGTTACACTTGGTACTACTCAAGCCTTAACTAATAAAACTATAAATGGTTTAACTATAACAAGTTCTACTGGTACTTTAACTATTGCTAATGGTAAAACAGCTATTATAAATAATTCATTAACTTTAGCTGGTACTGATGCTACTACTATTACATTTCAAGGTACAGATACTTATGTTGGTAGAGCAACTACTGATACTTTAACAAATAAAACCTTGACAAATCCAGTAATTTCTGCTATAATAAACACTGGTACTTTAACATTACCCACCTCTACTGATACTCTTGTAGGCAAAGCAACTACTGATACATTTACTAATAAAACCTTTGACACTGCTGGTACAGGTAATTCTTTTAAGATAGCTGGCACTGCAATCACTGCTAATACTGGTACTGGGTCTAATGTTTTAGCTGTTTCTCCTACTTTTACAGGAACACCATTAGCCCCTACAGCCGTGCTTGGTACAAATACTACTCAGATAGCTACTACTGCTTTTGTACAGTCGGCTGCTGGTGGGAGTTTACAAGCTGCAAACAATTTATCCGATTTAGCTTCTTTAGCAACTACTTTAGGTAATCTTGGATTAGTAAAATCCGGTACTACTAATGGTACTATTACTATACCAACATCAACTGGCAATCTTATTGTCAAATGGGGCACGGGGACTACGACTTCTGGTACTGGTTCTGTAACTTTTGGCACAGCATTTCCAACAGCTATATATACAGTAGTAATAGGATTAAATAGTAATTCTCCTGTTGGTGGTGTAGCTGCTGTAAATACACTTACTGTAAGTGGGTTTCAATTAGCGTGTAATACTTTCGCTGGTGGTGGATTAAGTGCTAGTATTTATTATATTGCTATAGGTAATTAAATATGGGAATAGAAATAGATAATAGAGTCGATATAGTTCGTCTTCAAGAACAGATGAAAGCAGTATTAGATACTCAGGAAGAACTAATAGATACACAGAAACAGATATTAACAGAATTAAATACTTTTACAAGTGCTATTAAAGCTGGTAAATGGATATTCGGACTTATATTACTTACTTTAGGTGCTATTGGGCATAAAGGTATAGTATGGGCAACAGATTTACTTTCAAGATAGGTTAACATGGTTGACGCTACAACAGGTGCAGCAGGTACCCCCATAGATCAGTATATGGGGCAGCAGGTTAATAATCCTACATTAACTTCTAATACTACTCTTACTCCTACTTTACAGGATGCTAATCAAACTGGTACCAATCTAGCTAATAATGGGCAGTATAATATATCTAATAATCAAGCTGCTGGTGCTCCTCAAGTAGTTGCTCCTACTATTAATACTACTCAAGCTAATGCTACTACACAGAATAGTGCTGCTACAGTTAATTCTACTGGATATAATGCTGCTCAGACAGGGGCTGCTCAAGGAACTGCTGCTCAAGGTCAAGTTCATCCTCTTGATACAGTACAAGGTCAGTTAAGTTCTTTGTATAGTCAATTCCAGAATGGTAATGTACCGGCATGGGCTATAGGTGCTGTAACTGCTGCTAATAATGCCAGTGCTTCTCGTGGATTAGGTATGTCTACTATAGGTACTACAGCTATAGCACAGGCTATACAACAACAGGCTATTAATATTGCTGCTCCTGATGCTGCTACATACTTTCAGATGGATATGCAGAATCTATCTAATCAGCAACAGACTGGAATGCAGAATGTACAGAATATGCAACAGTCACTATTGTCTAATCAGGCTGCTACTAATGCTGCTGCTCAATTTAATGCTACTAATCAACAGCAGGCTGATGAATTTAACTCCAATCTTATAAGCACAATACAGTCTCAGAATGTTGATCGTGTTAATGCTATGACACAGTTTAATGCTACTGCTTCTAATACAGCTTCTATTCAACAGGCAGGATTAGGTGAACAAGCACAACAGTTTAACTCACAACAGATACAGGCTCTTAATACTTTTAACTCTCAGTTAGCCTTTAATACACAACAATTTAATGCACAGAATGCTTTTGCTATTGATCAATCTAATGTATTATGGCAAAGAAGTGTAAATACAGCTAATACAGCAGCTACTAATGCTGCTAATCAGGTTAATGTACAGAATGCATTTAATTTAAGTTCTACTGCTATGAATAATCTATGGCAAGAGTTCAGGGATAATGCTGCATTTCAGTTTACTGCGTCTCAGAATCAGGCTATATTTGATGCTAATAGTGCTATGACAGCCAATAATGAAAACTTCGTATCTAACTTAGTTGGCAATGGTAACGCAGCTTCTGTAGGAGCCTTAGCTGGTAGTTTACTAGGTACTTTATTTACTGGTACTAGCTCTAAGCAACCAAGCACAACTGTAGCATTATAAAAGGAATTAAAATGGGTGATTTTGGTAGTATATTCTCAAGTTTAAGTAATAACTTAGGTGATTTCTTTAGTGGTAATGATTCTTTAAGTACTTATGCCACTGTTGGGAAGGATGCTTTAGCTATAGGCGGAGCTTTAGGAGCTACTGGTAATGGTAATATGACTACTGCTGGTGAAAATCAAGCTGTTAAAGGTTTACGATTCTCTAGTATGCTAGAAGGGCATACATTAAATCCTTTAGGTAAAGTACAGACAGAGGTTGCTGCGCATTCTCATAATCAATTTCAAGCTGCTGAAGGCGCTGATCCTATGGCATTAGAGAATCAATGGAATCAAAGATTAAAAACATATGCTATGATTGCTCGTGAAACTGGTGTATCAGAAACAGGAAGATAAATATCTTCAACGAAAGAACTAAAATATGCCTAATAATGGATTAAATGCTAAGGTACCAGGCCAATCATTAACTATGACGCCGGGTTCGCTACCTATGGAGAAACCACCGTTACTTACAGATCCTAAACAAGCTGCTGAGTATTTCTGGGATAAACTACATAGTGATGATAAACATATAGTTAAGCTAGTTGTTATGCTTCGTAAAGGTGTGCCAGCAGAGTATATTGCGCGTACTATACTATTTACAGCTATTATACATGGAATTATACAAATTAACTGTGCTCTATTAGTTGGTAAGATCTTAGTTAAACAGATTGTAGCTATTGGTGTATTAAAAGGCGTTAAGAATATGAAGATTAAGAACCCTGATATGGACTTTGCTAACTTTATGGCTGCTAATAAAGATCAGATGTATGATGAATCACCTATTAATTTAAGTCCAACAGTAGATAATAGTTCCCCTATTAAATCTGGCATAATGGCAGGAGCATAATATAATGGCTAGTAATTGGGCAAGTAGTTTCTTTGGTGGATTAGCTAATCAAGTTGTATCAGATAATGAACAACAGGCTAAGTTTGCACAACAGATAAAGATAGAACAGATGAAGAAAGATGAGGAATATAGAAATATGGTTCTTAATAATTCATTACGTACTACTGGTGAGATGGCAGTAGCTGATCATGCTGAAGCTAATAGACGTCAGGATACAGCCAGTAAGAATGCAGACGCACAAGCTGCACAACAGGCTAGAGATAGAGCTTTGTTTGGGGATATACAAGGGGCTACTAGTCAGCAGCCAAATCAGATAGCCTCACAGGTTAACGGAGCTATGAGTAATTCTCCTCAGATGCCTAATCTTTCTGCTCCTACTGATGCTGCTACTGGTAATAGTCAAGGTATGCCAGCACAACAGCAGACAGGTGCTCCAGTTCAAGGTACTAGACCATCTGGTAATGCCCCAGCAGCTAATAATACTTTACCTAATGGCATGGCAGATAATCAGGCAGTAGTTCCGCAGCCACAGCCACCAATACAAACTGCATCTACGCCACAGCCAATGGGACAAGGCGCTCAATCACCTGATCATCCCTCTGTAACTAATCAGGCTATTAATAATAGTTCAGTAAATAAAGTTATAGGTAATCAACCTGCTCCTGTAGAAGATAAGATTTTAGCAGCTAATGGTATTCAGTTAAATGATAGTCAGAAACAGTCTATACAGAATGCTAATAGTTCATTACAAGCACTTGGTACAAGTCCGCAAGATAGGCAGACCTATACACAACTTATAGATGATAAAGATTATAAAGGAGCAGAAGATTTCCTTAAAACTAATAAGAATGCTCAGGCATATAATTTATTAAATGGTAAACTTGCTGATGGTACTTCTGTAGCTCCTATTAATGATAGTAAGTTCTCTCCTGATCCATTACAGTTACGTAACCCAATGGTTAATATTAGAGCTGTAGCAGGTGATAAGAATCAACTTGATAATGAACAGAATAGACGTAATCAGGATCTTGACCCAGCCAATCCTAAGTCAGGACAGTCACTACTTATAAATGCTCCTAGAACACAAGCTGCTAATGATTTAATGGCTCTTAATTCAGAAGAATCTATTAATGCCTTTATTAACGGGGGTACTGGGGCTAAAGAAAAGTCGGCTATGTCAAAACTTGTGTCTACTATTACAGGTGAACCTACAGAAATATCTTCATCTAATGATGTAATGTCTCACTTTGAAGCTTCGATGCAGCGTAATATGTTTAGTAATACTAAAGGACGAGTTACTAATCAAGAGTTTAATACTTTTAAGAATATGATTACTAATTCTGGTCAAACACCACAGGGTAGAGAGAATATTATTAACTTTATGAAAGCGGTTAATGCCCGTCAGCTAGAAATGGCTAATGGATATGAGCAATATGCTAAAGTTAATGGTGTATTTAGAGGCGCAGATGAAGTAATAGATAAATATCAACAGGCTAATCCTATAATTGATTATAAGAACTATAATCCATCTGATCCTAAGTCTATGCTTAACCCAATGGCTAAATCATTTGAGAACTGGCAGTTAGAAAGAACGGGGCAAGCTAAGTCATCTCCTGATGGTACAAGTACTATAGATCCTATAACTCAACAGCCAAGGCCAGATAGTCTCAAGACTATTGTATATTCTAGTAACTCTAGTGGCACACCTGCGCAGAAAGCAGCTAATACTTCTAACGATAACCCAGCATTAAATGATGCATTTAAACAATTTGGGCTTTAATAATGGTGGATACTCCTCAACAATGGCCTGATATAGCTGGTTCAGATATATTTAAAACTCTGTCTTTAGGTGATCAAGAAGCTGTACGTTCTCGTTACTATGATAAAGTAGTTGAACCAACTAAACCTAGTAATGTTGATAGTACCGATTATAAGAAAGCTTTTATACAGCATTCTGTACAGGTAGATGGTACTTCTTCTGATGTTAGAGACCAGATGGCTAGACTTGATCAGCATGGTTTATTAGATGAGCTAGGTAAGAAACAGCTTGCTACTATGGGTAATGCTACTCTTAGTGGTGATATTGAATCTATGGGTACTGGTATCGGATCAGGATTAGAAGACATTACTACTGGCATAGGTAAATTAGGAGTATCTGCGTATAATACAGTGACTTCTGGTACTCAAGGAAGCTCTGGAGTTGGATTTGTACCCCCCATTCAGACTGAAAAGACTAATCCACAAGCTGAAGAGTATTATAATGAACTTAATTCTGCTGCTCAGATGGGGAAACAGCGTGTTGAGAATGCTCCTAATCCAGGGTTAGCTCAGGGAGCACAGACTATAACTGGTATGTTACCTTATGCTATACCTATAGGCGGTGAAGCTGCTATGGCTGGTGATGCTGCTACTATAGCTACTAAAGGTGGAATGGACTTAATTAAAGCTGGATGGGGTACGGGGCTTAAACAAGCTCCTCAAATGGCTGCTACAGCTGCTATTACAGATAATAGTGGTACAGATATTAACTCTGATATACCTAATAGAGCTGTTAATGCTGCTGAAGTAGGTGCATTAAGCCCTGTAGCTGGTGCTTTAGGTGGTGGAGTCGTAGGAGCAATGGGTAAGACTGCTGATACTGCTGCTTTATTAAGCACAGAAACACGTAGAGGTCAATCTATTGTAAAAGGTTTTGCTGGTGGGGGTAGTCCTGAGCAATTAGCTAAGTTGAATACAGAATTAGAAGCTAGTAAAGCGCTTGATAAATCAACTGGTATACCTACATCTATGGCTACTGTTGGTAGTAATGAGAATCCTGAAATTAACCAGAATATACTTAATACGTTATCTAAAACACAGAATGAGGTTAAGGGTAATGTAATAAACATGGATACTGAGGCTGAACAGAAGTTACATAGCTCTGTAGCAGCTCTAACTGATGAAGCTAAGGCTAATGAGGGTAAGATTACCACTAGTACTCTTAAAAATGCCTACGATTCTCAAGTAGAGAGCCTTAATACAGTATTAGCTAACTTAACTGCTGCTAAGAATGGTGATACAAGAGCACAACATATTATCGCATCTGTATATGGTATACAGCCCCCTAGAGCTGGGCAGACTACAGAACAAGCATCAGCTGCTTTAGGTGATAGATATCAGAATCTATATGAATCCCTTATTACACTCAAGAATAAAGCCTTTGCTAACTCAACTTCTGCTGCTGAGAAGATACCAATTAGTATAGAAACAGAATCCCCAACCACATTAAGTATGGTGGGCAGGACAAGTGGGCAAACTAATGCTCCTAATGCTGTTACTGCTTATGCTGCTAAATTAGATGTACCTATTAATACATTATCAGATTTAGATCATGTAGCTAGTACTATTCCCAGCGGGCATGATCCACGTTACATGGAAGCTACTGCTGATGAACGAGCACAGTTTGATAGTATAAGGAATGAAATAACTAAGATACGCTCTGACACCGTAAGTAATCTACCTCCTGAGACTCAAGCTAAACTGAATGAAGGTATGGAGTATTATAAGACTAATATCTTACCCCAGATACAGAAACAGGCATCATCTGTAACTACTAAGTCTAGTCTACCGGAGTCGACTCTTGATGCTGATGTTAATAAGGTATTGAAAGATACAAAGAGCTATTCTTCTACATCTTATGGGGATTACATAAAAGATCAACAAGACCTTAAAACAGTTCCAGCTACTAAGTTTGTAGAGACATATACTCCCACTGTAGGTATCCAGGGGGCGAGGAATGTGAAAGAAATGTTAACTGCTACTAAAGACCCAGCAATATCAACATCATTTGGTAACCACATTGTATCAGATATATTGTCTAAATCAACTGACTCTAGTGGTAAATTTAACGCTGATGTTGCTAACAAATTACTCACTACACCAGAAGGCCATCTTAAAGCTATCTCAGAGTTAGCTACTCCAGATGCTAATATGGTGCGTAAACAAGTCTCTCAGGCTATTAAGAGTCAGCAAGATATAGATAAACTTATAGATATTAAAGAGAGTAAATTAGAGTCTACTAAATCGGCTCCTATATATGACTTCTTTAAAAAGTATAAGACTAACTCTAATGAAGCTGTTCAGAATTTGATAGATAATCCAGAGAAGTTATCTGCTTTCCTTGACTTTGCTAAGAAGAATGGGGTAGATGTGGATTCTGTACGTGGTATGGTTGCTAATCATTTAACCTCTGTATCAAGTGCTGTAAATCAGGGAGCTGGGCCTAATGCCTCTAAGATGTTTACCTCTAAATGGATTGAAGAAGCTTCTACTAAAGGCACAGACGCTAATAAATCTCTTAATATATTGTTCCCAGATGGTGGTGATGATTTAAGTAATGCCCTTACTAGTCTCAAGAAGCTGCAATATAATCAAGAAGTACCCACTACTCTCAGTAAAGGTGAAAAAGCTGGTAAAGTAATAAGCTCTGCTGCTGGTGGTATAGCTGGTAATCAGGGGGCTAGGTTAATTGAAATAAGCTCTGGTAAAAAACTTGTTGACTATTTAACCACAAAAGGTTATAATGAATTTGCAAGTAAGATGTTTACAGATAAAGAATTCACACAGAAAGTAGTACAAGCGTTACAGAATAAAAACTATGGTACAGTATCTGACTTATTTGCATCTGTATCAGCTCGTTATGCTGCTAGTTTGAAAGGAGAAAAGGATGAGGCTTCATCATCTAATTCTAATATACACTCTGATGTTGCCAACGTCACTGGTAAACGAGGAACAAATACTTCTAAATAATAGCTCATTATATCAACTAATTACAAGGAATCTTATGCAGACGATAGGTAAAGATGCTACTATAGCCAGAGTAATAGACACATTTGAAGGTGGGTACGTTAATAATCCTAATGATGCTGGTGGTGCTACTAATATGGGTATTACTCTTAATACTTATAGGTCTGTAAATCCATTAGCTACGGTTAATGATATAAAGAATCTACCTAAACAGACTGCTATAGATATTTATACTAAGTTATATTGGAATAAATATCATATTGATAAGATGCCTACTGATATACAAGATGTAGTATTTGATACATTTGTACAACATAATCCTATCACTGCTGGTAAGATAGTACAAGAAGCTATTAACACTTTAGGGCAATCTATTGCTGTAGATGGTACTATAGGTGAAAATACTTTAGATGCTATGCATATGGTAGGTACTAAAGACTTACGTAACGCTATATTATTACAAAGAAAAAGCTTCTACGTAAATCAAGCTACCAGTCATCCTTCTCAAGAGCAATTCTTAGTTGGCTGGTTAAGAAGATTAAAAGAATTAGCTTAATTAAATAAACAGGTATACAACAATGACTAATAAATTTGTACAAGAACTAAAAGACGACTTCACTGCTTTCTATAATAAGTTTCAGTCTGCTCCTATAGTACATGAAACTGAAGTAGAAGTAAGAGCTATCGGGGCTTCTGCTCTAGGATATATTGAACATAATGGCTTAACTGCTCTGTATAGCATTGCTCTTGCTGCTCTATCTGGTGCTGCAACTGGTACTTCATGGGCTACCATTGGGGCTACTATAGTTTCTCAGGGTGAGGCTGCTGGTATTACTATTGCTAAAGGTGCTGAAGCTATTGTACTTGCACAGGCTCAGGCTGATTTAGTAGCTGCGGGCAAACTTATATCTCCTACTAGTGGTGCCATAGTTTAATGCCTATATATTTGTCAATATTGACCTTGATCCTCCGCTCTATTGGTTTAGTCCAGTGGGCGGTTGCTCTTGAAAAACAGTACGCAGTTAATAAGAAAACACAGGAAATAGCAAATGCTCCGCTTACTAATAAAGAAGAAGAGTCTTATTGGGATTCTAAATAGTATATTACTATTGAGTGCTTGTGATTCTGCTACTATAGTGAGATGTCATCAATTTAATGTAGATGAAAGACACCTAATAGGACAGGAAATTACTAAACTTCCAGCAGATAGCCCTATTAGGTGGGTAGATAAAGATTATCAAAGAGTCTGTATTTCGTTAAAGTGACTCCCCAGCTATATTAGATTCTATATCTCTAACGTTAGATTCTAAATTATATACTCTTTCAGTTAAATTAGCTATAAGAGCAAGTAGTTCTTTACTAAGTTCTTCTTGAGTTAATGAAGTATATTTATCCATTATTATTCTCCTAAAGTTTGTTTACTTAAGATAACTCCATCCTTACCCACCTTACCAATCTCAACAGGTACGACTGCTCCATCACGATCAATAATAATATAAGTTCCCTCTATTATATCAAAACACTGGCATAAAGTCAACACCTTTTCTACTTCAAACTCACTACAACTATATAAATCGAAGTCAAACTTGCATGGATTCTGTTCATCCCAAGTATGTAAAGCTGTGTGTGAAGTCTCTAAGATACCTGTACCAGTAGCCCCAGAATTACCTAATGTGTTGCAGTAATATCCGGTTGGATTCTTTAATATACTTGGAGCTTTAGCTATCTTCATATTAACACGTTTAATAAGAAATGATAGAAATGCTTCTACTTCTTCATGATCTCTGGGGGGATTTTCAACTTTTAAGTTTAATAGAACGTGTTTGTGTTTAAGGGTTGACATAAGTATCTTTCATATGTGTTAAAGTTAATAGTTTAGCTTCATCTAATGTTATTTCATTAAGTAATAGTTTAGCTTTTATATCGTTAGTGAATGTTTTATCTTCATTATGTATATATTTGTGACAATTAGAACATATTAATACACACTTATCTATCTCTTTAAGAAAGTTAGACCATCCTTTAGCTGCAATTTGTCTTCCATCCTTAGCCCCGACATGATGAAAATCCATGGCTGACATATGGAATAATATATTGCATCTTTGACATTTATTACCTAATAATTCTACTCCTTCTCTCTTAAATCTGTTATTCTTTTCTTTTACTTGGGCAGTTAATCTAGCTCTATTCTTTGTGGTGTATGTCCTTCTATGAAATTTACTACATTCTTTACATATAGTTCTCAGACTCTTGCCGCCACATACCTTAAAATAATCTAACTCATCTTTAGTTTCTTTACATCTAGCACACGTCTTAGCAGCCATTAGTTTAAATCCTTTATAAGACGTCTAAGATAAAATTCAGCTTTCTGTAGATCTTCTTTAGGCTTACCTTTATACGAATATCGCCAGATATACTTCTCCACGTTACCTTTAAGGTATCCTTTAAATTCCTCTGGAGTCATGCTGGCTTTAATAGCATCAATACATTCTATCTCGCCTTGATTATAATGAATAGGTTTCTGTATTTCATCCTGTACAGGTTCCCCATGAATACATATACAGTTATGAGATTCTCTGTAACACCATCCACAATATACTAATCCACTACCTTTAATAATTAAGTTATCTTTTCTCATTCTTAATCCTTTACTATAATGCCTATAACTACATATACATTTATACCTGCTTCATCTATATAGTGAGTATGAAGCTTAATATCATACTTACCTAAGCCCAGCTCCCCCATCTTAGCTGGTTTAATATAGCTATTATGCAATATATGAAACTCTTTAATATGGTCTTTAATAGGCAACCCTTGTAAGAATGTCTCTACTTGTTCTTTAAGCTTTTTCATTATATTTATCCTTTAATCTATTAACATTGATAAACTCAGGATCAAATTCACCATCTTTAACATTATGTAAATTCACAATTCCGCGCCACCACATCTTATTAGCCTCACCAGCATAATGTTCTATCTGATCTTCTTCTAAATAACACCCTACTACTAGCCCAATAATCTTTTTACCTTGCGCATTAGTTCTCTCAGCAAAGTCTCTCAGGTGTGAGTGTCCAGCAACACAAGACGCTAACTGTTTAGTTACTAATGAGTATGCAGCATGTTCTCCAGAAATAGGTCTCTGCATTATACCAGAAGTAAAGTAATGACAGAAATTAACTCCTTCTATATTAATAGGAGTAAGAAATGGTATTACCTCCCACCCAAACTCTTCATACTTTAAATCATCAATAGATATAGTACCCTCTAATTCAGCCTGTAATTCAGTGGCTCTAGTAATCCTGTTGGCGTGGTTGCCACTTGTTAATACTAGTCTAGGTTTATACTGAGCTTTCTTATTAACTCTCTGTTGCTTATTATATTCATTAATAGGTGCAAATAACAGCTCCTGTGCCTCTATTACAGCATTGATATCCTTCTTATACCTCCTACCCTCAAAACTACGCTTACCCTTATCATATGAGCATAAACTTTCCATGTCGGCAAAATCACCTATATTAACAATAACATCAGGTTTCTCATCGACTATATATTTACCTAACCATGTGAATCTTCTGTTAGAATATTTCTCACTGGCGTGTGCATCTGGAATAACTAATATCTTTTTAATCATTGAAAATCCATGTTTTATTGTTAATGATATTGATTATAGATTTATGACTCTTAAAATTGAATAATTTAGCCAATGCTCTATATGTGAGTCCCTCATTTCGTAATTTCTTTATATCTATAACGTTAGATTCAGTTATAGCACTTTTTATTCCACATTTCCATCTACCTTTCTTTACCATATCTCTCATATTATCAGTAGTAGTTCCTAGAAATAGATGCTCTGGATTAACACATCTCCTATTATCGCATTTATGCAATACAAATAATTTATCAGGTATTACCCCATTATATAATTCCCACGAAGCTCTATGAGCAGCATAATGTTTACCATTTAAATAAAATTGCCCATATCCACTAGGTAATATACAAGCTAACCAATTCCAACACCCATTATTAGTAATATCAAATTTCATAGCAAACCTAGTCATTGGTTTCATTATTTAAATTCCTTATTATAAGCTCGTTTACTTAAGGCTAGAAACACATCTAAGTCTACTAATACAAGAGGCTTAGAATGATTTTGTTTAATTACTACTATAGGCTCAAATCCATTAGCATTAGTTATAGCCTGTTCATAGAATTTATATATTGACATAGCTTTATTGAACTTACACTCAACGGCTACAGGAAGCATATCTGTGGCTTTAGGACTTAATAACACATCTTCACCAGCAGCTCCCATTGAACGACTGGTAACATCTTGTGCTTTAAGTTCAGGAAAGTAATGAAGTATTCTAGCTACCACATGCTTCTGGAGGCCTCTTCCCTTCTGCTTACGACTCTGTACTGATATAGGCTTCTTAATCTGTGTCATTATTTCTTATGTAAAGTAAATGTTACTGGTATTTTAAACTCAGTTCGTATATAATTAGCATGAGATTCTGCTGATTTATAATCTGGGAATAGATATATTTTAGCATTCCCGCGCCACATAAATAAGTATTTCTGCATTATTCGACTACCTCATGATCTTTACAGGTTACTATAATATTAAATAACGCTTCATCAGCTAAAACTTCTTCTCTAGTTACATCTGTTTTAAATAACATCTTACATTCTGTACATATAATAGAAGTAGTATTAGGTAGAGTATTATATTTAAAGTTTATGTAAGGTGTCAATCTCATTAGTGTAAATCAGGTAACCCCTGCTCCCCAGATGGTGCTTCAGCGTTAGTAGTTAGTGTGATTACTCTCTTAGGAGCAAACTGATCTTTCTTCATATCCTGTGTCATATTGGAGGTATGGAATCCTCTACGATTAACATTATACTTCTTTTTAGGTTTATTGTCAACTTCTTTTTTATCCTTAACCATATATTATTCCTCTTTTCTGACATTCTAACATTAATTCTATATAATTCTTTAATAAAGCATCTATATCACCAGTTGGTACATCCCAGCAATACGCATGATCTTCATCTAGTTCATTACGCCATTTATACAAGGCATTAGGGTCTCTCCAGTTCACTGCCATTTCTCCTCTAATTCTAAATAATAAATATACATATCTTCTAATGTAGTGGCTTTTATTAACCTGGTATCTCTATGTAACTTCTCATCTTTTACTTTAAATATAAAATGAGGTGTTTCCTTGTGTGGTAAATAAGTAATTTGAGTAGCCCATCTATTATTTAGGCATAAGTTAAAGATATCTTCTACTGACAACTTAGGCACTCCTCATAAGATATCTGTTTACTTATCTTATCTGCTGATTGAATAGTAGTACTACGACAATAATATAAGCTCTTTAATCCTTTCTTCCATGCTAGATAATGCACAAAGTTTAGGTCTTTCTTATTAATATTAGCTGGTAGCCATATATTAACAGATTGAGATTGATCTATATAAGGAGTCCTATCAGCAGCATGTTCAATAATCCAGTATGGATTTAACTCTAAGGCAGTCTTAAATAAATCTTTCTCTTCTTGAGTTAAGAAGTTTAAATCCTGTACAGAACCTTCATCCCTAGTTATCTTACTCCATACTTCTTTAGTATCTTTATCCTTAGATTGCAATAACTTAACTAAATGAGGATTGCGGACATTAAAGCTTCCGCTAAGTGTCTTCTGTGTGAAGCTATTAGCAGTCCACGGATCAATACCAGGAGAAGTAGTACCAGCTATTATAGATATAGAAGCAGTGGGTGCAATAGCAGTAACATTAGCAAACCTTTTAGGTATGCCCGATTCTAATCCATCAGGGCAGGCCCCACGTTCTTTACCAAGCTTTATATTAAGTTTATTACATTTATTACTTATATTCTTGAATATATTGATATTAGTAGACTTAGCCATGGCACAGTCAAATGGTAAGCCTTTACTCTGTAGATAAGAATGAAATCCCATTACTCCTAAACCAATACTTCTTTCACACCAAGCAGCATAAGTAGCTTTAGACATAGTAGTAGGAGCATTATTTATAAAGTCTGTAAGTACATTATCCAAGAATTTAAGTATATCTTCAAAGAACTGTTCATTGTCTTTATAGGAATCATAATAATCCAGATTAACTGAACTCAAACAACATACAGCAGTTCTATCCATGTTATTATAGTCTTTACCTGTAGCAAGCATGATCTCAGAACAAAGATTACTCATCTTAACATTAAGATTAAGTCTCTTATATATATCAGATCTTAACTCATTTACAGTATCAGTAAATATAATATATGGTTCACCAGTCTCAAGTCTAGTAGTAAGAAGTTTAATCCACAGACTACGGGCATTAATAGATTTAATTGGTTGTTTAGTTTTAGGACTAAGTAATTCATACTCATCATCTATTTCTACAGCCTCCATAAACTTATTATCTATACAGATACCGTGATGCAGATCTTGTGCTTTCCTACGCGGGTCTCCACCTGTCGGTCTACGTAGATCAATGAATTCTTCTATTTCTGGATGATGAATCGGTATATAAACAGCAGCACTGCCCCTACGAAGACTACCTTGGCTAATTGCAAGAGTTTGTGAATCCATGACTTTGATGAATGGCACGATGCCACATGTCTCCCCCCTCTGCCCAACCGTTTCACCCATCCCTCGTAAGTTTCCCCAGTATGAACCAATCCCCCCACCACTTGATGCAAGCCAGACATTCTCATTCCATAGATTAACAATTCCTAGAAGAGAGTCATCAGTTTCATTAAGAAAACAGCTAATAGGCAGCCCGCGCTTAGTACCACCATTACTGAGAATAGGAGTTGAAGGCATAAACCAATGTTGTGAAATATAATCATATAACCTCTGTGCATGTTCTTTATTATCAGCAAAAGCTAAGGCTACTCTACTAAATAGTTCCTGCGGGGGTTCACCCTCTAACACATATCTATCTAATAAAGTAGCTTTTCCGAAATCAGTGAGCAGAGAGTCTCTGAAGTGATCCAAAGTCAAACGCATCTTCCCATGTACCTGTTGTTGCTGATTTACTATATTCTGTGACTCTTGTTTCAAAGAAGTTGCCGTGTTCTTTTCCATTTAATATTTCTTCCAACCAAGGTAAAGGGTTTTTGGTGACTTTAAAGTATGGTTTATATTTCAACTGTAATAAACGCCTATCAGCTATAAAACGAATATATTGCTTCATTTCATCTGCTGTAAGACCCTCTATTCCACCCATTTCAAATGCTAAGTCAATAAAAGCATCTTCCTGTTGTATTATAGCTTCTGCTACTTCAAGTATCTTTATATGAAGTACATCTCTATCTATATCTTTACTATTCTCTTTAAGTAATGTAAGGAATAGCTTTATAATACTCTCACAATGAAGGCTTTCATCTCTTACAGACCATGCTATTATCTGCCCCATACCTTTCATTTTATTCTGTCTGGTAAAGTTAAGTAGCATAGCAAATGAACTAAATAATGATACACCTTCTGTAAATGCCCCAAAGGTAGCTAGCGTAATGAGCAAGTCACTAATAGTATCAGGAGTATCTCTATGCAGATAGTCATACTTATCCTTCATTGCTTTATATTTCATGAATGCAGAATATTCTACTTCTGGCATACTTACTGTATCAAGCAGGTGACTATAAGCATCAATATGTATAGTTTCTGCATTAGCAAAAGCTGCAAGCATCATCTTTACTTCTGTAGGCTTAAATACAGAGGCGTATTTAGTCATGTAACAGTTATTGACTTCTATATCTGCCTGAGTAAAGAACCTGAATATATGAGTAAGAAGATTCTTTTCTTCTACAGACAATTTACTATTCCAGTCTTTTACATCATCAGCTAGTGGAACTTCATCAGCTAGCCAATGTATAGACTGTTGGGTACGCCAAGCTTCATATGCCCAATCATATTTAAAAGGCTTATAACCAATTCGTTCCTTTAATAATGACATACTATTCCTGTAATTCAGGTTTAGGCTGTCTTACTTTAGAGGCAGTTACAGCTTTAGGTACTTTTAAATTAACCTTTGGGGCGCGAGCTTTAGGGAGTTTATTAACCATTTTAGGAGTTCCCTTGTTTCCACGTTGTATTGCAGCCATAAAATTAACCTTTCTATTTATTAATTATTAATATTAGTCTCTATTCCAGTAGTAACACATGATACTTATATATAACAGGATTAATGGTATATAAATATAATATAAAGGGAAATGCATATTATTTCTTCAATAGCTGATTAATAGAATTCGGACTTCTACTTTTCTTAGTATGTTCTGGTAACTTCTTAGTACCACCAGCACGATCAGCTTCTACCCATTCCTTTACTTCATCATGAGTAAATCCTGAGTGCTTAATTTTATGAGGATTGTTAAGAAGTTCCTCCATATATCTTGCCTGCGCACGACTACGACTTGGGATAGGCCGCCTCCATTATTAAATTACACCACATTCTTATTCTCCGTCATTAAGTTCTTCTACATATATTTCATCTGGAAAACTCATTTCACTTAGTCTAAGTCTATAATGAGCTACTGCGTCCCCTTTAGTATACACAGTCTTAGTTTCCTCTTTCTTACCTATAAGGCATGTTATCTTATATATCATACCACCTCTATTTCTATTCCGTACAGACTTTGTAACCCCTTAAGGCCTAGTTCAGTTAATAGTTTACTATATGAATCTACATCTATTGTCAGCCTTGGATAATCAAGTCCAAGTAGATCAAAGGTAATAGACAACTCTTGTATTGATTTAGCTAGCGGTCTAAGTGACATTCTGTTAATTCCTTCATATTATCTAATAAATAATTTATAGCAATCTTTAGTGTAAGGGGGTTATCTTTAAAATGTCCTAAGCCCTGATTACAATGAGAACATAACAATCCTCTAATGGTTCCATAATTATGATCATGATCTATATGACAATTCTTTGATAATATAAATACTTCTTTACATATGGCACATTTATTATCTTGTGCAACTTTCATAGCTTCTAAATCTGCAATAGTCATATTATAATTAAGTCTTAATGCACTTGCTTTAGACGATTTAGTATTACAAATTTTACATCTACGTTTTCTTCCACTAGATTTAGCATTCTCAGACATTAAATGCCCTTGTTTACAATATTTATATTTATAACCTTTAAGCATTGGCATTACGATATTTTATATCCCCTATATAATATTTAAGTGTTTTCTTTTGCGCAATAGAGTTAACATCATCTAATGGTGTGCATTTTTCATGACAATGCTGTTTATAGTTACAATAAAAACAATCTCTATTAAGTATTAAATTACCTGTATCTTTTTTGTAAAACTGCTCCTTAATGACGCCAGTACATGGTGGGGGAGCTTTGCCAGTAGTTATATGCTTTATCTTATCATCAAATTCTTGCATATACTTGAGTTTATAAGCTTTCTGTATAGAAATAGGAACTGGTACTACTTTAATCAATCCTTTAGCTTTATTAATTACTATCCATCCACCTACAGGAACATTCTCAGCCATTGCGTATCCGAATAACTGTGCTAGATACCCAAATGAATCATTATCTTCTAAAGACTTATAAGATTCAAACTTAATATCATAAGAGTAATCAGATGCAGACTTAACATCCCATACAGAACCATCTATAATTAAATCTAGTTCACCGGGGATCTTGTATCCATTAACATCCAATATAGTCTTCTTATTAGTTTCCTGTACATTAATACCACTAGCTTTTAATAGAAACAAAGTAAAATGTTCAAGCATATCACCATAAAAGCCACTAATAGCAAAAGACTGATTCGAGACCCTTCCGTTATCACGTTGGAGACACAGCTGGCGAATAGGCAGACCAATATTAGACATACGAATACTAAAAGAGGACTCATCTTTATCCTTACTGTACCGTCTTATGGTACTTTCCTTGATTCTGTCAGCAAACTCTGAGCTGAGTTCTTTTAGTAAACTATCTTTTATATTGTTATTTCCCGTGATAAGCGATGCTTTATCATCGTCAAGCTTCTTAGGGCTTGATACAAACTTATATATAGCTTCTTCAATATAATGTGGCATAAAGACTAATTCCTCATTTTAAATTACTACGGTAATACCACATCATACTTAGCCTATCCAGTGAGGCTATCTCTTATGCAGCATCTTTCTGCTTTTCAAGAAACTTATTATATCCTGTAAACTTACCAGTTTTAAGGAATTCATAAATCTCTGTAGTTAGACTATAGAAAGGCACATCTGGGATTTCACCACCTACTACTCTAGGTTCTAGCATCTCCCTGAATGGTGTGTCTGTAAATAGTCGTACAGCAATAGACAAAGCTTCACTACGTCTGTAGTCATTAGACGTATTATTTAGTGAATTAGTTACATCTATACCAATATTAGCAGCTTCATTACATGCAAGTTTATCTACAATAGTAGCAGTCTTTTTCTTAGTAGCCATATTAAATCCTTTTATTAAATGTTAATTATTCGTCATCACCAATATCAATATTAATTTCTTCTTCATCTTCAACAATAGCGCCGGCTTGTGTGCTATACTTCTTAAAGGTAGCCATAATCCTGGAGTTATGCTCTTCTACATAGTTACTAATCTGATTATCATAATCAATAATACTAGCTATATCCTGTATACCAGCTTTCTGATCCAATCTCATTTCAAGATTAGGATGAATAGTAGCTGCTTGAGCAATACAAGTCATATCATAAATAAACTGACTCATGAAGTGTGTTTTACCTATATTCTTATTAGATATAGCATCACTTATAACCATAATACGCTTACCACCAACACGAAGATCTACGAAGTGCCATTCTTTCTCACCTGGAAACTGAGCAAGTCCGAATAGATACATGAAGCTTTTAGCTTTCTCATTATTAGCTTCTGCCTGTGCTGGAGATAAGGCTTTACGTGCATCACCGAATACTTTACCACAAGCTGTGCCACCTTTAGCATCATAGATAACTTCACCATAGTTACTAAACAATATAGTCTGATTTACATAATTCCATGTATCAGTACCTTCTTTAGTCTTACCTTTAGTCATCTTAATAAGTTTATTAAGTGCGGATAATGGGCGAAACCTGATAGTTTCAGAATACAAGTCTGTACCCACAATATGAAAAGTACCTACATGCTGTTTAATAGACTTCCCATTCTCATCAATAGCTGATGTATTAATGATAAGTTTCTTAGATGGTGACTTAAGGTTTTCCTCAGTCTTACGCATTTTACGCTGTAGATATTCTTCTGATTCCGTTAATTTAGCTGCTGCTTTACTCATATTTATGCTACCTTTTTTGTTGAACTCCAATTACTACCAATCTTTAACTCATACCCAATAGGTATATCTATCTTAATCGAGAACCTATTATATAGTATTTCAGGTATTTTGTCAAATACTTTCTTAAACAATTTAATCATTTCTTCTTCTTCCCCAGGATAAACATCTGCTGTTACAGAATCGTGTACAGTTAATATTATTAAGCTTTTAAGTCCCTGTTCTATAATCTCTTTCTGCATTTCTATCATGATGCACGGTGTAATATCGCCTGTAGCAAATCCCTGAACACAGTAATTAACTATTTGTGTAAACTGACTTGACTTCCCATTCTTCTGTCTTGTAGCAGTGGGGAAAGCATATATTCTTCCTGATTTACTGATAATCTCTTTATTTGCAATAGCTTCGTCTGACAGTTCATCATGCCATGCCTTAATGCGTGAGTACTTATCAAGGAATGCGGTGTAGTAAGCCACTTCTGCGGCAGTCCCAGATAACCCGCCAAAGAGAGGCTTGAACGTGTGTGACTTCGCATCTTGTCTATTAGTCTCTTGTCCTGCATCAGTTAATACCTTACTTGTGTATGAATGTACATCTACCCCATCTAGTATGTCTTGTCTTGCCTTTAAATCCCCTGAAAGAATAGCCGCCACTCTAAACTCAAGCTGAGCCAGATCACAATCAAGGATAGTACCAGATTTCCAACGTGATATGATTGTCTGTCTGATTGGAAATTGTTTATCCCTTGGTAGATTCTGAAAGTTAGGATTACTTGAGCTAAGTCTTGCAGTAGCAGTAATACATTGATTGAAGTTGACATGAAGTATATTTCCTTTACAATTATTCTTTATACCATCCACAAATGAAGTAAGATAACTACTTATAGCCCCATAACGCATATAGTTCTTTAAGAATACTTTAGCTTTATCATTTATCTTAGAATCATCCATTAATGTTAACAATAACTTCTTATTAGTAGAAAACCCACCATCTGATATATAATCAGTATTCTTTGGAGTAATCCTGAAACCAGCAACGCGAGTATCGTTGATATACCAAAAGCCAGTAGCATTACAGGATGAACATCTATTATCTTTCTTAAACTCAGTACCATCTTTCTTAACCTTACGTATAAATCCTTTACCGTGACATGTCTCACATATATATTGTGTTGTACGGAATACTTTATTAGTCTGGTCACGTATAATCTCTTTAAACTTATTGTCAGACATCTTAAATATACGTTTCTTCTTATATACAGCACCTCGTAGCTCCGTACCTATATTAAATAAGTCACGCCATACAGTCTTATTCTTTATCTTACGAGAATATATAACCTGAGATAGCTGTTCACCTGAGCTAAGGTTAAATGGCATATCCCCCATTACATCTCTTACCTGTTCCTGTAACTTAGCCTCAAGGACTACAAACTCCTGCTCATATTGTGTCTGTATCTCATTAAGCTTCTCTAAATCTATACAAGTACCATTACGTTCCATAGTTATTAGTACGTCCACAAACTCATTCATCATTTGTTCTACATTAGCAGTTCCCGCAAGAGGATTCTCCTGTTGCCATTTGTATAACTCCCATGTAGTCTGACAATCACCTAAAGCATATTCACATAGTTCTTTTAAAGGAATACTATCAGTGTTAACGCCTTCATCCATATATTTAGACAGTATATCCAGCTTGGGTGTAAGTCCTCTACGCTCGGCGCTCCCCCTTAAAGAGAGGTCTAACTTAAGCCCTTTAGCCCTTATATATTCTGATATCATAGTATCATATAATGGACATTTAACCTCAAATCCACATTCTCTAAGCCACATAACATCAAACTTAATATTATGTCCTATAAGTAGGGTAGCTGAATCAAGCATTGCCTGTACTCTGGCTTTTTCATGTCCCTGTATAATATATTCATTATGATTGAATACTACTATATCTTTATCCCCATTCTCAGTCTGCCATTGTACTGTAACCAGACGGTTTGACGTTTCAAATGGAAGTGGATACCTTCGACCATTAACCATAGCCCAACTTGTTTCGATATCCACTATGATACGCATTATTGCCCACCTACTAAAAGTTTATTATCCTGCTTAACGTAATATTTATAACCCTCTAACTCAGCCATTAGTAATAGATGTTCAGTATTAGAGCCTATATAGAGCTTATTTAATACCACTGTATCAATAATATGTGTATCCATATCAAGTACTAAGTTAATAAGTACTGTAGTACCAATCTTATCATTCTTCATGGTGAAGTTAGTTATATCTATCATAAATTTACCTAAACTTAAACATAAATGGTAATTTCTTGATAGACTTAATTGTAGCTTTAATAATACACAAATCACCTTTCATACAATGATCTTCATGATCTATAGTAGAAGCTATTACTAAAGAATCTTTTGAGTCATTTATAATAAAACCTATAGTAGTTATAAGAATAGGTGTATTATTATATATCACAGATTTAGCAGTCCATGT
>Ga0193726_1000303_pt1 | contig 59410 bp, 91 predicted proteins | sample H2c1metaG_FD_144928 | JGI IMG/M metagenome (GOLD analysis project Ga0193726, IMG submission 144928) | Soil microbial communities from a riparian zone of the East river system, Colorado, United States - H2c1 | ecosystem: Environmental > Terrestrial > Soil > Riparian zone | place: USA: East River... | reverse complement strand
CCCATACAACGAAGGGGCATCGGCGACCGCCAAGACAACATGGACGATGGTCCCCGCCGAAGGTGTCCGCACGATCGAAGCGGGCACGCAGATAGAAGCCGGCGGACTCGGCTTCTACGTCGAAAACGCGACTGAAGTCCCAGCCAAAGCGACGAGCGTCGAACTCCAGGTAGTAGCTCTCGCGCGCGGCACGGAATACAACAAAGTCGAAGGGGTCGCGCTCCAAGTTAACCCATACGACTGGGTAACCGCCGTCGAACTGATCGGCGAAACCACCGGGGGGGCGGAGCAGGAAGAAGACGCGGCATACCTCATTCGTCTCGCCGCGCAGCTCCAGCTTCAGGCACCCCGCCCAGTCAACGCCGCCGACTTCGCTCCGTTCCTGCTCGGGGTCCCGTCCTCGATCTTGCCCGCCGGCATCGTCGTCGGTCGTGCAACTGCCATCGACCTGTACAACGCCGAAACGAAAGAAGAAGGCGTACCGAACTGCTGCACGACGTGGGTTACCGACCCGGAAGGCAGCGCTCTCAGTGGGCCAGATATGGAAGCTCTTCAAGCGTGGGTCGCCAAATTCCTTGCGCTGAACTTTATAGCACCCGTCGAAGCGCCAGCCTATGAGAAAATCTATGTCACCTTCAAGATCCATGTAGAAGAAGGCTATGCTCCCGAATCGGTCGTAGCTAGCGTCAAGGCTTCCGTCGAAACCTTGATTAGCAAGAAGTGGTGGGGCAACCCAACGGCGTCCACGACTGGCCCGCGGCAGTGGGCCAACGAAAAGATCGTCCGGTACAACCTCGTGCTCAAGGCGATCGAGAGCACGCCGGGGGTGGCTTATTGCTTCGCGGGTTCGACCGGACTTAAAATGGGAACTAGCGCCACGCCTACGGGTACGGCCGATATCACGTTATCGGGAATTGTGACATTGCCCGAAGCGACATCTGGAACCATCGTAGGGTCCTCGGGATAACTGACGTAAGGAGTTGGGCATGGGTTCAACACGCGTGAACGCTAAAGGCGAAGAAGAAACGATTGCGTCCAAAGTCCAGCCAGGCGGCCACCCGTACCCGGGACAGGCGATAGAGGCCGGTGGAGTAATGGTCTGGGACGGCGCCGGATGGCAGCCGCAGACGGCTGCCGACGAAGATGGCGCGGCAGCCAACGAAACCGCGCTTGTCACGAATGGATTGCTCAACCAATTCGGCACCATCGATCGGCAGCGGAACAACCAGTATGACGAGGTGGCGCTCGCGTCGGAAGCGCGGACGGGATCTGCGAGCAGCCCGGTGCAGATCAACTACAACTTCAGCAAGCTATTCATCCGTCTCGTGGAGACTGGTCCCGTAGGCACCGGGACATTGCAGGTCTCGATAGGTGCGAACAACGGCGCCCTCGCGCGGTTCGTGCCGATCACGCCGACCGAAGAAGGGAACATCCACTGGTTTGAGGCCGGCCCCGGCTTGACGAATGCCGCCGAAGAAGGCGCTGTCACAACGGTGCCCAAGGTATACGCGCAGACGGCGAACCTGTTCATACCGAGAGAGTTCATCCTCTCGGTCACTCACAGCAACTCCTCATCCTGGACCTACGAGCTGCTATACGGCCTGACGCTCTAGGGGCCTCGATGACCCTCCTACTACTGCTGGATGAAGATCGGGAAGCCTTAGAGCCGGTAGAAGCGGACATAGTTGGTAAACGCCTGGAAGAGAAACTGGCTCCGTGGATGACCCCGGACCTCGCGCTACTGTGCCAGGCCGTCGGCGCGATGGCACAGCCGGTGATGGAAGTCGCCGAAGACGAGGGCTTCGACGGGGAGCCCGGATACATACCTGGATACGGCCGGATCTTCGACCCCCGCCTGTGCCCGGCGCAGTACCTCCCATATCTCGGAATGTTCGTCGGGGTCCAGATCCCGATCGGTGCGTCCGAAGCGGAAGCCCGCGCGTTGGTGAAAGCCGAGAGCGGACTGGAACGCGGCACCGAAGCGTCGGTCAAGGCCGCTATCGAACGAGCCATCTCGCGGTTTTGGGCGCCGAACACTGCGTTCACGGCCGGGCAACTTGTGCGGCACGAATCCCCCGAGGGGCTGCTGTGCTACGAAGCCACGTCAAACTTCACGTCCGGGCCATCGTTCACGACCGCGCACCTGACGCTCGTGAACATCGCCACCCAGTACGAACCCCTGCCGCGCGAGAAGGCCAACGGGGAATCCAACCCGTACTACTTCACGGTACTCGTTCATCCGCAGCAGTTGACCCCCGAAGGAAGCATAGGGCGGCTCGACGCGAACGTCAAAGGCGTCAAGCCGGCAGGACTTGTGCCCGAATATGTGCTGACCGAAGAACCGTTGCAGACCGACCCGTACATCGACGAGTTCGCGCGCCTGATCGAAAACATCGCGGGCGAAATCGAAACACTGACCTTAGCGGAGGTGACCTGATGGCATTGAACTACGCGACAAGCAAAAACTTCGCGCTACGGATGCTAACCGGCAAAAACCCTGGGCACGAAATCGGCACGGGGTTTGCTTCGCTCGGGGAAGATGTCGACAAACTGCTGCTGGGCATCGTGGTACAGAAAGGCAGCACGGAAGGCGTCAACGGCTCCGCCTACGTAATGGTCACCGAACCGGGCACCCTGACACTCCCCGCACCGACGATAAATGCGCGGATCGCCGCCTACTGCACCGAAGCTGCGAAAGAAGTCACGGTCAACGCCAGCACCCACGGCGGAACGATCTACGGAGACTTCATCCATGCTGCCGCCACGATCAAGCTACTGCCGTGGCAGCACGTCATTCTCCAGGCGGATGGCACCGCCAACTGGCTCATCGTCGCTGGGGAGCCGCAGCGGGAACATCAATACACGGCAGTAAGCAAAGTCGCAGCTGCCGTCAAAACCTACGAATCCGGCGAATACTCCGCGTCGCGCGAGACGCTGGTCAGCGTGAAAGTGGTCGGAGTCGGTACCGAAAACTTCCCCGTTATAGAAGTCGGAGGCGTGAACGTCTCGGGCACCTTGTCAATGTCGGTGGCAGGGACCGAAGCAAACCTGGCCGTGGTCGTTCCTCCGGGCGAAAAGCTCAAGGTGAACAACGGGGACGGCGCAAATACCGTGAACGTCTGGGTATCTACGCTATCGCGCTGACGAATTAGCACTCGTGCGACGTGGCACGAGGGCGCCTGTGAAATGCTCTTCAGGCTTCGCCCTAAAGGGTTTCGCCGGTTTCCAGGCTCCAGAATCTGACACTGTTGGCGTAGTGGCCCCTGTGTGAGCAGGTCTCGACTTCGCCGCGGTCGAAACCCGGCGGCTCTGGTGCCGCTTCGGATATGCAGTGATAACGCCCGACGTACCATTTTGCCCCCATCCCAACAAACCCGGGGCTGAAGGTGTTGATGTCGTCGAGCTGATAGCTCACGGCCTCGCCTGCGACTAGGTCAGCCAGCTCACAGGTGGCCTCTCGTCGAGACGTCCAGTTGCGAGGGCTCTCGCGGTAGATGGCGCTCATGGCCCCTGTTGTGATCGTGATGAAGATGCGACCGTAGCGAGCTTCCTCGCTTTCGCTGGAGGTCCGTCTACGTTCGACGCGTTCTTGGCCGCAGAAGACTGCCCTCGGACGGGCATCGGCCGTCGCGGCAAGCGCGAGCTCGCAACGGGTTCGGTGCCACGTTCCGAGCCGCCTCATCCTGAGACTTCCGCTGGCGTTTCGGGCTCGCCGATTTGCCGCTGAGCTTCTTCGCTTTCGCGTTGGAGCTTTGCATCCGTTTCTTCGCCTTCGCGCTTGATCCTTGCGCCCTCTTCTTCGCCCTTTACGACTGAGGCTTCGCTTTCTTTGGCGGACTGCGCTTGGCGTTCCTGGGCTTCGGCTAGTTCCTGGCCACAGAACGTGGCACCGAACCCGTTGCGAGCGCAGGGCTTTGCGTTTAGGCCGACGTTGACGAGGGCGTGGTCAAAGGTGCCCGCACGCCAGGCCACGACCAGCACGGCGAGTACCAGAACGATGAGGATGCGCGATGACGCTCGCTGGTACCAATGCTTCGAGGAATCGGGTCCCGGTGGCTCAGCGGCGGTCATGTGCCATCGGATGCAGGGTTGGCACCAGTAAGCAGTTTCCCGGCGTGGTGTAGCGAAACATATCCGCAGGATTCGCAGATTGCCGCGACCACCTCAAAGCCCATCGCGAGGTCTACGTCACCGGCAGCGTCAGAAAGTCCAGCGACCCAATTGGTCCCCTCAGGCAGCGACCAGTTCCTCTCACCGCAGGCCGGACATGCTGGCAGTACACGCTCAAGCGCCATGCGCAGTGCCGGCATGTCTGGTGCTGCTTTCCCGATCTCCCCATCGACATCCGACATGCCGCAGAGCATACAGGTAGCAGTCAAATCAGCGGAATCCCCTGGAGGTCTTCAAGTGACCCATGCACCCAACCCGCCGGCACCCTGAGAATGCCTCCCGAGACAGATCAGGGCCGAGAAGCGAAGGCGATCCAGCTAGCAGAGCAGAGGGGACGCCGCGAACAGGTCGTAGACGGACGGATCGACGAGCACGACCGGCGCCTGAATGCGATCAACGGGTCGATCGAACGCTCCGCGAAAGCCCAGGAGGTTCTCGGGACGAGGGTGGCTGGGGTGGAGCGCCGGATCGACGAGGTGCTGGCGAAGATGAAGACCGCCGAGGAGGTCTCCCAGGCACTAGCGCAGTCCGCGACGGACGCGGTGTCCAAGCAGCTTTCCCGCCGCGAGTTCTGGCTCGGGGTTGCTGCTATCGCCGGGGCTCTTGTCGGCCCCCACCTGGGAGGCGTGAGATGACCCGCAACAACTTCTACACGGCTGGCCTGGTGATCTTGCTGTTGGCGATCGGCGTGAACACGTACTTCGTGATCGACGACCACGGCCGCGTAGGTAGCGACGAAGCGGCGACGTGCACCATCCAGAGCCGTGGGTTGAGAGGCCAGCACCACCTCACGGAGATCATGGCCGACGTCGCGGAGCTGCTCACGCCGGCGCCCCGCACACCCCCTTCGACCGCAACGCCCCTTATCGCGCCGTTGGCGAACCTCCGCGAACAGGTTGGTGCGTACGTGACGATCGAGGGGGAGCAGCCGAAGCACCGGAAGTGCTGATGCTCGCCGTTCTCCTCGGCCCGGTGAGCGAACTGTGGCTGCGTCCGAGCCTCTACAACTTCTTCAGCAGCGAATGGGGTGGAACCCTTTTCAAGCTGCTGGAGCTGCTGCTGATCTTCGTCGTGATCCGACGGGTCGTGCGGCCGTGGGCGAGACGCGTGCATAAGCACATGGAATGTCAGGTCGATGGCTGCTCACGGTGGGGGCACCCAGTTCCGGGGACCGGCTACCGGGCCTGCCACCACGAAGGCCACCACCCGGCGGTCGCTCATAAGCCCGGTGAAGCGGTGACCGTCGAGCACATCCGCGTGGCGCATCAGAGCGCTACGCATCCCTCCGACTGATCGAGGTCCATATGAGACGCCTGTTCTTCGCCAGCTACTGGGCGACTATCGCTGTCTTGTTCGTAGCGATAGTCGTCGTCGGTTGCGGCAAAACCGCGCCGTCCAAGCCGAGCGCTCCGGCTCCGCTCAAGCCGCTGGCCCCCAAGCCTGGCGCCGTCAAGCCCCCATCCGGCGAAGCACCGAGTTGCGGTCCGAAGGTCAAGGCGGAAATCGAAGCTGGCCACGGCGAACTCGGGGCATGCGCTCCCAGCGCCGTGGTCGAAGCGCCGACCGCTCGGTTCGCCGTCCTGGTCTCCCAGGGCGCGGTGAGTCATGCGACCGGCCCGGACGTGAGCAACAACAACCCGTTCTACGGCTGGGCGCCGGTCAAGGCGCACGGGCATCCGTTCGCGTACCTAAAGACGATCCAGGGCACCGCGTACGTGGACTCCACGGCGTCGGGGATGGCGAAATCCGCTCGAGCTGCCGGTGTGACCCCAGGCGGCTACGACTTCCTCGAAGTCTGTCGCACGTCGAGCGCGGGAGAGGCCCGGCTGTTCGCGGCGAGGCTGAAGGCGATCGGCCTCGTCGGACACTCATTCCTCCCCGTCGGGGATGCGGAGTGGCCGCTTCACCCGAACTGCACGACGACGGGTGCCCGGGCATGGATCACGTCGTGGATCGACACGGTGCATTCCCTCACCGGAAGGTGGCCCGCGATCTACACGGGAGCGTGGTGGTGGAACCCTGTATTGGGCTGCTGGCGACCTCCGCACGCGAAACGCTGGGTCAGCGGATACGGCTCCCGTTCAAGGCTTGCGATCCCGTGTGGCTGGGGTGGTGTGGACCTGTGGCAGTACACCGACCGCGGGTTCAACGGTGTCAGCACGACTGACATGAGCCGCCTCGAAGTTGCCGAGTCGGCGTTCACCGGGAGTGCTCCAACGCGCGCGCAGGCGGTGGCGCGCTGGCACAGGGAACTCAACAAGGCGTACGAACTGCGTGCCGAGCTCCACGCGGACATCGACCGGCGTCACTGCCGTCTGACACCACCGACGCTCGGGCACGCAACACCCCCGAGCTACCACACCCTCTGCGGTCTCTGGCTTGCGCACGGCAAGCGCGAGGCCGCTCGGATCGCAGATTTTCACCATCTTGGTATCTACTAGGTCGGGTATAATTCGCACCAATAGAAGTGCCCCCGCGCGGTTGGACGCCGGGGGCATGGCCACGCCTAACTAGGAGGTGCGACATGCCGAAGGGTACTTGCTCGATCGATGGGTGCGATAGGGCGGCGTTGGCGCGGGGATGGTGTCGTGCGCATTATGGCCGCTGGGAAAGGCACGGCGACCCGTCGGTGGGTGGCCGCGTGCTTAGCTCCACCCTATCGTCGGAGGAGCGTTTCTGGCTCAAGGTGGACAAGAACGGACCGACGCCAGGGCATCGTCCCGAGCTGGGGTCGTGCTGGGTTCGCACCGCAAAGCTCAAAGCCGGTTACAGCTATATCGCTGATAGTTCTGGGCGCCAGGTCGTCGCTCACCGCTTTGCCTACGAGCTACTTGTGGGGCCGATCCCAGAGGGCCTTGAGCTCGACCATCTCTGCCGTAACCGTGCCTGCGTCAAGGTGACCCCCGACGATCACGGCCCAGCGCATCTAGAGCCTGTCACCAAGCGGGAGAATATTTTGCGGGGAGAGGGCATGGGCGCTCGCCACGCGAGACAGACCCACTGCAAGCGCGGGCACCCATTCGACGAGGCCAATACCTATTGGTGGAATGGCTATCGCGCGTGTCGCACTTGCCGCCGGGAGCGCGACGGGGGGCGGTAGGACGACGCTTCCCGCTACCGGCACGCCTACGCAGCACCCACCTATCCAATACGTCGTATAGCGAAGGGATTACTGATGGCCGAGCTACTCGCAATCTCGAAGGACCTGAAGAACCTCACCACCGTCACGACCCTCGCTACTGATGGGTCGGCGGTCGTGAAGTTGACGGGCAACGCGCAGTACAAGCCCGAACTCCGGTTGACGAAGGCGGACGTGGCGAGCGTGCTCAAGGGACTCTCGGCCCCGGCGCCTGTGCCTCCGGCGCCGCCCACGCCCCCGCCGGCACCTCCGACGCCTCCCGCTCCACCCGTGCCTCCGGTTGAACCGGGCAAGCTGATCGTCGGCGTTGACATCGGGGGCTGGCCCGCGATCTTCCCGCAGATGGCTGCGGCTGGGATCAAGCGCTTCCGCACCGGCACGACCGCGCATATCGCCGAAGCGGCGCAGCACGGCGTTACTCCGGCGACGGTGATCTTCGGCGAAGGCGGGACGATCGGGAGCATCAACCCCGCGAGCTACGCCGCCGAAGTGCTGGCTGCTGTGAAGAAGTTCGGGCTGACCGCGATCGAGGTTCTGAACGAGCCCGGCGGGAGCTGGTTCTGGACGGACCCGCAGAACTTCACCGCGTACACGACTCTGTTGAAGGCGACGCACGAAGCGCTGAAGGGCACGGGCTGCAAGGTGCTCGCCTCGTGGGATGGCGGCTCGGTGGAAAACCCGCCGAGCAGGTTCGGTCCCGGCGTCAAGAAAGCCGGCGGCTACGCCTACTGCGACGGTGTGACCGTCCATCCGTACGGCGGGGAAAAGGGTCAGGCTGGTGGCGCGAACGGCAACCGCGCAATGATCGAAGCCGCCCACAAGGAAACCGGGCTCCCGGTCTACATCACCGAGGTCGGCTTCCCAACCGGCACCGGGGCCGACGGTGACTCGCAGGCGTGGACCGAAGCTCAGCAGGCGGCGAACATCACCTCCCTCGGTGAGTGGTGCGAGCAGCAGGGCTACGTCGCGATGCTGATCGTTTACAACCTCATCAACGCCGAGGACTCGGGCACGAACCAGTACGGCGTCTGGAAGCACACGCTCGCACCGAAGCTCGGTTCTGCCGCTCTCGCGGCTTTAGCAGCGTCCTGAATCAACCTCTCCGCTCTCGAAAGGAGCCACATGTCTGCTTCAAAGCCGCAGCTCATAACGGTGCAGGACAACACGAGCGCAGGGACGCTCACCGCCGAGCAGTTCAAGGATCTCGTCGCGGGCCTGTCGATGCAGGCCGCCGATGACTTCAACGAGTCGTGCTGGGTCACGCAGGATCTCGCGCCGGCGATCACGGTGCAGGCGGTGCCGCGCGGCGCGAAGGTGCCAGACGACTCGTGGCATATCGAACTGCTCGACGTCTGCGACGACCCGGGCGCGCTCGGATACCACGAAGACGCGTCGTTTGACCGCCACTCGACGGGCCCGAAGAAAGCGTCGGGACGCTCGTCGCGAGGCCTGCGCGCCGGTGCTCTGACGCCGCTGTCGAAGATCGGCGTGAAGACGTCGCGTGAAGACGGCGTCGACCCGGCCGAAGTCGCCTCGCACGAGATGCTCGAGATGACGGTCGACCCCAACGTCGTCAGCACAGTGCGGTCGGTCATCAACGCGGCGAAGAAGCAGAAGGTGATTGTCGAGGTCGGTGACCCTGTGCAGGAGTGCGGCTACAAGCGCGGCAACGTCACCGTCGCGGACTTCGCGCTGCCCGCATGGTTCGGGCTGCCCCAGCACGTCAACCCGACGCAGATGTCCTTCCGCTCGTCGGTGAAGGCAGCGTTCGAACTCGCCCCCGGCGGCTACATCTCGGTCGCTCCGCGGGCAACCGAAGATTGGACGCAGGTCTATGGGAGCGCGGGAGCGTGACGGCCGCCAAGCAGCTCGTCACGAAGCTCGTCAAGCTGCCGTCGGCGCTCATCGGTCTCCTGGTGCTCGTCAAGGAACGCCTGATCGCCGCGCTGCAGGAAGTGTGGTTCTCCGAGCCGACTGCCGTGATCGCAGGCGCCGTCGCTGCCGTGACGGCTGTGGCGAGTGCGCTCGGGGTGGTGCTGCATCAGAGCACTGCGGAATTGATCGTGACCGTGCTGATCCCGATTGCTGTCGGGGCGTTGGCGCGACGCACTACGACGTCGACGAAGGCCGGCAGGGTCTTCGCGCTCGCCCGTGCCGGCACGCACCGGCACGTCATCAGCGTGCACTTCTGGCGACGAACGGCGCTGCTGGCCAGGCGCGCGGATGAACGGCTGCAGGCCGCTGCCCTCGCCGAAGGCGGCAGTGGCTGGCCACCGACCGATGAACCTGAACGCCAGACGCTCTACGCGCGCTTCGCTGGCGCTGTTACGCCGTCGAGCAAGCTGGAGGTCCGGAAGGCCACGCACTCAGAGCGGGGCCGCTGGGTCGTGCTTGTTGTGGGGCAGTCGTGACGGCCGCCGAGCTGATCAAGCACCTGCAGAAGGCAAAGCCGACGGCTGAAGTCCTGCTGTGGAACGACGCGACCGAAGAAGGCGACCTCCCGCTCGGCAAGGTCACGGTCGACCGTGACGGCGTGAAGTTGGAGCCGGCGTCGTGAAGGGCATCGAATGGTGCGTTGGCTATGTGACGCATCGGTGGCTGTTCCCGTTCAAGCACGAGCGTGAACAGCACGAGGACTACGAAGTCACGCTGAACGTAGTCCGGTAGCTCGCCTGCCCCTTCGGGGGCGGAAGTGACAGGCCTCGGCCATCGGCCCGGGCTCAACGAGACAAGGAGACGCATGGCATCCGCCTACGCCTACTACCTCTCACGCTCACCGTGGCGGCGCTACTGGCGTCGTCTGTTTCAGCCCAGGCGCACGCGCCCGGGTGCAGGACCCGCCGTTGCGACGATCACGCCTACCAGCTCTGGCTGAAGCACAACCCCTACACGGGGTATGTGGTCGAAGGTCGCGTCTCCACGTTCGGCGCGCTGACCGGCGACTCCGAAGGCGAGACGGCCGACGGCGGGAACACCGACCGGCCCTGCATCGCCATTCGGGATGACTCGACCCTCGGCCGGTGGTTCGAGGTCACGGTCGACGGGCATCACGCCCGGCTCCTGCACTGCGATTTTGGGTAGTGCATCAGTTTGAGAGTTCGGCGATCTCAACGGGCGTCCAGATGTGATCTGCGATCCCTGCGGCCATCGCGGGAGTGCGCGGGTAAGGGTTGGCGAGCGTCTTGTGCGGACGGGCGAAGTTGTAGTGCATGAAGTGCAGCGCGACCGCTGCGGCGTGGCTCTCTAGTTTCTTGGAGAACGCGTTTGTTAGCCGCGTGTACCGGCGCATGTTCATCCTCATGGTGAGGTTCTGCCGCTCGATATAGCTGGTGCTCACCTTGGCGAGATCCGGGTCGCCGAGCTGCGGCTTGACGCGGACGCCCGTGCAGGCTGGTGGGCTGTAGCGACCCGGCGCGACGGTCGTGGTCTTGTATTCCTTGATGACCTGCGCCCAATCCACGTCGCTGGCGAACACGAGCCCCACGGCGCCCTTGTAGCTCGCGTGCGCGTCTGTGGAGAGCTGGATGCGGTAGCGGAGCCGGTTGCGTAGATCGTCCAGGAACGCGATGCAGTCGGCGGTCTTCCGTTCCCCCAGCAGCCACGACGGCACGAGCTTTGAGTCGGCGTCGATCGCCACCCAGCACCAGACATCCCCGACTCCGAACTCGTCCTTGCGGTCGTCGGGCACGTTCTTGGCCTTCGAGCCGACGAAGCTCCATATCTCATCGCATTGCATCGTCGTGCAGTGAAGGTCGCGCAGTGTGCGGTCTTGGTACTCGGTGCAGGCCGCGCCCACGTCCAGCAGCAGCTTTGAGACGGTGTTGAACGAGCACCCAGCCATGCGGGCCGTCGCCCTCATGCTGTTCCCCTCCGTGAGCATTGCGATGATCTGTGTGCGCCGCTCGATGCTCAGTCGGTTCATGTTGACATTATGCGTGAGCGGTCGGACAGAAAGATCAGTTTCGTACTTCCTGTTTTCCGCTCGCACTGTGATAGCATAATAGGAACCTCGTCCCTAACTGGAGGTTCCTTCCCTGATGGCTGAGCCTGCTCGCAGCTTCCACCAACCGCACGAGCGCGTCACCCAGCTCCACCGCGTAGGCGTTTCAGAAGAGACGATCAAGACGGCAGTGCTCAGGGGCTTCGTAGCACGCTCCAGTTGCACGTCATTCGATCCGCCGAGCTACCCCGGAACCGTGCAATGGGCGCAGACCCATCGTGCGTTGAGGATGCTTGCGGTCGCCCAGGACTGGACGCCCACGGACGCGCACAACTACTCACGCATCATCAGCCCCGATGCAAAGATCGCGATTACGGTCGCTACCGGCGATGAGAACACCGGGATAGAAAGCGAAGCAGAACCGCGGACGAAGCACAAAAAGGGCACAGAGACGACGCTCGCGGTCGAGACAAACGTCAAACTCGATGAGCAGCTAACGCTCTGGCCGGCTCCAAAGGTCGTCCAAGATCAGAAGCCCACGATCTCGGCGCAAACGCTCTGGATCGTGCTCATCACCACCACCCAGGAGGAGATTCGCTACGAGCTGTCACGCCCCAAAGGGCAAGACGAGCAGGGGCGTGTCGTGTCTTGGTACGACCGGATCATCTTCGATCCAATTGAGATTGAATCGATTCCCAGCGGGAAGAACGATGATGATGATGATGATGATGGGGATGCAGGCGTATATGTGCCCGTCGAACGGATCTAGGCGTGTTCACCCCATCACGATTGACTCTGGCGCGTCAGAGGCGCGGACTAAACAAGAAGCGCATTGCTGAACTTGTTGGCGTCTCGACGCGCGCCGTGACTGGCTTCGAGTCGGGTGAAACCGTCCCGAGCGAGCTAACCGTTGCGCGGCTCGCAGACGTGCTCCAATTTCCGGTCAGCTTCTTTCATGCTGCGGACCTTGATCGCATCGAGGATGACGCGGTCAGTTTTCGATCGCTCGCGAAGATGACGGCGTCTCAGCGCCACACTGCACGCGCCGCCGGGGACCTCGCCCTGGCCCTCCATGATTGGATCTCAGAGCGCTTTCGCCTTCCACCGCAAGACGTACCACGGCTTGGTCCCGGACTTGATGCGGAGACAGCCGCTCAGATTGTGCGAGCCGAATGGAAGCTGGGCGAAAAGCCACTGCCCAATGTCATCCACCTCTTGGAGGCACACGGAGTACGTGTGTTTTCGCTCGCCCAAGACGCACGAGAGGTCGATGCCTTCTCGCTGTGGCAATCAACCCAGCCGTTCGTCTTTCTAAACACCAAGAAGTCAGCAGAGCACAGTAGGTTCGACGCTGCGCACGAGCTAGGGCATCTCGTGATGCACTGGCACCATGAGGTTCCGCAGGGCAATCAACCGGAGCAAGAGGCGAACCGCTTCGCAGCAGCGTTGCTAATGCCGGCGGAAAGTCTGCTCGCATCGACCCCGCGAGTGCCGACTTTGCACGATCTCATCAAAGCTAAGCGGCGATGGAAGGTGTCTGTCGCAGCCCTTACTCACCGCTTGTCTGAGCTTAAGTGGCTGACGCCGTGGCAATACCGAATGCTCTACGTCGAGATCTCTCAACTCGGCTACCGAACTAATGAGCCTCAGCCTATGCAGCGTGAGACATCCCAAATACTTAACCAAGTATTCACCGCATTGAGACGAGAGGGCGTCACAAAGACAGAGATCGCCTCTGCCTTGAATATCTATCAGCCAGATCTAGATGCTTTGGTGTTTGGGCTAGCGATGCTTCCAGTCGAGGGGAATGGCACGCCGACAAAGATCCCATCAGCGCATCCACCGCTCAGACTAGTAACGACCTAGCTTTTCGTCCAGCGAGCAGAAGCCGCGCGTCGAGCACTCTCACTGCGCTCCTTAGCCGTCATCTTGGCCGCGCGGGCCTTCCCGCCCTTCAAGCCGCCTTTGCGCCCCAGTGCGACCGCTGCTGGGTCCTTGCTCTCGTCGGTAGGGGCGTCCTCGGCCTCGCCGGTAGCGAGGTCTACGATCAGCTTCCCGAGCTGGCTCGGGTCGCGAGGGCGCTTGCGTGAGCGGTCAGGCATCGCTTGCATAGTAGCGAGAACCAGCTACTTGCCCTTGTGCCATGGGCACTCGGTCATGGAGAGGAAGCGCCTTCCTTTGACGGGGATGAAAGTCAGCACGCGCGCCTCGTTGTCGACCAGGAATATGCCGCGGCAGTGGTTCGCCACGAACTCGAACGCCTTCTGCCCTTTTGGTAGGAAGGACAGTTTGCCGGTCGGATGGAAGGGCCGCGTTAGGCGATGGGTCGGATCACGTCTACCGCCTGGGTCGGTGCAAACCTGCTCGACCTGGCGTTTGAGGAGTTCGGCCTGAGATCGGCTCAGCATCTCGCAGAACCGCGAGAGATCCTTCTCGCTCTCCTCCGAGAGCGAGAACACCTATTCAGGGCGACGGGTGAGCAGTTGCTCAGAGGCGCGGTGGAACTCGGCCAAGACCTCAGGCGTCAGAATGTCCTCCAATGCCCAGCCCGGCTCATCATGTATTGCCGATTCGACCCACACCACATCCATCATCTCTTCGATGACCTCTGCGGTTCGCTTCCATCCAAACAGGGCGCCTATCGTCTCAGACGAGTCACGGGTCTTGAGCTCAAGCGGTATGGCTTCCTTGACGGCCATTCGATCTCCTATCTGTCCGCTGGGAACTGCGCCGGACCCAACTGAACTCCGCCTAGCTTGCGGATCTCTTCGCCGCTGTCCTCCTCGTATTCTTTGACCAGCGCGTCGAGAGTCTCGCGTAGGGACAGTGCGTACTCCCACGAGAGCACGAGGCGAGTCGACGGTCGAGGGGGCGCTGCGGCTGAGCGATATCCCAAATCCAGTGTCAGGTCGTAGGGCGACGACATCGACCGGAACCAGTTCACGTAGACGAGTGGTGGGCTGTCGCTCTCGGGCTCGTGGTCGGTCATGATCTGTTCATCGCCATGATGGCGCGCCTCCCTTAGGGCGGACTAAGGACGCTCCGCGATGGATCCTATGGTAGACGCAGCCGCCGATGCGTCAAGGGCTGTGTCTAGCGCCCTGCGCCCCGACCGGGCGGCGTCGTGCTCTGTGGGCGTGCTCACTTGACCTGGCCGACGACCAGACCCAGCGCGTCGAGACGTGACGTGCCTGGGGAGGCCCACAGCCGCTCGCCATGCCGGATGACGACGCCATCGGCGGCGAGCACCTTGACCGCAGCTACAGCGCCCAAGCCGAGCAGCCGCTCAAGGCCGTCCAGCGTGCGCTCACGATCGAGCACCAGGCGGACAACCTGGCGTTGCGTCTCGTCGGCTTGCATCGCCTCGGAAGGTAGCCGAGAGCCGCCCGATTTGCAGCGGAAAATCAAACTGATGCACTACCCGATTTTGGACCTGCCGAATCGACCGGGAGGAGCATCGACGTAACCGGTCCCGGCGATGAGGCACTCGGCTTCTCGCCGATGTCGTTCCCCACCGAAGCGTGGGGCGTCGCTCGAGAGCTCCGGTAGCAGCACGACGAAAGGAGAGCCCATGTGGCTCGTGATAGGGGTGGCATTCGCCGTGGTGTGTATCGCCGCGGCAATCCTTGAACATCCGGGCGCCGCATAGGCGCCAGGCAAACAAGCGCCCGTAGCTCAGTGGTCAACCGCAACCTTCGGGGTGTGGGAAGTAGCACCGGTCTTTCAAGCCGGAGGTCGTGGGTTCGAATCCCACCGGGCGCACTATGAGCTACCTGCTCTATCGGGTCTTGTATCGCAGCCGCGTGTACTACGCGCTGCTCAACCGCTGCTGGCGGTGCTTGCTGGACCCGTTCCACGACTAACCCAAGCTTGGCCCCTCCCTCTCCTCCCGGGCCGAGAACAGCAGACCATGAAGCGCCTCACGTCTCCCCGGACGTGGGGCGCTTCTCTGCGTTAAGGGGTCGGAGCGGAGCGGCGCTTAAAGACGAGGGGCCCGCCGAAACGGACCCCTCGCAAGTGCATTGGAACGCACCATCAGCACTCGATTCGCCTAAACGAGACCCGAGGGTCCCGCAAGACACCTGACTTTCCACTGACCAGTCTATCGACTGATAGGTCGCCGTGCTTTAGAGCTGGGGGGCTCGGATTCGAACCGAGATCTCCATGATGGAAAGTCAGGTGTCTTGCCGTTAGACGACCCCCCAGTGCTACGCCCGAGGGCGCGCCCGTCGAGCATACCGGTGCGAACCCTTCGGGCTGCTCGACGTTTTGGGGAGCCCCGCGACCGCTGGGGGTCAGTGTCGCGGGGCTCCGGGGCCGTACGGCATGTGCGAGCGTATCTAAGCCGAGAGTACGGGACGTTCCGCCTATTGCGAAGCGTCCCGAACGCGGATAGGGTCGCGTCTTAGTGCTTGGAGAGGACTCAACGAGTCGACCTGATACGGTGCCGCGCCAGAAAGTGCCCCCGCGCTGCTCTAACAGCCGGGGGCGTGACATCGAGACGGATAAAAGGCACTCGATGCGGGTCCGACGATACCGCGCGAGGCGACCCCCATGGAAGGGACAACGCAATGCGGTTCGAGGATGCGATCGAGGAGTATCTGCGCGACCAGCGGCAGGCCGGGAGGATCAACAGCCCGAACACGGTCCGCGGATGCCGGCGCGTGCTCGGACTCCACGCCCAGGACACGCCCTGCGGCGCGTTGGGAGCCGTGCGGGAGGACGTGAAGCGGACGCTCGCACGATGGGAGCACCCGAACACGCGCGCGCACGAGCATTCGGTGCTGGTGAGCTTCTACGACTGGATGCTGACGGAGGGCCACCGGGTGGATAACCCGGCGCGGCAGGTCGCGCGAACGAAGACGCGCAAGCAGACGACGATCCGTCTGACACGCAGGGAGGTCGAGGCGATGATCGCGGCGTGCGAGACCCAGCGGGAGCGGTGGATGATCCTGCTCGGTGTCTGCACCGGGGCACGGGTAGCCGAACTCGCCGCGCTCCAAGGACGCCACTTCCAGCGGCCGGGGTTCGTGTGGTTCAGCGCGGATATCGCGAAGGGCAAACACGAGCGGTGGGTCCCCGTGCTACCCGAACTCGCCCCCGTCGTCGAGGAGATCCGCGCGACCATCCGCCCTGATCATCACGTCGTCGCGACGTACAAGACCAGCAGCCCGATCCAACGGCCACGAACATGCCAGATCAGCCACACCGCCCTCGCACGCGTCGTCCGGGGCGTCGCCGAGCGTGCAGGTATCGCCACGCGTGTCCACCCTCATCTACTTCGCCATGCCTTCGGTGATCACGTGGCCAGGCACGCCGGTCTGCGGGCGGCACAGGCCCTGATGGGTCACGCGAGTGTGCAGACGACCGCTTCCGTGTACGTGGACCGGCCCGATCTTGAGGAACTCGCGGGGAGCGTGCGGGGGCTGCGCTACGGGGAGCCAGTTGCTTCGCGAAGGGCGCGGTTCGAGGGGCAGATGCGCGCCCATGCGAGAGACGCGCGCACGTCTCGCACCAGCACTCTTGACGTGGGCGGGAAGGGTGTGATACGGTTCTCCGTGTTCACTCGATAGGAAGTAGAAGCGGTCGAGTGGATTCCAAGCTAACCGCAAGGAGCCCACAGTGCCCCCGTACCTCGCAAGCGAAGTCCACACCCCGCTCCGTAAAGCCCTTGAGCGTGCCGGCCTGAGCCAGTCCGCCCTGGCGCGAGCTCTTGGCGCCGACCGTCGGCAGGTCGGCGCTTGGACGAGGGGGGAGTACGTGCCCCTCCCGGAGCGTCGTGAGGAGATCGCAGCGGTAGTCGGCTGCGCAAGCGTCGAGCTATGGCCCGAGGCGCACGAGACCAAGGCGACTCCGGTACGGAAGGAAGCCGCCTAATGGCGAAGACCTGTCATCTCTGCGGATCTCCCGCGTCTCGTATCGCCCCGCGCACGTCGGTCAGCGCGCAGGGCGCCGGCCACTCGGGCCTGTGGGCGTACCTCTGCGAGCGGCACATCGAGCACCTCCCGCTGACGCTTCAAGCGAAGGCATACGACCCCTCGGTGAGCCTGGTCACGCGGCTGGAGCGAGCCGGTGTGTCCGTCGTTGTTGGCGAGCCCAGAGGGAAGGCGGCTTAGCCCATGACGACCCGCGACCAAACCGGCGTCTTCTACGTCAAACCGGACACGACGGCCGCGAAGGGTCGAATCCTCGACGAGATCCTCAAGCGTGTCGCCGCCCAACGTGACGGCATAGGAGACAGTGACCTCGTAGACGAGCAGAGCGTATGTGTATCTGTCTGCGTGTCGTTGGGGGATCTACGTAAGGCGGGGTTGGGGAGCGTGCCGGGGTATTGCAAGCACGAGGGGCTGTCGTGATCCTCGCCGCTCTGATCTTCTGCGCACTCCTGCCCTTTATTACCGTGGGGCTGCTCGCCCTGGCCTTGTGTGAAGCCGCCAAGCTCGGCGACGAACAACAGGCCCACCCACTGGAGGAGAAATACGCCGCTTCGTCTTGTGAGGGCCGTTCCTATGTGAGGAGCCCAAGATGACCCGGGGCGGACACGAGCGCAAAGCAATGGAGGTGGCGGCTTACCAGTGCAATCGCGATGAACATGCCGGCGCATTTACCGGCGATCGTTTCGAGGCGGGCTGGGATGCGTGCCGTGAATACCTAGCCGGGGCAAAGGTCATCGAGGCGGAGCCGGTCCTTGACCTGCTGGAGAAGATCACCGCGCTTGGCTACGACCTGCCCAGCGCCAAGATCGAAGCCTTCCTCCGCGAGAACGGACGGTTGTCATGACCGCCGACCTGATTCGCTTCGGTGTGTTCGGTCGACGGCGCAAGTACCACATCTTGCGTCCAGCGCCCCGCAGACAGGAGGTGCTCTGCGGGGCGGATGGTGGAGGTCTCCCGCGCGTCCACTTGGCGGCTGAGCACCGCGCACTCGTAGAGCAGGAGGGGCGCGTATGTGCCCACTGCTTGCGGGTCGAGGCCACGCGATGACGGCTCCCCGCTCCTTGGATGAAGCCCGCCGGGACGGATGGGACGACGAGCGCGCAGCGTGCCCGTGTGAAGACCCTTGCCCGAAGGGCTTCCCGCCTTGCACTTTCGAGAAGCCCTGCCCATACGCGGACGAGGTTGTCAGTGACAAGCTGCGCGAGCGGTACAGGAGCGTGGCATGAAGATTTCGCACAAGGCCCGCCACGGTCGCAAGCGTCACCCGGTGCCGCATAAACCCCACCGTGGTGTCCGTACGTATTCGCGCTGGCCCCGGATCTGGAAAGCATGGCAGCGGGAAAGGGACGACGCGGAGTTCGACGCGGAGGAGATGGCAGTGCGGTCGAGCCGGCCACTGTCGAGCGCTTTCGGATGGTGCGGGGCAGTAGGTCTCTCCCCGGATTACTCACAAAAACGGGCGAGCACGGTTGGAGCCGTCTCGCCCTTGACCACGAAGCGAGGTTCGTGATGGATGAGAATCTAACCACAGTCGTCAAGACGCGCGCGTGCGAGTTCCGCGTAATGCCCACTCCCAGGCACGCCGTGAACATGTTCGGCCCCGTGCAGTTCTGCCTCAAAACCGGCGCGATGGAAGCGTACGAGTGGTTCCACACGGGGGAGGCCCTGGCGTTGATCGCCGCGCTGCAGCTAGTCGTCGACGGTGTAGACCGCGAGGGTCGTGGGGCGTTCGACGCGCATGTCGCAGGCCAGCTCGCGGAGCGGAAGTTCATCGAGGTTCCGGTGTCTTCGGGGGTGCAGGATGCCTGAGGTCGGGACGGGGCCCGCCGCTCCTACGCCGAGGTTTCCGCTCGGCAGCTTCCGGGATGCCGCCCTGGAGCTCCGCCGGCCGTTCGAGGGTAAGGCCGTGAAATGGAAGGTCCAGAGCAACATTGGCAAGGACGCCGAGAAAGGCCCGTCCGCCGGGCTAGTCGTCGCGTACATGGACCGAGGGTTGGTCATCGACCGCTTGAACATGGTGATCCCGCACCTCTGGACCCCGCATTTTGAGGAGCGGGAACGCGGCCACATGCTCTGCCGGATCGTGATCGCTGACCCCATCCACGGGGACGACATCAGCCGCGAGGACGTAGGGGAGGGCGGCACGCTGAAGGCGCGCTACTCCGATGCGCTGAAGCGTGCGGCGGTGCACCTCGGCGTGGGAGTGTCGCTCAACCGTGTTCCCAAGTCGCGTCTGACGGTCGCCGATAAACGCGTGGGCAAGTGGAAGGGCCACGACGGCAAGTGGCATGTCGATATCACGCAGGCTGGCCTCGAATATCTGAGGCTCAGATACGAGCAGTGGCTGGAGCAGGTCGGCGTGGCCGCGTTCGGCGAGCCCTTGCTGCACGGCGACCTCGGAGACGCGCAGGGCGACGACGAGGTCTCCGACGAGTCGATCATCGACGACCACTCTGCTGTGGACCTGTACGTGTCCCTCTCGGAGGTGGGGCTACTGAACCGCCAGCAGGTCGGGCTAGTCAACCAGGCTGGTGCTCATATCCAGGGCAACGCCTCCGCGCAGGAGATCCAGGCCGCCGTTGCAAGTCTCACGGAGGACCAGGCGACAGAGCTCGAAAGGCTCATCGGTGACCGGATGGACGCAAACGACCGTGACCGCCAGCGCAGAAGCGAGCGCGAAGGATGAGCATCGTCGTCCACCCAGCCACCGGGGAGATCCTCGAACTCGACGCGTCCACGGAGATGCTCGCCCGCTGGCTCACCGAGGCCCGGGAACTTGACGAACAGATGCGCGCGGAGAAGCGCCGCGTCGTGCAGGAGCTACTCGCCCGGATGGACCGGGACGCGCAGTACACGGTCCGCGCGGGTGACATGGAGATCAAGGGCGACGGGCCAGCGCCCCCAACCGAATACGACGCGGAGCCGTTACGCCAGGAGCTTGAGCAGTTCGTCGACGACGAGGTGATCTCGCAGGATGCTCTCGACCGGGCCGTGGAGATCGTGCCCGTGTACAAGCCCCGCGCGAACGGCCTGAAAGCGCTCATTCGCCAGGGCGGCCAGCTCGCGGAGATCGTAGAGCGTCACGCCCGCCCAAAGGAGAACCACGAGCGGCGCGTCAGCGTGAAACCGAGGGCGTTCAAGTGACACTCACTAGCCCCGGCGCCGTGCAGGCCCGCCTCGACGAGATCGAGACCGACCTGGCCATGCGCCAGAACGAGTTTGAGCAGGCCGCGTTGGAGCATTTCGGCTCCAAGCGGCTGAAGGAGAAGGCGAAAGCCGAAGCGTTCCTCTCAGCGGAGGGCACCGTCGCGGAACGCTCCGCGAAGGCCGACGTAGCGGCAGCACTGATCGGGATGGATGACGAGGCGAAGTACGAGGGCCTGAAGGGCGTCGTGCGTCTCTTGGACACGAGAGCAGCGATCGGGATGTCACTACTTCGGGCGCAGGGTCGAGGCGCGTAATGGACCAGCAGCCAGTCTTGCGAGATGGGAGAGGCACTCGTTGGGTAACGGCCGTGTGCGCAGGTGAACTGTTGCGACGTGCCGAGGAGGCCGAGGCCCGCATACAGGTACTTGAGGAGGCGCTGGTTCACACACGCGCGGTAGTCGGCATCAGTAAGTGGGTCTCGAGACAAACTGGCCCCGGCCGGCCTGTTCATAGCTACAGGATTCAAGGCATCGAAGGCGACGCGCTGCTCAGGGAGATCGATGTCGCTCTCGCTTCTGAGGGTATACCCGAGGAGGCGAGCTAGATGGGCAAGGCAAGCCGAGACAAGGGCGCCGCTGCTGAGCGCGAGGTGGCACGGATCATCCGGGACGCCGGCTGGCCGCTAGCACGCCGCACAAGCGATGGTCGCGAGCAGGCCCTGCGCGGTGATATCGCCAAGGGACCCGCTGGTGTTCATCTTGAGGTGAAGCGCTTCGAGAAGGCCCACGTCTGGGAGTGGTGGGAGCAGGCGCAGGGTGACTTGGCGGTTGGGTACACGCCGGTCGTCGCGTTCCGTCGCTCGCGTTCACCGTGGCTCGCCCTGATCGAGCTTGACGAGCTGCTGCCGCTCTTGGCACTTCGGGAGCGCGCATGATGGAACACGGCACCCGATACTGCTATGTCAACGGCAAATGTCGTTGCGAGGAGTGCAAACGCGCGAATACTACCTACGGCATCGCGCGGGCGGAAGAGCGTCGCAAGCTCACCCCGCCAACCCACGGTCTGAGCAGCTACAAAAATTGGTGTTGCCGTTGTCCAATTTGCACTGCGGCAAACGCCGAGCACAGCCGCCACACCCGCGAAAAGCGGTCCGCATGACCCCCCTACCGTCCAGCGCAGCCAAGAGCAACGTGACCCCGATCGCCCGGTTGGAGAAGAAGCCGAAAGCAGCGAAGGGACTCAAGCGCTCGCAGATGACCCGGAAGCCCTCGAAGTTGAAGCGCGGGCCAGTTGGTTACGCGAGTGACCAGCAGCGAGGCAAGGTGCTCGCCGAAGGGTGCCGACTATCCGGCCACGAGTTTCCCCGCGAGGTCATCGATCCTGCACATATCACGCCCCGTGGGATGGGCGGGTGCGACGACTCCGACTGCGTGATCGGACTGGCGCGCGACCTTCACCGCAGGTACGACGAAGGCGACCTGGACATCCTTCCGTGGCTCACGCTAGACGAGCAAGCCCATGCGGTGAAACACGTCGGAATCCTCTCGGCCCTGAAGCGCACCACGGGCGAATCCTACGTCCCCGAGCGTCTGTTGCGGGTCGTATCCGATGACGGGGAGCTGGGCTGATGGCGAAGAAAACCCCGCAGAAAGAGATCGTCGCCCGCCTGCTCCGCCAGGCCGGTAAACGCGGTGTGCATACATTCGAGCTCCGGCAGGCGTACATCTCTAACCCGAGTGAGCGGATAGCGGACCTGGAGCGTGCGGGATGGATTATCAAACATTCCGGCCGAGAGCTGCTGCACGGGACCGCTGAGGGCTGCCGGTACGTGAAGGTGAGCGAGCCCGACGTTGAGCGAACCGCCAGTACGCCGCCCTCGCCATCTGGGGTACTCGGTGCTGTCACACCGCCAGAGGGGCGCGATGCGGGGCTCATAACCCGAGCGTCTGCTGAGGGTTCGCTGAGCGCCGCGCGTCCACTTTCGCCCTATGAGTACGAACGAGAGGTGGCCTAGATGGCAGCGCTGCATAATCCGTCAGACACGCTCACCTACGCGGGCGAGCTGCTTGTCGTCAAGTGCTGGTGCGGGATGCGTCACGGTATCCCCGCTGAGCTTCGGCGCCACCAGCTACGCGTCCAGGACCAGGGCGGCGATCCGGTCACGGTGTACTGTCCGCTAGGGCACGCGCATATCCCGGCGGGTGAATCGACGGCCGACCGCCTTACTCGCCAGCTTCGTGAAGAGCGGGACCGGGCGGCCTACGCCCGCGCAGCGCAAGACCAGGCCGAAGCATCGGCGAGGGCCTACAAGGGCGTAGCCACGAAGGCACGCAAACGCGCAGCGGCTGCGACATGCCCGTGCTGCAAGCGCTCATTTGTCCAGCTACGGCGTCACCTTGAGTCGAAGCACCCCGACTACACGGGAGCGGTCGAATGACCCCAGCCACCCTCACCGAGCCACACACAGACACGTCCTCCAAGGGCATGGCGAGAACCATCGTCGAGCAGTTAGAGAACGCGGGTTGTGTAGTTGAGCGCCAGGTCTCCTGCGGTGACGAAGAGATCCTCTGGGTGGTAGAAGCGGACGGCCGGCACTTCAACCTCACGGTGAAAGGACGGCGATCCTGATGGGCTCCGGTGGAAAAGTCACGGCGGCGGTCAAGGACTGCCGATGGAAACTTGCGGACAACGCAGCGTGCCTCCGTGCGCTGCTTCTAACGGCGGAAGCGCGAGCAGCGCTCCGCACAATCAGAGGAGAGCACGATGCCCAAGACCGTTGAGGGTCACGAAGTGTCGGTCGAGATCGAGCAGGGCAACCGACCACTAATGGTGCGCCAGGAGGCCATCGACGTGCTCCGCGAGGAAGCCCGGCGCCAGGTCGCGGCATGGCTGCCCGAGGCCGTCGAGCAATGGGAAAACCTTGACATCACCGACTTCGAGGATGTCAAGGATGTCCAGTTCAAGCTCGGTATGGCTGCCGACGCCCTCGACTCCCTATTCAGGCTGACCGCCGTTCCCATGGACGATGACGCTTAGGCCCCCGAGCACCTTGGAGACACCCGCTCTCCCTACCGCCCTATCCGAGCGGAAATGCAAGGTCAAGCGCTGCAAAGAGCCCGTCGTCGGAAGCTCGACCACGGGAGAGGGCCACGTCTGCAACCTGCACAACATCCGCGAGTGGGGGCGTGCTCTAGCAAACCCGAAGAACCCGCACGGGGACCGCGAGTTGGGACGGTCACTCCTCGCTGATGCCCGTGATCTTCAGGCCGGGTTAGACGACGCACAAGCCCGACTTCAGACGACCGTGATTCCAGGCCAAATCGACATAGAGGGAAAGACGATGACCGACGACCCAACCGCAGTGAAGCGCACGAAGAACCCGAGCTACATTGTCTTGCGTCTGACGGAGACGATCACTTCAGACGAGGAAGCCGGCCCAGAGGCGTGGAGGCCGGTCCTCGGTATCGACACGGCAGGCGCTCCGGTGGCGATCTCAGCTTCCTCGCGGAGGCGTGCGATCGAGGTCGCCACGGAGCAGGCGAACGACGGAGAGCTGAAGTCGGGCACCTTCGCAGTGATCCCGGCGGCCGACTTCAAGGTGATCCAGCGCGCGGTGCGCGTCGAAGAGATCAGCGAGTTCGGCTAGCCCCATGGCCGCGTCCAGCCACATAGAAGGCCCTGACGGGTACTGGTCCGAGGATCTCCCACCATCGCGTGGGCAGTACAAAGACATCGCCCTCGTCGCTCTGGAGCTACTCGGGATACCGAAGCCTAAGAACCGCCTGGATGCCACCGTGGCGATGGTGCGGCTACGTGCTGCTGTGACCGACAAAACGCCCCAGCCGGAGGTCCCGGTCGGATGGTGAACCTGGACGCCAAGCTCGACGTGCAAACTGCGAGGCACCTCGTCTCGATGCTCGCGGAGCAAGCCCGCGAGACCGTCGAACAGTCCGCCAGCGATCTACACGAACGTCGCCTCAGACGCCAGCACACGACCCGTAGCGGACAGGTAGCACGGTGCAAGGGCTGCAACGTCTTCCGCTCGAGCACGGCCGGGTTGTGCTCGCACTGTGGGTTTGACCAGGACACGGGATGGGCGGCATGAACTTAGTCGGCTTCAAGGCCCGCAACCATCCCCAGCAGGTGGGGAAGAACGGCGCGCGGTCCATCGTGGATCTACGCGCTACGCCGCCGGAGCTGTTCGACCCGTTGAACGAGCGGTTCGGATTCACGCTCGACGTGTGCGCCGAGCCGCACAACGCGAAATGCGAACGGTACTTCACACCGGAGGTCGACGGGCTGATACAGGCCTGGAGGGGTGAGCGCGTGTGGATGAATCCGCCGTACTCCGACATCGAGCGCTGGATCGCCAAGGCATCGCTAGCGCCTGCCGAGATCGTGGTCGCGCTTGTGCCGGCGAACCGCACGGAGCAGCGGTGGTGGCAGACCTGGATCGAGCCCGACCGTGACCGTCCAGGGTCAAGGCTCACCGTCGAGTTCCTGGCCGGCAGGCAGCGGTTCATCAACCCCGGCGAGGACACGATCAAGCCGAACGCGAGACCGCCGTTCGGCTGCGCACTTTTGATCTTTGGCGACATGAAGTCGCCTACCGCTAGCGGCACGGACGCCGGGACGCAGGGCGCGATGACGTGAGCTCAGGGGTTCTCGATGGCGACTTCTACGGACATCCAAAGGCAATCCACGCCTGGGGCCTACACCACTCCTCTATCGGGGTTTGGGCGCTCAGCGTCAGCTACGCGCACAAGAACTCGACAGGCGGCGTCGTGAGCGCGGCGTTCGTTATCGAAAAGCTGCCGGCGAAACGCGAGCGCGACGCTGTCATTGTTGCCCTTACTTCGATAGCGCCAGGGGAGGAGAACCCACTTTGGACTGAGGTCGACGGCGGCTGGTTGATTCACAACTTTGGCTCTAGGAGTGAGTTCCGCACACCGGAGCAGGAGGAGCAGCTAAGGCAGGCGCGTAGCGAGGCGGGTCGCCTCGGTGCGGCAAAGAGGTGGCAAGAGGTAGGCAACCCGGATGGCAACTTGCCTATGGCAAAACAAGGGGTAGCTATCTCGGACAAAGAGAGAAAGGCTTTAACAGCGCTGAAGGAAAGAAGAGACGTTCTCTCTTTGTGCGAACGGCTCACGATGGCAATGCGCCGCAACGACCCCCGAGCCCACGTCGCCCCTGATAGCCGTCGTTGGCTGGACGCCGCGCGGCTTCTGCTCGACCAGGACCACCGCACCGTGGCGGAAGTCGAGCGGGTAATCGACTGGTGCCAGGCGGATGAGTTCTGGCGCTCCAACATCCTCTCGATGCCGAAGTTACGGGAGAAGTTCACGCAGCTCTCGATGAAGGCAACGGCACCGGCACCCACGGCCGAGCGCACGACTCGCAAGGCATCTAACGCCGCCCACATAGGCGGCCTACTGAAAGCGGTGACGACGTGAAGTGGACGAAGGAGCAGTGGACGACGTTCTGCGCGCTACTGGAGGAGTGGTGGCCTGGAGACTTCGACGACGCCGCTCGAGCAGCGTGGCGCGTCGCCCTCGACGGTATGGAGCCGGACCTAGCGAGCGAGACCGCTCAGCGCATGTTGTTGCAAGGTCGGAAATGGCGCCCGTCGGTGAGTGAGTTCCTCGCCGATGCTCGGAAGGACCCATCGCAGCCGACCTTCGACGAGACGCTGATCCTTCTCCGCAAGGCGATGAAAGCCGCCGACCCGTTCGAGCGCTTGGGTCGTGAGCATCCCCTGATCGGCTCGTTCGTTCAACGGCAGGGCTGGGATCGACTTCGACTACTCCCTCTCGACGATCCGGATTGGGGGGAGAAGACCCGCCGGGAGTTGGAGGCGAAGTGGGTCGAGCACTGTGACACGACGGATCACCGGGAGGTCGCCTCACTTGCCTCTGGAGATCGTGATGGACCCCGCAAGTTGGACCCGCTCTCCAGCTTGGGGATCGAACAGCCGCGAGAGATCGAGAGCGCCGCATGAACAACCAACCAAAGGAGACCGCGTGGAGTTCGTGAACGTGTCGAGTCAGCAGGAGTTAGAGAAAGCCATAGCGAACGGCGAAGTTCCGATTTGCCGAGGGGGGTTCTATTCGCTGTCCGGCAACGCCACGGCGCAGCTGTTCGACAACGCCACGGCGCAGCTGTTCGGCAACGCCACGGCGCAGCTGTCCGGCAACGCCACGGCGCAGCTGTTCGGCAACGCCGCGGCGCAGCTGTCCGACAACGCCACGGCGCAGCTGTTCGGCAACGCCACGGCGCAGCTGTTCGGCAACGCCGCGGCGCAGCTGTTCGACAACGCCACGGCGCAGCTGTCCGACAACGCCACGGCGCGGCTGTCCGGCAACGCCACGGCGCGGCTGTCCGGCAACGCCACGGCGCGGCTGTCCGGCAACGCCACGGCGCAGCTGTCCGGCAACGCCACGGCGCAGCTGTTCGACAACGCCACGGCGCAGCTGTTCGGCAACGCCACGGCGCGGGGATCTAAGTACACCGCCATTCACAAGCTGAGCCGGGCATCGACGGCCAAGGGTGCCGGCGTCATCATCGAGGTGCCCGAGATCACGACGATGGAGCAGTTCCTCGACTACTACGGCATCGAGGTGAAGCGCGGGAAAGCGACCGTCTTCAAGCTCGTCAACGAGAACTGGGTGAGCGACCACGGGACCACATACGAGCCTGGGTCGAAGCCGTCTGCCGCGGATTGGAGCACGCGACCGGAGTGCGGCGGAGGGCTGCATTTCTCCCCGCGTCCGTTCATGGCCCAGAAGTACGCGAACGGCACGAGATTCCTGGCGTGTGAGATCAAGGTCACTGACGCGGTTGTGATCACCGGCGGTGGGCGGCCGGACAAGCTGAAGGCCAAGTCGTGCAAGGTGCTCTACGAGTGCGACGAAGATGGCCAGATCCTCGCCCAGGCCGAGGTCGCCGCGTGACTCAGCCGCAGTACATGGACGCTCTGGATCGTGCCAACGAGGTGCGTCTAGGACGCCCCGGACTCAAGCGTGAGATCGGCAGTGGAAGCCTGTCGATAGGGGATGCGCCGGTGGACGAGCGTGCTAGCTCGATGCCGATCTTCGACCTGCTGGCGTGTCAGTGGAGGTGGGGGCGAGTCTCGGCATTCCGCGTGTTGAACCGGTTGAGGATCGGCGAGCAGAAGCATGTCGGTGATTTGACAGAGCGCCAGCGAGGGCTACTCGTGCAGGCGTGTTCCCCTAAAGAAAAGGCGGCGTAGAGATGGTGGCGAGATTGAAGCGTGGGTTCGGCTGGGATGTCGAACGTGAGCGGGAAATCCCGTGGCGGCTTGCTCGGAAGCTGCGTCTGCCGTTGTCGAAGTGGCTGCGGATCGGTCAGGAGAAGGCCCAGCGCGCTGAGCGGGCATGCGGGAATGATTCTATCTTTCTATCATCGGCTGGCCAACTCCAAACTGATCCAGATATCTCCAAGGATTTGGAGCTGGGGTCGAGTGGGTGCGCGCGATGAGCCGCTACGCAGACACGCTGGCGGGCTTCCTTGAGCTGAAGGAGGACTGGGACAGCTATGGCGCCAAGCCGATCGACCCGGACACGCTGCGCTCCTTCAGCGTATTCCTCGACGCGATCGAACAGGGCAGAGCCTCAATCGTGCCGACCCCCTCGGGTGGGGTTCAGGTCGAGGTCCACGAGCAGGGCTTCGACATCGAGGTGGAGTTTGACCCCTTCGCCGATGACGACGATGAGGCTGGCGGCGTTTTCGTCTGGCGTAGAGATCCTTCCGGGCTCCCTAAGAGAGGGGAGGAGTCGTGAGCGCACGGGAGATTTTGTATTCGGCGATCGACGAGCATCAACCGAAGTGCATCTTCGCGCTGTTCTCGGGCGGTGGAGATTCATCTGTCCTGCTCCACGCAGTTCAGGGATGGCTCGGCAGCGAACTCACGGCGGCCGTCCACATCGACACCGGGACGGCGCTGCCAGGGGTTCGCGAGCACGCGGAAGCGATCTGCGAGGGCCTCGATGTCGAGCTGCTGGTCTACGAGGCTGGCGATGCGTACGAGCGGATGGTGCGCAAGCACGGCGTGCCCGGCCCTGGTGCGCACATGTACGCGTACACGCTGCTAAAGGAGCGTCAGATCGACCGGCTCGTGCGCGAGCACAAGCAGAAGCGCTCGGACCGGATCATGCTGCTTGCCGGCGCTCGCGCCAGCGAGTCGCAGAGACGAATGGGGAAGGCGAAGGCGTGCGATCGCGACGGCGCGCAGGTGTGGGTCAACCCGTTGTTGCGCTGGTCGAACGAGGAGATGCGCGCCTACCGGGAGCTTCACGAGATCCCACAGTCCGACGCGAGCGCTCTCGTGCATCGCTCTGGGGAGTGCAACTGCGGCGCGTTCGCGTCGAAGGGCGAGCGGGAGATGCTCCAGGCGCTGTACCCCGACTGGTTTGCTCGGGTGATCGAGCCACGAGAGTCCGAGGCGGCCGATCTCGGGTTGCCGTGCCGGTGGGGTGCCCGTCGCCCCGGGCGTGATCGCGCTAACCGGCTATGTCAGTGCGCCGCTCAGCTTGAGCTTGAGATTGTGGCTTGATGTTCATCGCGGCTTCTCTCTCTACGGAGCAGCACGCATGACCCGCTACCACTGCCCACGCTGCGGAACGGTGCGCGACGCCGAGCAGTCGCCGTTCTGCCGTCACGGTGACCCGCAGCTACCCGCGACACGGATGGAGGCCATCTACGACGCTCACCCGTGGGCACCGGGGAAGATCGACCTTGAGGACGAGATGTGGCTACTGGAGAACTCGTCGTGACCTGCTTCTCCCTAGAAGAGCTATCTCGTATGGCAGGAGAACGAATCGCTCTGCATAGAACGGGTGGCCTGTGCGCTTGTGGATGCGGACGGCCAGCCGACCGAGTACGGCTCATCTTCCCGTCCGATCGGTGGCCCGAGCTTGCTGGCAACCCCGACAACTTCGCCGCGCTCTCTGACGTTCACCGGGGGCATTTGCCACGACGCGCGTTCCGGCACGCGGAGCACCTGGCGGCCACGCTGGAGATGCGCGAGTACCTCGCAGCGCAGGCGATGGACCCAATACGGAGTGCTGCCTGATGGGCGGGAAGCGCAAAACGTTCATAGACCCCGAGACGGGACGGAAGCTCCGCGTCTGCCGTGACTGCGGCGTGGAGCAGGACTACGAGTTGAACTTCTCAGTCGGGGCGCGTAACGAGCAGGGGGAGGTCACGAACCGCGCCTACGAATGCAAGCCCTGTGCTGCGAAACGGAAACTGGAGTTGCAGGCGAGGCGCAAGAAGGACCCCGAGTGGAGCGCCAGGGATCGCGTTGCCAAGAACAGGCTGCAACGAAACTGGCGCAAACGGAACCCAGAGAAGGCCCGGGCCGCAAGACTGCGCTACAAGGAGCGCGTCTTCGCCGACTCGCAGAGTCACGCGAGATGGCTGGAAAACAGACGCATACAGCACGCCTTGAGAGCCGAGCGCTCCGGCAAGCCCGTCATGCGGCACATCGCCCACGCTAGGAAGGTTCGCGAGAACCTCCCCGAATTGCCAGCTAAGCCACTCGCTGACCTCCTACTGGGCATGGCCGAGTCAAGGGACAGCATCGACCAGTTGGGTGAGGAGCTCGGCTTCACCCCCCGGAGCCTGTTCGCCTGGAAGACCGGGGAACGTCAACGCGTCCAGCTTGACGTAGCAGACCAGATCCTCACGAACGCGGGGCTCATGTGGTGGGAGGTCTGGTCGGAGGAGGAGTTCCCCGAGCTACACGAGGAGATGGCCGCATGAGCGATCTGGCAGCAGCCCTCCAGATTGCGATCCGCGCACACGCGGCGACGGTCGACAAACAGGGCCAGCCGTATCTCCTCCACATCCTCAGAGTGGTGGAAGCGGTGAGCGACGAGGCGAAGGTCGTCGCGGCACTACACGACGTCTGCGAGGACGGATCGGATGATTGGATGACTGTGGCTACACACCTTGGTCTGCCCGTGGGCGACGCCCACGCCCTAGGCATTCTCACCCGCGGACATTGCACCTACGCCGATTACATCGGCCGTATCGCTCGCTGCGAAGACATCTTCGGCGCGGGGGATCTCGCCCGTGAGGTCAAGCTCGCAGACCTGAAAGACAACCTCTTTCGCATCCCACTCGAATGCAATATCAGCGAGGAGGGCTTAGCTAGTGCTCGCCGCTGGCAGTCCCTAAAACGGCGCTACGAGACGGCAATCAGGACACTCGAAGACGTCACCGACGATAAGGAGGCAGCATGAACGTCACGACTCGGGGAGATGTAGACCAGCGCGCGATTGAGCAGCTCGTGCGCTGTGCGGACGAGGGCGACGCGCTAGGCGCCGCGATCTGCGCCGATGGACATGTCGGCTATAGCCAGCCGATCGGTGGGGTGGTGGCGTATCGGGGCCAGATCAGTCCGTCTGGTGTGGGCTATGACATCGGCTGCGGTAACAAGGCGGTCCGGACGAACATCCGGGTCGACGACCTCCGCTATGACGGGCTGCTCCACGGGGCGGTCGCGAAGACTATGGACGAGATCGTGGCGCGCATCAGCTTCGGGGTGGGGCGTGTCAACGACGAGCCGGTCGACCATTCGGTGCTGGATTCGATCGCGCACGCCGAGTTTGCCCCGCAACGCAAACTCACGCAGACCGCGAGCAACCAGCTCGGCACGGTCGGCTCCGGCAACCACTACGTCGACCTGTTCGGGGACGAGGACGGCTGGCTATGGGTCGGCGTGCACTTCGGTTCACGCGGGTTCGGCCACAAGACCGCCAGCGGCTTCCTCGCACTCGCGCAGGGCAAGCAGTTCGGCGAGCACGCCGCCGATGGCGAGATGGACAGTCCGCCCGTCCTGTTCCGCACCGACAGCGAGCTAGGACAGGCGTATATCGAGGCGATGACGCTCGCAGGAGAGTACGCCTATGCCGGACGCGACCTAGTCGTCCAAAAGGTGCTGGACATCCTTGGAGCCGACGCGCTAGAGGAGGTCCACAACCACCACAACTTCGCCTGGAAAGAGATGCACCAGGGGGAGGACGTGTGGGTGATCCGCAAGGGCTGCACACCGGCATTCCCCGGACAGCAGGGTTTCGTCGGCGCGACGATGGGCGAGCCCTCGGTGATCCTCGAAGGCATCGAGTCACCCGCGGGCGAGAGCTTGCTCTACAGCACCGTTCACGGCGCCGGGCGGGTGATGAGCAGAACCCAAGCCGCCGGTAAGACGCGACGCTTCAACGTCTGGGAGTGCAACGACCGCGACTGCTCCTACCGCGCGCCGCGCGACAAGCAGCTCGCGGGCGGAGAACGCATCCCGTGCCCCGATCACCCGGACGGGAAGCTACTCAAACGCACGGTCACCGAGCAGGTGCGTCCGGGAGTGATCGACTGGCCCGACGTGCAGAACTCAATGCGGGAGAAACACATCGAGCTTCGCGGGGCAGCGGCAGACGAGGCGCCAGGTGCTTACAAGCGCCTCGACGCGGTTCTTGACGCCCATAAGGACACGATTCGCATCCTGCACACGCTCACGCCTATCGGCGTGGCTATGGCCGGCGCGGACATCTTCGACCCGTTCAAGGACTAGCCCTGATGCCATTTCGGACACTCGAATCACCAACCAAGGGGGAGTAGATGAGCGAACTCGAGGACAGCTTCCGTCAGGTGCTCTGCGAAATGGAGATGGTCGCAGGCGGATCAATCACGAACTACTCACCGACCGGAGCAGGCGGTGTGGCGGATTCTAAGCCTCCTCCCGGTGCCCGCTTGGACGGTGGGAGCGAGATGCCGATGCACGTCTACTGGCTAGGCCGCTGGAACGGTGCTTTCAGCGAGGAAGCCCAGGAAGCGATCTTCACGGCGGCGAGGAAGGATCTCGGCAGCTACCGGAAAGCCACAAACGGGCAGGTCACAGGCGAGAGCATGGCGGATCTCGAAGCGCGGATCGCGAAGAAGTGCCGCGAGGGATGGACCGTGGACGAGGTGGCGATGCACTGCCGCGTCACGCCGTCGCTTGTGAGACGCGCTTGGCTGAAAGCGAGCGTCATCCCGGACGAGGAGAAGCTGCCACCGGAGAAGCAGCGCGCGCGTGTCCTGGAGCTAGCTGGACAGCACATGAGAGAGCGGCAGATAGCTGCGATAACGAAGCTGCCGAAGAGTACGGTTCGGCGTATCCTGGGCCGTGCGGCATGAGCGTTGAGAACTTCCAGAGGCGACTTGACGAGGCTCGTGCAATGGGGCAGGTCGAGTGCGACCGAATCGCGCTCTACGGGGACGCGACTGATTTGCCGTCTGAGGCAGCACGGGTGCTCGGGCAGCGTTCTTATGGTCCCCTGGAGTGCTACGTGGTGGCATGGCGACGCGACATGATCGCTATCTGCCCCGTGACAGCTCAGTTCATCGAGCGGGCAGACCACGATCTCGCAGCGTTCGCCATATGCAGGGATCTGGCTCGCGAGTTCGGGCGCCTAGAAAGGAAAGCGGCATGAGCGATCACAGGATCAAAGCCCTGGAGGCGCTGTTCGACGAGGGCGTGAACTTCGCCGACTACGACGAGGGCAAGTATAGACCGAAGCCCGATGGCTACGACGACGAGACCCACGCCGTGGCGGAGGTGCGAAACCGGGCTGTCAAGCGGGCGCTGGACGCCCTGGCCCCACGGGACGATCATGCGATGACCTACCTGGAGGCGGTGCGGCGCGCAGAGAACCTGGAGCCGTTCACCGACGAGGAGCTCGCCGACGTCCGCGCGATGCCGGGCGTCACGGTCGAGGTGGGTTGGCGTGTGCGACAAGGCACGATCCTCACGAAGATAGGGGCTAGGGACATCGCAGCTCTGGACGGCTCGGTCAAGCATCCCGCGAGCCGCAGGACGTCTTCGGCATGAGGCAAGTCACCGAGCAGCAGCTACGCGAGGTCAACGACGCGATCAGCGCGAAGTACGCCGGTAGGGAGGCGTCCGAGCACCTGCGAAAGACAATCCAGCAGGACGCCGAACTGATGCTCGGCGTGCCCGTGGAGATCCACGAAGACGGGGAGGGCTGGCGCACGCTGACCGTCGTTGTCGATCCGGCACCTGTGACGCTGGTTCTGAGGATGGTTGGCGCGGCGGATGTGCTCACGAGAACCACCCGGGAGGCAATCGAGGCGGGACTTCAGTTCGCGCGCGACAGCGACGCCGAACTCAAGGTCATCCAGCTCGACGGGACAGCAATCGGAGTTCTTCCCGGCGCCGTCGAGCGAATAGACGAGGTTCCGTCCGACGACCTGATATAGAATATGGACCAAGACGTGGCAAGCCCCTGTTCGCAGACGTTCTAGACGCGGCAGGCAGCCAAAGCCGGGGGAGGATGCGTATGACGGTCAAGATCCTTCTGCCGGCATACGGCAAGCACGGTTGCGCGGTCGTCGCGCAGGACGGCCAGCTTCGCGTCGTAGATCCACCGGCAAGCTCCTGCCATGGCTACACCAGCGGATGCGTGTGTGAGGACTGCATGAAGCGCGCGCAAGTCGCCGAGGCGAAGCGCAACCCCGTTGCTCCAGTCGCACAGGCCTGCGAATGCGACCGTCCCTTCGGCTTGGTCGAAGGCGACTGCGCGAAGTGTGGACGTGCGATCCCCGGCGAACGGCCAGCTAGGAAAGCGGCGTGAGCGACTACAGGGTCGAAAGCTTCCCGCTGTCGGACGATCTGCTTCGCGCGATGGACCTCGCCGAGGAACAGGCCGATCTTGAGATCGCCAAATTGCCCCTCACGGGCTTCGAGCTGGACGTGCTCGAGCGGATAGACCGTGCTGCTGACTTGAGCATCGCGCGCTCATTGATGTTCGGAACACATCGTCCTTAGATGAGCGCGAATCGGCAAGTAACCGAGAACCGTGGCCGGCCTGCCGTGGACTCAGCTTCACGGCAAATCTTGATCTTGAGCTAGCTAGCCCTATCCGGGCAGAGGACTGCTGGCCTTCGCCGCGAGCGTGAATCGCGGCGTAAACCTTCAGGGAGGCGATGTGGCTACCCACGTCAAGTACGAGCTCAGTGTCACCGAGCTTCCGCACTTCGAGCGCCTGGTCGAGTTCCTCGCTGATGTGGACGATCACGCACATCGCGAGGTCGACCTAGATCTCAAAGGACTCGTCGAGAGCTGTCGAGACGACCTGTTGACGCTGCCGAGGACACGGGAGCGATGAGGCATCTACTAGCCCAGTGGCTTCGCCATGTGGCGCCACGGCTTGGGCCACCACGGATCGAACCTGAATACGTCGGGCACATGGTAAGAGCTACCGCTGAACCGCATGGACGGGAAGCGCAGCAGTGATCGAGCTGCCGAAGGCGTCCGTGGGTGGCGGCAGGGTTCGCACGGCGTCCCCGGTAGGCGGAGGGCAAAGCAGCGCCACACGAGCCGCTAGAGCACCGTCAGGCGCTACAAACGACTCGCCTTCAGGCCACCGCGCCACCCGCAAAAGTCCAAGCGGGATCTTGCTGACCCGCATCAGGTCAAACTCCCCCCCACTGATCGCGTTAAGCTGACTGGAGGCCGAGAGCGTTGCGTGCGAGCACGGCCGATCGGGGCTACGGGAAAGATCATCAGCGGGAGCGCGAGCGGGTTGCCCGGGTGGTGGATGCCGGCGGCGGTTTCTGTGTCAACCCGACTTGCGGGCGGTGGATCGCGCCGGGGTCGAAGTGGCATCTTGGGCATGACCATCGGAATGGTGGCTATGCGGGTCCGGAACACGCGGGCTGCAATGTTGCTGAGCGCAACAAACGTCATGCGCGGGTGAGGCGTCGGAAATCGAGGGCGTGGTGACTGCGGCCAAATCGAAACGCAAGTCCGCTAGGCCTGCGGTTGACCTTGCCGACCTTGGTGGGAGGGTCGTGAGCGTGGCGGCCCGGGCGGGAATGACGTTGATCGTCATGCCGACCGAGGCCGCAGAGGATTTATTCCCCGACGGTCTGGGGGCCGCGAAGCGAACCGCGGTCGTTGAGGCGGCTGAGCGTGACGTGGATTCGATCCGCGACCGCGACCGGGAGTTGGGCGACTCGGCTTTGGCTGCTTCGGCGGTTGCTCTCGCCTTCGAGATTGAGCACCCCTACAACTCTGCGACATCGAAGTCGATGTGCGCGCGGGAGATGCGTGACACCCTTGATCGACTACGCGAGCTCGCGCCGGAGCAGGAGCAGGACGCGGACGGGCTCGACGAACTCGCGAAAGAGCGCGCGCGTCGTCGTGCGGGGAGCGCAACAAGCTAGGATTTTCTGGGCTCCCCGGTACGCATCTTCTTCGGGGCCGGAACTGATCGACCTCGCGAGGCTCGCTGGGCTGGAGCTTGACGAATGGCAGCAGCGGCATCTGATCGCTGCGGTTGGGGAAACGGAGTCGGGGCTTTGGGCTGCGCTTGAGGTTGCTTTGGTCGCCGCTCGGCAGAACGGGAAGAACGGAGAGCTGGAGGCCCGGCAGCTGGGCGGGATGTTCCTGTTCGAATCGCCGCTGCAGATCCACTCGGCGCATATCGCGGACACGTCGCTTGAGCAGTTTCTGCGCCTTGAGTCCTTGATCGAAGGCACCCCGGAGTTTTCACGGCGCACCCGGAAAATCACGCGCGGGAAGGGCAGTGAGGAAATCCTCCTGCATCGCCATCCGAAGACTGGGCTGGCTCCAAGGCTCAGGTTTCGTCCCCGCACCGGTTCTGGTGGTCGTGGGTTCTCCTGCGATGACCTTTACCTAGATGAGGCGATGATCCTGCCGCAGGCGTTCCACGGGACCTTGATGCCGACGTTGTCGGCCCGGCCGAACCCACAGGTTTGGTACACGGGCTCAGCGGCAGACGAGGAAGACCCGGCGCATGATGGCGTGGTGCTCGCGCGGTTGCGGGAGCGGGCGATTGACCAGAGTGACCCGTCGCTCGTCTACGGCGAGCACTCGGTCGACGCTGAGAGTCCCGAGAAGGTCACGCCTGAGATGGCGACTGACCCTGAGCGGTGGGCCGAAGCGAACCCGGCGCTGGGAATCCGTATCTCCCTGGACTATGTGGCGAAGGAGCAGCGGTCGATGTCTGCGAGAGCGTTCGCTGTTGAGCGTCTCGGGGTCGGTAAGTGGCCCCGGACGGATGGCTTGGACGGTGTTGTGATCGCGCCGGAGAAGTGGACCGCTCTCGCCGACCTTCGGTCCGAGGCTTCCGGACGGGTTTGCTTCGCGGTCGACGTGACCCCCGACCGCTCGAAGTCCGCGGTTGGGACCGCCGGGGTCCGGGGTGACGGGAAGATGCATCTGGAGATGGTCGAGCACAGGCGTGGCACCGGATGGGTCGTCGGCCGTGTCGTCGAACTCGTCTGGATGCACAAGCCGACAGCCGTAATCCTTGACGCGAGCGGCCCGGCGGCAACCCTTCTCCCCGAGTTGACGAAGGCGCTGCGCGAGTCCGAACACGGCGACCTGCTCGGCACGTTGAAGGACGGGGAAATCACGGTCGTGAACGCGAAGGAGCACGCCCAAGCGTGCGGGATGCTCTTCGACGGTGTTGAGCAAGGCACGATCCGCCATCTGAACGAGCCGGACCTCCTGGAGGCGATCCGCGGCGCCATAAAGCGGCCCCTCGGCGATGCATGGGCATGGTCGAGGCAGAACTCCGGTATCGACATCAGCCCATTGGTCACGGTCACCCTGGCGCACTGGGGGCTTGTCACGCTTGGCGCGCCGGCAAAGCCGGAGGTGATCGACCTCAACGAGATCGCCGCGCGCATGGAGCGCGAAGGAACCCTCTAACCCAAGTTTCCAAGGGTGTCGTTGCAAGACGCACGACACCTCAACCCTCGAAGCAAAGGAGCCCAAATGGCTGATGTTGCTACCCAGAAGCAGGAGGCCGGCGCTTTCGAGCCCGTCACCGACCCGACAGAACCGCGTGCGGAGACACCACTGGAGCGGGCCACGCCACCCCAGACGACCCTCCACCTCACGACGGGCGAGGGCTTGAAGGTGGAGATGGTCCGCGAGGACGTACTCAGCGCCGTTGGAGCGGCTAAGGCTGGGTTCGTCGAGCTGGCGAACGATGTGCATGTAGCACTCGCTCACATCGTTCATTTCTAGACCTGCGAGAGGAGACGGCGCATGCTGTTTCGCAACCCGTTCTCCAACCGCAACTGCAAGGTCCGCCTGTACGTGAAGGACGGGCCGACGATCGAGGGTGTTCTTGCGGGGAAAAACCGCACGGATCTGATCATCTGGGCCCCAAGGCTCGTCACTGGCGAAGGCGCCAACCCCGTCGAGGTCTCAGGGCATGTTGAGGTCGAACGCAGCCAGGTGCTGTGGAAACAGATCATCGCCTGATGTCCGGCCATGTAGTAGCCACACCGCAGGGCAATCGGGAGATGCGCGCTGTCAGTGGAGCGCAGGAATGGGGTCCGACGACGGCTCCACCACCACCGGCAGGGTGGGGTGGGGGTGTCGTCACGACCGCCTCCGCTCTCCAGATCGCGGCGGTATACGGATGCGTCGGGCTGCTCTCCAGCTCGGTCGCCACTGCCCCCCTGCGGCTGGTCAATGATGACATTCCGAGCAAGGCGAGGCAACTCCCGCTCTCGCCGCTGATGACGAAACCGTACGCGGAGATCAGCCGGCTCGAGTGGATCGTTCAGTTCGTCGCTTCGCTCGCTTTGAGGGGCAATTTCTACGGCCAGATCATCGAGCGTGACCGGGATCTGTACGCCACCCAGGTCAAGCCGATACCGGCCGATGAGGTCAAGGTGCGCCGGGATTACTCCGGGAAGCTGGAATACCGGTTCTTCGGCAAGCTCGTCCCGCTGGACGATGTCGTCCACGTCAAGATGATCTCGATGCCGGGGATGCTGAAGGGCGTCAACCCGATCGAGGCGCTCCGACTTACTTTCGGGCTGTCGCTTGAGACGACCCGTTACGGCGAGAGCTTCTTCCGTAACTCCGCGTTCCCCTCGGGCGCGATCGAGACGGATGCGAGCCTCGATCAGACGGAGACCGAAGCGCTCGCTCGTAGCTGGATGGCGAAACACCAGGGAGTCGGGAAGGCGAACCTCCCCGCCGTCCTGACAGGTGGTGCGAAGTTCAAGCCGATCACTATCACCCCCGAGGATTCACAGTTCCTCGAAGCTCGCGGCTATTCGGCCGTGGAGATCAGCGGCACGATCATGCGCGTCCCCCCGCACATGGTCGGCCTGGTCGACAAGACCACATCCTGGGGTAGGGGCGTGGAGCAGCAGGAGCTCGGCTACACGCGGAACACGTTGCAGGACTACACCGGGCGCTTCGAAGAGATGATGACCGCCCTCCACCCGCCGAAGCAGTACGCGGTCGTGGACCTGAGCCATCGACTGCGGGGGGACACGCTTGAGCGCTCCCAGTCCGGGTCCCTGCAAATGCTCGCGGGCCTCGCGGTCGCGGATGAGATTCGCAGCGAGCTGTTCGACCGGCCGGCGCTCCCGAACGGCGAAGGCAAAAAGCCGTTCGTGCCCATCAACACGGAGCTGCTCGAAAAAGCACTTGAGGAAGTTGAAGCCGCGAAGGCGGCAAAGGACGAGCCACCGGAGGTAGCCCCTCCGGAGCCTTTCACGTAGCGCCTGCCAAAGGAGGCAGCGGATGACCAAGACCGACCTTTCCGGCGAGTACCGGCTGAAGAGAGCTATCCGCGCGGGCCGAACAGGCACCAACGACACACGCCTACGCGCCATCGAGGACGCTCGGACGCTTGGGCTCTCCGACCTCATACCTGACGCTTGGGATGACGCGGGCGTGTCTGAGAAGCGCGAAACCGCCAAGGACTTGTTCACTGCGCTGGAAGGCGCCGTCCAGGACGCCTACCCGGATAGGTACACATGGGTGCAGGACTGGGACGGCGAAGACAACGACGGCTACCGCGTCATCTACCAGGTCGGCGAGGATCTACTCGCGGCCCCATTTTCATCTGATGATGACGGCAAGATCGAACTCGGCGACTCGGCGAAGGTCCGGCCGATCACGGGCTACATCGAACGAGCCGCGCAAAAGGAATGCACGACCTGTGACGGAACCGGCAAGATCAAGGGCGAAACGACCGGATGCCCCGACTGCAACGGCTCCGGCGTTCAGGAAAACTCCGCGCCGAAGGTCACCGCGCAGCATCGCGCTCGCTATACGCGCTCCCTCGAGCGGCGGAAGGCTCGGCTACCGAAGCGCGGCGAGAGAGAGATCCGCACCCTTCCGATCGAGGATTTCGAGCTGCGTGACAGCGATGAGAAGGAAGGCGTCAAGGTGTTCGAAGGCTACGCCTCTGTTTTCAACCGAAAATACGACATCGGGCCGTATGAAGAGCGGATCTTGCCCTCCGCCTTCAAGCGCAGTCTGAAAAACCCGGAGCTTGACTGTGTTCTCCGCATGGAACACGAGGATTTGCCGCTCGCCAGGACCAGCTCGGGCACGCTCATTCTTCGAGAAGAGGGTGTTGTCGGCCTAAAAGTCAACGCAGACCTAGCCCTAGACGACCCCGACGTTCAACGCCTGATCCCGAAGATGCGCCGCGGAGACCTGCGGGAGATGAGCTTCGCCTTCCGCTGCACGGACGACGACTGGTCCGATGACTACCTGCAAAGAGATGTGAAGGCCGCCGACATTCACAGGGGGGACGTGTCAATCGTCACCTACGGCGCCTCACCAACAACCTCCGCGACCCTACGCCACGCAGAGGAGGCTATCCACGCCCTTCGCGGGTACGGCGCGGACGCTTTCATCGAGGCTTGGGTTGAATGGCGGGACTACACGCTCCTCGCGGAGGAGGATCGTGCCGGAAAGTCGATCAGCGCTTCCAATATGGAGGTGCTCTCCAGCGTTCTGAATCTCGTCGCGTCTGCCGATGAGGCGGTCGACGAGGCCCAGCCGTTACTCGCCGAGCTGATGGGCGTTCCCAACCCGGACGCGACGGAACGCGCCGCTGAGGCGCCGGGTAGCTCCACCGTGCTCGTCCCGGTCAACTATGCGCTTAGGGCTCGCGCGCGGCGACTGGCGGCCGGACGATGACCCTCACCGTGATCGAGAAGCGGACCTATCACCGGGGTGGGGAGCACAGCTACTTCCAGGACCTCTACCAAGCCCAGATCGAACGTAACGAGGAGGCTGAGGCTAGGCTGCAGAGGCATGCCGTGGAGTATCGGGCCGAGCGTGCGGGAGTGGAGCTTGAGGCGGTGTTCGGCACCGCGATAGACGGGCGTGGCGACGAGTACGACTTCGAGGTTCGCGCCAACTGGACCCCCGGCTCGGGCGGGTATTTCGCACCCCCGCTGTGGCTGATCGAGCGGTTCGCGGACATCCCCCGTCCCGCACAGGTGCTTGCGCGCCTCCTTCCGAAGGTCCCCCTCCCTCGGGGTGCTCAGTCCATCAACGTGCCCGTCCTGACATCCAGCACGGACACCGGCCCATCTCCGATCGACTCCGACAGCCCCGATACCGACCTTGCTGGAACGGCGAACGAAAACCCCGTCGTGACGATCGACGGCACCGAGGACGTACCCCAGCAACTCCTAGAGCAGTCCCCGCAAGGAGCACACCTGGACTGGGTGATCTTCTCCACCCTGCAGGCTGGCTATGACGAAGAACTGGAGCGCCAGCTCCTCGCCGGCTCCGGCGCCGGCCAGATCCTCGGGCTTTCCAACGTCCCCGGACGAACGGAAATCAGCTACGCGGGTCCAGCGAAAGGCACCACCCTTTACCCGATCCTTGGACAGGCAATGGCCGCTGTCGGTAACAAGCGCAAAGTGCCGCCGCAGGCATGGCTCCTAAGCACGTCTCGCTGGGCGTGGATCGGCACAGCGGAGGACACCCAAGAACGTCCGCTCCTCGTGACGGACAACGTGGGGAGCATGTTCCCCATCGGCTCGCTGGTTGGGATCAACGCATACCTCACTGACGCAATGTCCAGCACCAAAGGCGGAGAAGTACCGATCGTTCTCTGCGTCCCCCAGGATCTCCTGCTACTCGAATCCGACCCAATCACCCGGGTCATGATGGAGCCGGGGTCGGGAACGATGCAGGCACGTATCCAGATGCACCGATACGCAGCGGCGATCACAGGCAGATACCCGTCAGGGATAGCCGTGGTCAGCGGGGCCGGAATGGTCCCAGTCGAACACTTCTGATCTTGCAGTAACCCGCATTGTCGTCCACCGGAGCCGCACCTTCACGCCCTCTACGCGCGTGCTGGTCCTTGCTCCGGTCCGCGACCGCCCGGGAGTCAACCAACGCCCGCTAGGGCTCCCGATGAAAGGACGGTCCGGCGATGCCCGAGACCATTACAGATGAGATGACACTGCTGGAGAAGCTCCAGGCGAAAAGGGCCGCATTGGCAGCCGAGATCGACCCGTTGATCGAGGCCCGCGAGAAAGAGCAGGCCGAGTTCGAGGTTCGCATGCAGTCCGAGCAGGACGAGGAGAAGCCCTCCGAGGAGCAGCGGACCGAGTTCGCCGAGGCGGAGACGCAGTTCAACGCCGACCTACAGGGCAAAGAAAAGGAAATCAACAGCCTCGATCTCCGCATCGGGCGCCAAGAACTCGTCGAGCGTGGCCGGGACATCGCGGAGCGCGCAAGCACCCGCGAAGGCACCGTGCGAATCACCAGCGAACCCGAAGTCTACGCGCGGATGGGCGACAAAAACGCTGCGTCCTACTACATGGATATGGCGGCCCGTATGCGTCCGGAACTCCGCTCCGAGCTCGGCCCGAAAATCGACGGCTGGGAGGAGCGTCAGGAGACGCACCGCAAGATGATGGAAGACATCATCCCTAAGCGTGACGAGCAGCGCAAGCGCGATGCGGAGAAGCGCATCCAGGAGGGGGAGAGCGCCACCCGTGGACGCCTCGGCGTAGAGGCCCGCGACATGGAGGTGAACCCATTTGAGAGTCGCGCCCCCTCAAGGACCCCGGGGCAGGGCGGATATTTCGTGCCGCCGCTGTGGCTGATCGACGAGTACATCCCGTACTTGCGTCCGGGAAGGGTCGCGGCGGAACTCGCGCGGCATATTCCCCTCCCCCGGGGGACGGATTCGATCAACGTGCCGAAGCTCACCACCCCGACCGTTGTCGGAGTGCAGAGCCAGGACAGCGCGGCACTCCCGTCACAGGACATCAAGGACAACTTCATCAACGCGGGCGTGAAGACAATCGCCGGCTTTGCTGATCTGCCCTTGCAGCTCATCGAGCAGTCCCCGGGAACGATCATCGATCAGGTCGTCACCCGCGACATGATGGGCGCCTACGACGTGACTCTCGACCAGCAGGTGATCTCCGGTAACGGTACCGGAGCTCCGCTGTCGGGCGGGCAGATCGTCGGACTCTATCCGGCAGCGAACTGGGAATCCACGAAAGTAACGTGGACTGCCGGCTCACCTACGGGTCAGGGGTTCTTCCAGCTCCTCGGGGCCGTCGCGTCGAAAACGGCGTACAGCCGCTTCAACCTGCAGGACTTCGCGTACCTCTTGCACCCCCGTCGTTGGTTCTGGGGCGCGACGTACACGGACACTGTGGGTCGTCCGCTGGTTGAGGGTGGGGGTTTCGAGAACTTCAACTCGACGATGGCGAGCATCGGTGAGCAGACCCCGTTTGAGGGCCTGGTTGGCCGGGTTCCCTTCGGGCCGAAGGCGTACATCGACGCGAACATGCCGATCACGGATACCGGGCACGAAACGGCGTCGAAAGGCGACGCCGATATCGCGATCGGTGCGATCTGGGATGACATCTGGCTGTTCGAGGGTGACGTGCGGACGGACGTGTTCGACCAGACCCTCTCAGGAACACTGGAGATTCGCTTCCGCCTGTACAACTACGTCGCCCTCCTGCAGCGGTATGGACAGTCGGTGTCCATCGCTACGGGCTCCGGGTTCGCCCCGCCGACGACGGTTGACGGAACGCCCTACTAGCAGTTCGACCACTGGCCCGCCGGCGTTCTGCTGGCGGGCCGTCACCCTCGACCCCGAGTGGTCGAAACGGAAGGAGCATCATCATGGCTGGACCTGATCTAGTAGCCGCGAGCTACCAACTGCTGGACCCCTACAGGAAGCTGTTGGGCAACAACGGCCAGGCATCACAGGCCAACAAGGGCATCCGTACGAACCTCGCGTTCTTCGGAGCCGGTGGCCTGACGGATGGCGCGCTGGCGGCCACGGAAGTTGCATGCGTCGTGCCGATCCCTGTCGACGCCGGGGACCTTCTGAGCAAGGTCACGTTCCTCGTCGGCGCGACGGCCGCGGGGACGCCGACGCACTCGTTCGCCGCGTTGTATTCAGGGGTTGCCTCACCAGCCCTTCTGGCGCAGTCGAAAGACGGAGGATCGGCGGCGATCGCGAAAGAAGCACCGTTCACGTTCACGCTGGAATCGACCGTCGAAGCGAACGGCACGAACGCTCCGAACGGTTTCCTCTACGCGGTGATCGTGGTTGCCGCTTCGACGGTTCCCACGGCCGCTGTGGCAGCCACTCCGAAAGCGATTGGCTACCAGTGGTATGCGGGTGGACCGCTGTTCCTGTCCGCCACGGCGGGATCTTCGCTTTCGACCAAAGCGGAAGCGACTCTCGGCACGCAGACCTCCAAGGCCGTGGCTCCCCTGGTCTTCCTCTCCTAGAGATGCATCCTCGAGCGGAAATGTTCCTCCAAGAGCGGGCAAAGGCCCGCTCACGGGGGGACCGGAGTGTCGAGCGCTGCATGAATGTGGAGCTCGACCGGATGGGCTACCGGGAGACTGTTATCCCGGAGCCGATGGAGACCACGATGGCTCCGAACCCGAAAAAGGGTCGGCCACCCAAGCCCAGGTGCGAGCACAACATGATCGCCGACAGGTGCCCCGACTGCAACGATGAGCTGGCGGTCTGATGCCCGGACAGATCACGATCGGCGGTAAGGCCGAAGGGCCCACGGGGCAGATCGACATCGGCCCGAGCACGATGACCGGCAGCAGCGTCGTCGGGGCTGTCGAGACGCTTGAACTCGTCAGCGGCGACAACGCTGTCCCGGTGCCGAAAGGTACGACGGCAGCGGTGGTCGTCTTCACCGCAGACTACGAAGGTGGCGAAGTAAAACTGCGCACAAGCCTGAACCCGGGCGACGCTGGCCTGCCCCTCACGGCACAGGGTTACGCAGTGCTCCCACTGGCCGCTGGCACCACGTCGCTGATCCTGCACTCCTCGGGGTCGACGAGCCCTGTCGGCGTCACTTTTATCTAGGAGGCTGGTATGGCTACGATCGGCTCATTTGCTGGGCGCACCGCCCAGCTCGGCAGCAAGCTATCCCAGCTCGGCAACATCGTTCTCGGCCTAGGGGCAGGAGGGCTGCCAAGGGGACTCCCAGGTCTCGTGGAAGCGGCTAGTCCTCCAGTGCCCAGGCGTGACGAAGCGGGCGAAGTGCGCCCATGAGCCTGCCGGAACTCTTCGCCAACCCATTCTTCACGCAGCTCGCCGAAGCCTGCACGTCGAACGCTACGACGATCACCGTTCAGAAGGCCGCTCCGGAAGCGTTGCAGAAAGAAGGCCAGTTCCGAGTTCTCTTGGGCGCCGCTGAGTACGCCCTCGTGACCGGTGGGTTTACGAGCAACGGAAAGACCTGGACGGTCACCCGCGGCGTGGAAAGCACCGCCGTCTCTCATGCTCAGGGTGAGGAAGTGCTGCATCTCCTCACGGCAGGCTCCCTCGGGAGTCAGAGCGACGCTGCGGCTGGTGTGCCGTCGCTACGCACGCTGGGCCCGGATGCGCAGCAGGCCGCACCCGGGACCACGAAGGCCGAAGCTGAAGCTGGCGCGGAGGTGATAGCCGAGGCCGTCGCTGCGGCTGGCGTCGCCGTTGAGAAGGGCAGGGCCGAAGGCGCCGAGAGCGCCTTAGCGGTAGGACTCGGTGCGGAGATCACGCGCGCCGAGGCCGCCGAGGGATCAAACTCCACGGCGATCACTACCGAGAAAACCCGCGCGGAAACGGCGGAGGCGACGAAGGCCAGCTCCACGGCGCTGACCACGGAGACCTCAGCCCGGGAAACAGCCGTCTCGGCCGAGAAAGGCGCGCGGGAAACCGCGGACAGCACCCATGCGGCGCTGACTACTACCGCGCATGGTGGGATCGTCGCTGGCACGGACTCCCGGTTGACGAATGCCCGTACGCCTACCGCTCACGCTTCGACGCACGCTGAAGCGGGCAGCGATCCGCTGACGACCGCGGATCTCCCGAGTTCGGTGGTAAACGGCAGTACCGCCGTCCTCGACGTGAGGCAGTTCCTAGCCGGTGGTGTCGTGGACTGGGCGGCGGCGCTCAAAGCGATGGAAGAACAGCGCAAGGCGCTGCTGACGCCGCTCGACATAGCTTTGAAAGAAGGCCCGGTCCTCGGCAACAAGGAACACGTCACCGGGAATGTCGCGACGTTCAAATACCACTTCATCTTCGAGGGTTGCCCAACGATCACCCTTCCGGTGATGGCGGAAGGGCAGTATGCGACGCGGTTCAACGAAACGGCCGAAGGCGTCAACGTCAACGCGGCGCTCTACAAGCACCCGGACATCATCTTGGACGGGGATTTCCGCATCGCTGGGAGCGGCAGCGGAGACGGCGGCTCGTTCATGTCCGCCTACCGCCGCACGTTCGCCGTCAACGGTGTGATGAGCGGCGAAAACTACAAGAACGGCGTCACCGAACGTGGCTACACCGATCACACCTTCGTAAAGGGCGTCCACACCGATCACACCGTCACCGGCTACGCGCTCCAGAGCGAAGAAGGCGACGGCAAGGTCATCGCTCAGGTCATGGCCTTCGCCGGGAAGGGCTACCTCGGCAAGCATGGCTCCGGGGTGTTCGCGTGCCCGGTTAGCGGCACCCATGAGTTCGACGCCGCCAGCTTCACGCTGTTGCAGAACCACCTGGAGGGTGATGGCCCAAACGAAGTCGGCGGCAAGACCACGAGTCCGCTGCTGCTGTTCAGGGGCGGCGTCTACAAGGTGCAGGACTCTCGGCTCTATACGCTGGCGAATCCCGCGCGGCCGTGCATAGAAGTGGACGACACTGAAGTGGCCAATCGCGCGACCGATCTGACGCTCGACATGACGCGGTTCCTGCAGAGGCTGGATGAACCGGGAGCTGCGGGTGAGGCCGAGCCTGGTGGCAACCTGCTCGGCGTTGCGATCAAGCTGAAAGGGTTCTCCAAGCAGTCCACCCTGAAGCTCATAAACGTGCGGGGAGAGTGCTTCCAGCAGACCAGCGCGGCCTCTCAGTTCGACTCGCGATCCAAGATCGGCATTCGCATCGAATCAGACGACGAAGGCCTGCAGACGCAGCTCACAAACCGGCGCGTGATGATCGCGAGCACGGACTGCATCATCCGCTACAACACTTCGACCTCCTCATGGGAGGTGCGTCCGCTCGGCGGCAACAACGACTCGGTCACGACGCACCGCTTCTCGACCCCAAACCTCGTGCTGAGCAAGTTCGCTTCGGGCAGCACCCAAGCTAAAGCGGCCCCGACGACGCGAGCTGCGGGCAAACACTATTACCGGGGCTACGCTGTCGATGATCGCGGGCGCAAGACGAACATGGGCGCGGAAAAGCTGGTCACGCTCGCGGCAGGCGAAGTCCCGAACGTCGAAATCGAAGCAGGGCAGGCGTGCCGCTTCATCCTCGAACACGGCACCGCAGAAGGTGTCTTCACCGACTGGGTGGAGATCGTGCTGCCCCAGGGACAGGCGTACCTGGCCGATATGGGATCGGCGATCGGGGGCGCGGCGTGGTCAACGGAAGGCAAACCGACGGCTCAGACCACGGCAGCCGCTGAAAACAACACGGCAACAGGACGCGTGCTGCTCGACTCCAACGGTGTCGCTGAGAGCTTCGGCCCGGAAATCCCGACGACGGGCTCATGGCAGAAAGCGGGCGACCTGTACACGCTGACACCTTCGGGCATCCGCTGCGTGTGCGCTACGAGCGCGATCGCCAACAACGGCGGCACATGGATCGCGCTGCTGGTTGGCGCGAACGAGCTGACAGCCGGCGAGAGCACCGTTCCCCGCGAATCGGCTGCGGCGACGACGATCGCAGCGACGACCAAACTACTGCGGCTGGCGTTCTTCACCGCCCGTAAGTCCGAGACGATCAAAACGCTCCGGGTCGTTACGACCGCCACGGCCGCCGCTGCGACTCCCTCGCTGATCCGGCTGGGTGTCTACTCGGTCTCTGAAGCCGGCGCCCTGGCGCTCGTAGCATCGACCCCGAGCGACACGACGCTGCTTGCAGCAGCGAACACCCGGTACTCGAAGAACCTCTCAGCGACGTGGGCGAAGGTGGCTGGCTCGCGCTATGCGATCGGGCTGCTCGTCGTCACAACGGCGGCGGCCCCGACGATCGCCGCGATCTCCTCGTCGGTGGGGAGCACAGAAGCCGGCGAATCACCGCGCCTCTGCGCAGCACAGGCCGAACAAACAGACCTGCCAGCAGAAATCGAAGCCGCGTCGCTCACGAACTCGGCGTCGATCCCGTACTTCTCGATGACGCCGTAGCTCTACCGCTATGCGTGACCTTCGGTAGACGCACTGGCAGTGGGATCATTCGAGCAATACGGAACCGACGTGACGTCGGGAGGGCGCAAATGGTAGCCTCAGATCGATGGAACACGCGAGCGAATAGGCGGACATGGAGCTCGACCTCGACAAGCTCAACCAGTGGTTTACGGACAAGTGGGACCACGGGCCGTGCCCGGTCTGCAAAACGGACCTCTGGACGCCTCTGCGGAGGCTCGGAATGGTGCCGAACCTCAACCCGACGGGCCCAATCACGACCAATGTCGTGCCTGTGCTCCTCGTTGGCTGCACCAACTGCGGCTACACCCTTCAGATCAACGCGATCACAGCGGGCATTCTCAGGGACGAGGACTGGTCCGAGGAGCTGGCCAAATACAGCCCCGCTGAGCATGTCATTGAGGCGAGCGCATAGCCACGGAGCGGCCGATGCAGGTCGAAGGTGGGCACGAGGTGAGGCCGGCACGGAACGTCACGCCGCCGGGCACCGAGGACCTGCTGAGCGTCAAGCGCCCACTGGCTGCGGTCGCGATGACTGACGACCACTACAAACACGTCCAGTCGCTCATCAAACGGGAACTGAAGGGGCGCATCGAGAGCTCGGCCTGGTTCGCCCTCGCGATGTCTGCCTTTAGCGTCGCTGCGACCGTGGCGATCACTGTCGCCGCGACGTCAATCCCTGAAGCTGCGAATCGAGCAAAGATGGAGACGCTAGGGTGGGGCGCCTTCGCCTTCGCGATTTTTTGTCTCGTCGTGCTCCTCATGTTCCGTCGACGGAACGGCGATCAGCGGGCGCAGGACATCCTCGACATGATGGATCGCTACAACATGGCGGTCGAGCAGCATGGTGGGCATAGAGCGAGTGCTTCTGGCGATGTTGCTGCGACGCCTCTGGTTAGCGAACGTCCGCCGCTTTTGTGACTAGCGACTGAGTCGGTGCCGGTGGCTATGCATTGGCCAAGTGCCCGCCGTCTGCATGGTGTTGGCCCCGAGCCGCTCCGCTAGCTCCCGGGCACGTCGTGTAGCGGCATCGTGCCCTTGCACGATCTCATCGATCTCCAGCTCACCTCGTGCGCTGACCTGATGCCTGTCGTTCTCAAGCTGGCTGATCGTGACCGTTCCCCGCTCTCGCTTCATCACAGACCACGGGCCGGGTAGGGGCAGGTTCGCCATCCCCCCAGATTACGACGACAAGCCCAAAGGGGGCGAGCGTGCCCACGGACTTCTCAATCAAGCAGGGCGACGAACAGCCCATCCTCGCCGAGACCCTCGTCTATAGCAACGGCGAAAAGGTCAACCTGACGGGTGCGACCGTCACGCTCATCCTGCGGCAGCTCACGAGCCCCACTCCAGTGAGGCTCACCGGCACCCCGGCGATCACGAGCGCACTGGAAGGCGGCGTGTCGTACGCCTTCAGCGCCCAGGACACGGCTCAGCCGGGGATGTACATGGCGAGCTGGCAGGTCACCTTCGCCCACGGCGGCGGGACCCAGACCTTTCCAACCGACGGCTACCTCTCCGTGTGGGTGGAGGAGAACCTCACCGCACCCGGCACGAGGCAGATCATCAGCCTCCCCGAGGTCAAGGACCGTCTGAGTATCCCCGCGAACGACCGGGTGCATGACAGCAAACTCGTGGAATGGATCGAAGCCGTCCGGCCCCTGATCGAGAACCTCACGGGTCCGATCGTGCCACAGGTCTTCGACGAGTGGTACGCGGGAGGATCATCGACAATCAGCCTCCGCCACCGCCCACACACAGGGTTCGGAACAACCCCGATCCTGAACGTTCTCGCGGTCGGCGAGTACCGCGGGCCGATCGAGTACGACCTCCTGAACGTCAACAGCCCCGCCGCAGGACAGGTCTACAGCGTCCTCGTCGACAAGCAGCTCGGCTACATCGCACGTAGGACCGCGGGCGGGGGAGCGATGGCATTCGCCAGCGGCGGAGAACACGCCGGCCAGGACGTGCACGTTCGCTACGAAGCCGGGCAGGAAACGGTGCCGGCGAACGTGAAAATGGCTGCTGTCGAGGCGCTGAAATGGTGGTGGAACACCACACAGCCGATCGGCAAAGGCCTCATGGACCCCGCCGACGCGGAACAGCCCCGGCCGATGGTCGCCCTGCCATACCACTGCGAATCGATGCTCGCCCCAACACGCAAGGGGCCATCCATAGCCTGAGGAGGCCGCATGGCCGAAGACATTTTCGGGCCACTGGTGAGCCCCGAGGACGTAATCGATGCCGTCACCGCGACACTGCGGATATGGATGCCCGAATACCTCGCTGATCGCGAGCGGAAAACGGGACTCGAGCGGAAGGCGATCCCACGGCCGCCTACCCCGCAGAGCTACCACGGCGGAACAGATTTCGAGTCGTGGATCGGCGCCGAGGTACCCGAGGTCATGGTCACGGCCAAACCCTCAGGGCAGCCCGAGATTGGCTCGTACGGCTACACCCAGGCGTACGCAGTCGGCCTAGGCTGCCTGTGCGTCGGTGTCGGCGGCCTATTCGCCGAACGGGCGGAGGACGACGCACGGATCATGGCAGGCCACTACGGCGCCGCCTCGATGCTGCTAGTCCAGCAACCGGACCTCGGCGGTCTCGCCGAGCGTCTGCGGATGACGGCCCTACCAGAGGTGACCTTCCCCGACCCGGAACGCCGGGCCATCCAGCAGTCCATCACCGAGTTCGAGGTCTGGGTTCCCCAGGTAATCAAAGAGGACGCCGGACCACTCGGACCCAACCCTCAGGAATCACCGGGATATGAGGGGCACGAAGAACCGTTTGACGAAGCACCCACCGTAGAGACGGTGGACATCAAAGTTACCGTCGAGTAAGGAGAACCCGATGCCAGGAGTTATTGTCAGCAGCGGGGGGACCCAGCAATCAGCGGGCGTCTCCCTACAGATGGGAACGCTGTTCATTGTCGCCCCCGCCGCATACGGACCGGAAACGGTTACGCTCGTCCAGGGGCCAAGCGAGGGCATCGAATTGTACGGCCCCCGTGAAGGGGAATCCGTCAAAGTCTTCGACGCGCTGGACAGGTTCTTTGCTCTCGGCGGGTCACGCGCCTACGTAAAGCGCACCTCGGGAGAAGGCACGCCGGCCGCCGCGAAACTGGAACTGGAAGCAGGCTCAACAGCCAAAACACTCGTCGTGACGGCGCTCTACAGGGGGACGTACGGAAACGGCCTAAAAGTCGAAGTGGTCGAAAACTCTGGGAAAACCGCGACCAAGCTAGTCATCCTCAGCCCCGAAGGCGAAGTCCTCTCCACAAGCGGCGAATACGCCACGGCGGCGGAACTACTGGCGTGGGGCGAAGCGCATCAGACCTATGTCGTGATAACGGCAGGGTCCGGATACACGTCCGGCAAAAGCGAACTCGTCAAGAAACTCGTAGCGACAAAACTCGCGAGCGGAACGAACCCGACCGTCAACTCCAAATCGACTATCGCCAGCATCGAATCGATACCCAAGAGCCTCGGCCCCGGGCAACTGATCGTGCCAGGCAACAGTGAAGAACCCGTGCATGTAGCGATGGCCGAACATGGCCTGAAAAACAAACGCGATGCCCAGGCGGACCTCAAAGGCGCCGAAGAAGTCGGCACAACCCCCGCATCCCTGAAATCCGAAAAAGGAGCGATCCCGTCCGGGGTCGCAGAACGCATCAACTTCTTCGCGCAGGCCTGCTACGCACCGGGACTAGCCGGAGGCACGACACGCATCATCCCCGCCTCCGTCGTCGCCGCCGCGCAGCTTGCGAAGGTGTCCCGCACCGGTAACAACAACCAGGCCCCGGCAGGTGTGAACTGGCCCCTCGGACCTGAGATCACGGGATTCGTCAATACCTACAGCGAAGCACAGATGACCTCCCTGGAAGAATCGGGGATCAACTGTTTCGCCGAAGTGAACGGAACCCTCTGCCTCTATGGGGCAGCGTCCGCCCTTCCGTCATCCAAGAACGAATTGCTGTGCCAGTACCCCCCGGTGCGGGCCGTAATAGCGATCGAAACGGAATCCGAAGAAGCGGGCCAGGCCTACCTCTTCGACAGGATCAGCGCCGATTCGATCGCTGAATTCGCGGGGGATCTCGGGGCGATCATCAAACGTCAGAAGGAAGCGAAAGCAATCGAATCTGGCGAAGTCAAGGTCGGCTCGCCGATCAACACGCCCGAAACGGCGAAAGCAAAGCAGCTCAACGCAGAAATGGTGGTCACGATCGACGGTATCGCCACGACGATCAACGTCCGCGTCACGAGCACAGCCAACCTCGAAATCGCTTAGGAGACAGCCATGGCGCAAGTGCAGATATTCCGCTCCGATCAAGTCTCGATCGGGGTAACCGTGGCTGGCATGAGCCTCCCTAACGAATCCTGGGATGTCCTAGAAGGGGCCGAGAAGACCGTAGAGGGCCTCACGGTGATGCCGGGGGGGCAGCTCCCGCAGAGGGCTCTCGGTGGGATCGCCAAGCGCGGTCCTGCGACCGTGAAGAAGCTGTGGTCCGCGCCCATCCTGCTGGTTTACAAGGAACTGGAGGAAACGGCAGGGCAGGCGCTCATCACGATTACCTATTCGGTGAAACCCAGCGCGAAGGCATCTGCGGTGTTCTCGGAGACCTACACCGGGATCACGGGAACGGTGTCGCGGCCGAACTATGACGCGGAGAAATCCGAGGTGGCGTACATGACGCTGATGGCGGACCTCGACGGCGACAGCCAGTAGGCAAACACTCGATGGAGGGAGACTCAATGGAGCAGACCGAGGCGGTCCTGGGGTCCCTGAGGGCCCATATCACAGGCGACATGAAGGCGAAGCGCGCCAGCACGGTTGAGAAAGTCGCAGTCCCACGTTTCAATGGGCGGCTTATCCTACGGTGCCGGACGATGTCCGACCGGGACCTGCTGCGCCTCAGCCTGGATGCACAGGAGGCCGACGACCAGGTTGAGGGGCTGATCGACGCTGGCATCACCGCCTTGCTGAACTCCTGCGAGGGGTGCGAGACCGACCAAGTCGACGCACAGGGAAGCCCCGTCGATCTCGGGCGCGCGCTTGGCCTCGAGCTTTCTACCTACCTCGGCGAGGAAGCCGGATGCGGGCAGGCCCAGGACGACCGTGAGGCCGTAGTGGAGATCTTTGGCGGCGAGGCAGACATCGTCGAGACGGCGAACAAACTGGGCCAGCTGCAGGCGCGGGCCAATAGCCGTATCGCAGAGGACACGGTGGGAAACTCCGGGGCGGCCAGCTAGCCAAACTGGCCGCCTCCTGCTGCGTCGCGGGGGTCCCGATCGACCTTGAGCGACTATTGGACGACGCCGACCCGGCATATGTGCTGATGCTCTCGGCGGTCCGTGACAACACGGTCGCTCTGCTGAACGAGATGACCTAGGGGGCCACATGGCGACCATCACAGAGCGCGGCACGGGTGGTATCGATACCCGCGACTTCAAGGCCGTCGCGAAAGCGTTGAAAAAGGCCCAGCCGCTGGTGCGCACCCAACTGCTCCGAAACTTCAAGCTCGTCGGCGGCCTTGTCGCCAAGGATGCGCAGGCGATTGTCGCAGAGCACTCGGAGTCGATCCCTCCGACCGTCAAGGCGAGAGTACGCGGAGTGGGCGTATCGGTGGTAGCGGGGGGCGGGGAAGTCGCCATCGCGGGACTCTTCGAGCTGGGCAACACGGGCAATAGGAAATCCGCCAGCGCATCCAGCAAAGGCGTCTTCAGACATCCCGTACACGGCAATCTCCAGAACTGGGTGAATCAACCCATGCACCCATTCCTCGCGCCTGCGGGTGAAAAGAACCGGGCGAAGACCGACGCAGCCGTGCTCGAGGCGCTGGACGCGGTGACGGAGGTGATCGTACTCGGAGAGTAGGAGGGCGTAATGGCGGAGCGGGTTGTGAGGTACATCATTACCGGCGACTCAGCCGGGGCCGTCAAGGCAATGAAAGCGACCGAAGTCGCCGCCGGTAAAGCCGGCGAGGGCCTAGAGAGGACGGGCTCCAAACTCAAGTCGCTTGGCAGCGGCATGAGTTCCTTCGGCCACAAGCTGTCCGCCCTCTCCCTCCCACTACTCGCGGTCGGCGGCTACTCGATCAAAGCCGCGATGGATTTCCAGACGTCGATGACGCAGATCCAGACGCAAGCCGGCGCGTCTGCCTCTGAGGTCAACAAGATGAGCTCCGCGGTACTCAAGCTCGCCCCGAAGGTGGGGGAGGGGCCATCGGAACTCGCCGCGGCCCTTTACCCGATCGAGTCTGTCGGCTTGCGGGGCTCCAAGGCCCTCCAGGCGCTTACCGCGTCCTCCAAGGGCGCGCAGATCGGCGGCTCGGGGCTCGTCGAAACGGCGAACGCTATGGCTGGCGCGCTGCGTGTTCAGATGCGCGACACGAAAAGCGCATCTGGGGCCATGTCGATCATGGACGGGATTGTCGGTCTCGGCAAGATGCACCTCGCCGAACTGACGGAAGCGATGGGGACCGGCGTACTTACTAGCGCGAAGCAGGCCGGTCTCGGCTTCCGCGACGTAGGCGCTGCCCTTGACGCGATGACACGGCAGAACATCCCCGCGCAGGTCGAGGCGACGAGGATGCGCCTGACCTTGACGCAGATGACCGCGCCGACAGGGATCGCGAAGCGGGCGCTCAAATCGCTCGGCCTGGGGCAGTTCTCGCTCGCGAACGATCTTCGCAAGCCGCAGGGGCTCATCGTGGCGATGCGTGACCTTCGTGCGCACCTAGCCGGACTGAGCAAGGACCAGCAGGACTTGGATCTCTCCGAGGCGTTCGGGAAGTCGAAGGGCTCGGCGAACGTGATCGGACTGCTCAACGCGCTACCGGAAATGGAAAACGTCCGCAACAAGCTGTCGAGCTACAACGACAAAACACTTAACAGTAAATTCTCTACGAGGGCCGCCAACGCCTCATTCAAGATGCAACAAGCGCTAGCCGCAGGCAAGGCGGCGCTCATCTCGTTCGGTCAGACGCTGATCCCGGTTGTGATTCCGGCCTTGACGAAGTTCTCAAAGATCGTCATCGGCGGCATTGAATGGCTGAAGCGGATGCCCAAGCCGCTGAAAGACGTAGTGGTCGAGTTCACGCTGCTGCTGGCGGTGGGTGGACCGCTGCTGATCTTCTTCGGCAACATGATCGGTGCGGTCGGATCGGTGATCTCGCTTCTCGGAAAACTCGGGCCGGCGATGGCGACCGCGAATGCCGAGACCGGTGGCGCGGGGCTTGCAGGCACGCTGGCAAAATTGGGCGGTGGCTTCAAGTACCTGGCTACCGAGATAGCGCTCCCGGTAGCGGCCCTCACGGCGATGCTCTGGCTTCTGCAGCATATCCATACCCCGAAGTGGCTCGAGAGGGAAGGAAAGGGACAATCCGGCAGGGGAAAGCCGAAGTCGTTACTGGAATCGGCAGCCTCCGCAGCACCTTGGGCGCCGAAAGGGACCATCGCCGAAGCTGGCCTCACGCCTAAGGAAGAGCGGGAGTCCCTCCAGCGACTCTACCGCTCCCAAGTCCATCCCGGCGTCTCTAGCTTGGCCGCGCTCGCGGCGGCGGGCATGGGCCCATCCTCACCCGCAGCAGCGGCCGCCACGGCTCGGTCAACGGAAATGACCAAAGTCGACCTGCACGTAGAGGGCCGCTTGTTTGCCGAAGCGATCGTTCCGCACCTGCGTAACAACATGACGCTGGTGAAGCCGATCGCGGAAGGCGTCACGAAGTACGCGCAGTCGAAAGCTCCACGCTGATGACCGAACTACCGAAGATCCTGCGGAGCTGGCCTCAGCCGAAGTCGGGGAGCGGACCCAAGGCGGCCAAAGAAGCTAAAGAGCACGCTCTTCCACATCGCGCAATCGGCGCGCTACAGGAAGTGGGGTTCCTCGGGCTCACCCTCACCGGAGAATCCCGAGCCTTCACGGCGCTGGCCGGGGAAGGCGCTCCCACGCCAACTGAAGGGTGGGTGAAAATCGCGAAGGTGCAGCGCTTCCAGCGCACGTCGATCACAACGCCCGAAGGCTACGACCCATACGTGCTCTCGGTGCCGGTGCTTTTCGACGCGGTGGCCCTGACTAAAAACCGCCCCGATGTTGAGGCGGACATCCTCACGCTGGAATGGATGGCCGGCCGCTCACGTCAACCCGGGGAACTCGTAGGCCCACCGCCACAGGTTTCGATATACAGCACCGACAGCAGTGGCAACCTGACGAACCTCGTGCCGAAGCAGTTTCAGACCGTCAACGGCAGCGAACAGCTCTGGTACCTCGGCCCGATCACGTTCGACCCCAACCCGCTCAGGGACAAGGGCGGCGAACGCCTGCGCCAGGCCGCGACGATCACGCTCACAGAAATCGTCGATACGGCTAGCCAGGCTGCGGAAGCCGCTAGGGCTAAGGCGTCCGTCAAGGGGAAGTACCGGACGGTGCGCTCCACGGCGGCCGCAGACACGATCAAAAAGGTCGCCCAGGCGCAGGGCTTTCCCCGCGGCGCGGTGAGCAAGGAAGCGTGGAAGGTGATCCTCGCGGCTAACCGCAACCTCGGGACCAGCGCTGAAAAGAAGCTGCGCCCCGGGACGAAGGTCAAGATCCCTGAAACCCTCTACAGGCCGGTGGCGAGATGACCCGACTGGGCGAAGAAGTCGCCGAAAACATCGCGTATCGCACGCCCGAAGCACAGGCGATGGCGGACCTACTCGCGAAGCGCGTGAAGGCCACCAGCACGCGTGGAAGCGTCAACGAGGCGGAACTCTCAGACCGTATCGGCGAGATCGAAGAAGAAACGCAGATCAACGGGCCGGACTACATCAAAGTCCACATCATCGATCCCGAATGGACACTACAAGGGTCGGGGTTCGTTGACGTTGACTCGCAGGGCCTCCTAGACGAAATCGAGATCGAATTCCCCGAGGGCAGCAAACGCCTCTGGATCTTCTGCCAGGTTGAAGGCTCTACGGACATAACCGAACCGAACTTCATCATGACCTTCCAGGACAAGCTGTTCGCCAAACTGCGAGCGTTCTGGAAACCGATCACTGCCCCACCCGGTACCAAGACCAGGGCGCAGTTCGTGCACGACCTACTGGTCGAAGCGAAGATCCCGGCGGTCATCCCCGGCATCGGCATCCTCCAACCCGTAGAAGAAGAAACAAAGGGCGAAGCTGGCCAGATCGTCATCGAAAGTGCAATCAGCAACGCCAACAAGACCGCTGCCGCCAACAAGTCCCCCGGCGTCACGGCCGGAACGGCAATCACGATTAAGGGCGTAGCCCCAACCGCAGAACAGCTACATAACATCAACGCGGCGCTTAGCGAGGCCAACCAGCTAAACGCAGGTCCCCTCGCGACGGAAGCCCTCGTTGAGGCGTGTATCACCGAGAACGACTTTACAAACACGGGCGAAGGGTTACTCCAGGTAATTCCAAGTACGGCGGCGGGACTAGGGATCTCGGAGACGGACATCCCGGCCGTCGTGACGGCGTTTCTAACGAAGGGATTCGGGGGGCAGGGGGGTGCCATCGCCTACGCTAGGACGCACCCCAACGCACCCGCATACGAAGTCGCCCAGGCCGTGCAGGCATCTGGCGCAGGGGAAGCCAGCAAAGGCGCCGCGAACTATGGGCAAACGACCCCAACGAACACTCCCGCTGAGGCTAGGGCCATCATTCAGGGGGGCGGAGGAGCTTCGGGGAACAGCGCAGGCGCCGAAGCCAAGAGTGACATCGGGCAGCTCAAACGCGGCACGGACGGGAACCCCGACGAAGACAGTGGCGAATGCATAAAGCGACTCGCGCAGCAGGTCGACTGGTTCGCGTTCTCCGACGGACTCTGCTTCTACTACATGGACGGACCGGAAATCGCAGCCCAACGTCCCGCCCTCTATGTCGACATTCCCAACAATCATGTCGTCAATCGAGCCGGGGGGAGCGAATACGGCGCGGTCCTGTCGCCCTCGACCTACACGATCGACAACACGGCGTTTGAATATCGCCTGACGCACAAAATCAAACAGCGCACCCAACGACGCTCGAGAGCCATCAAGCCATCCTCGCCATCTGAGGTCAAACTGGACCTGATCTGCGAGATAGGCCAGTACGTAAGCGGGCAGGTCATAGCATTCGTCCACTCCGCCCCGGTCAGCAGCATAGGCCGCTGGATCATTGTGCAGACCACCCGGAAATGCATGAAAGACATCTTCACGGAAATCCTGTGCGAGCCGCCCGTCGAACCGCTACCAGAGCCGAAGGAAAGCACCAAGGAAGAAGTCCCCGGCGAAGAAACGGAACCGGCCGGGACCGTCCCGGTAGAAGCGTCCGGCACGTCGGTGCCGCAAGCCAAGTGGAACCCAGAGAACAAGCCGATCGCCAACTGGATCATCCCGATCGCTATGTGGGTCTCCGAACATGGCTGGAACGGAACCGTCGAGAGCGGATACCGAACGAACAGCGAACAGCTCGCGGCTGCGACCCACTACGCCGCCGAGCTTGGGGTGCCGGTGAGCCAGGAGTACCCGGACGGGCCGCTGGCCTCTAACCACTGCAAAAAGAACTACCCCGGCGGTGCGATCGACGTGACCGAACCCGACCAGTTCAACAAAGTCCTCCAGGGATATCCGAACAAGCCGACTCTGATCTGGGGAGGCACGACCATCGAGGATGCGGTGCATTTCTCGGCAACGGGCCATTAGATGTCCGGCGCGAACGTCGCGGACCTGCTCAAGAGCACCGCCGACGTGAACGTACAGCCGAAAGTGATACGCGGCTACATCTCTACGAACAGGGCGGCGCCGACGGGCTTCCCCGTCCCGGACTCTGAGGACAACCTGCTCTGGGTCATCTCCCCCGCGTACTCGCTGGATCGCCCCATCGGACCATGCTGGTGGAACGCCGACCATGGCGCGAGCCTGCCGGCGCAGGGCACTGAAGTGGTCGTGATCTTCGACGACCAAGAGATCCCTACGGTCATCTTCTGGGTGGGCGCGCATAGCTGAAGGAGGGTCGATGTCCGAAACGCCCGAACACCTCGCCGTTCCCTTCACGATCACCAAGACGGGTGCCGCCACGGTTGAGCAAGACACCCCCGAGGATGTCACGGGATGCGTCTACAACGTCGCTGTCTGCCCCGAAGGTTTCAGGGAGGATCAGCCCAGCTTCGGAGTCCCCGAATTGGCGTGGCAGGCCGTCCCGTTGGACCTCCCGACCTACGAAGCCGCAATCCAGTTTTGGGAGCGGCGCGCCGCACTTGAATCGAGCGAAATGGCTGACGGGATACAGAGGGCACGCCAGGTCAGCCTTGAGGTCTCGACATGAGTAGCCCGTTCGTTGAAGCGGAAATCGCGACCACAGGACAGCAACTCGAAGCGACCGCACGGGCGAAGCTCATCGAACTGGTGGAAGCCAGTGGCGTCGTCGGTTACGAAGCCAGCGAAGGCGATCTCGAGGTCGTCATCCTCGCCGTCGCTGCCGCAATGTTCTCCGGCACAGCACAGGCCGCTGCGGTCGTCCTCAACGCGATCTTCCGCGCCTTCGGCACGCAACTGCTCAAGCTCCCATACA
>Ga0193726_1000302_pt1 | contig 59428 bp, 55 predicted proteins | sample H2c1metaG_FD_144928 | JGI IMG/M metagenome (GOLD analysis project Ga0193726, IMG submission 144928) | Soil microbial communities from a riparian zone of the East river system, Colorado, United States - H2c1 | ecosystem: Environmental > Terrestrial > Soil > Riparian zone | place: USA: East River... | reverse complement strand
TGATGCGCTGGACTTCGCTCCAAGGGAGGCCGCTCGCGGCGGCGTGCCTCCTGCTGTTGGCGGTCCTGCTGCCGGATCCCGCACCGGCGCAGGATGCCGGGCTCAGCCCGACACTGGCCAACATCAAGGCCACGCACACGGTGCGGCTGGGCTATCGCGAGGCCTCGCCGCCGTTTTCCTTCATGGACCAGGCCAACCGGCCGATCGGCTATAGCCTGGAGCTCTGCCAGGCGATCGTCGACGAGATCGGCGTCGAGGTCGATGACCCCGCGCTCAGGATCGAGTACGTCCTGGTGACGCCGGAGACCCGGATTCCGGCCATCCTGAACAACAAGATCGATCTCGAATGCGGCTCGACCACCGCCAATGCCGAACGCGGCAAGCGAGTGGCTTTCTCGCCGCTGATCTTCGTGGCCGGCACCAAGCTCATGGTGCCCAAGGCCGCGCCGGTCTCGGGCATCACCGATCTCAAAGGCAAGACCATCGTGGTGACCAAGGGCACGACCAACGAGCAGGCCATCCAGGCGGCCGACAAGAAGTTCTCGCTGGGCCTCAAGATCGTGACCGCCGACGACCACGAACAGGCCTACAAGATGCTGGCGGACGGCAAGGTCGACGCCTTCGCCACCGACGACATCCTGCTCTATGGCCTGATCGCGCGGCACAAGGCGCAGGGCACGATGAAGGTGGTGGGCGATTACCTGTCTTACGAGCCCTACGGCATCATGTTCCGCAAGGGCGAACCGGCGTTGGCCGCGGTGGTCGAGCGCGCCTTCCGCAAGCTCGCGACCGAGCACGACCTGCTGCCGCTCTATCGCACGTGGTTCATGCAACGCCTGCCGACCGGCGAGCGGCTGGCGATCGACATCTCGCCGCAGCTCGAGGAGAGCTTCAAGGTGCTCGACACCTCGCCGGGCGCCAACAACTAGGGCGGCTCACAAAGTCTCGCTTTGCTCGGCAGGAACGTCGCCCGGCGGCACGCAGCCGATGACCAACTCGACACCGCTACAGATCGGCGGCGTCGTCCACCGGTCCGGCAGCCAGTTCACCGAGCTGACGGTGCGCCAGGCCGGCGCCGTCGCATGCAGTGCTTCCGCCCCGGCTGCCACAGCAAGGGTAAGGATCGCCAGGAGAATTGCGCCATGAGCGTTCATCGAAGGCCCCGTTTGGGTACGGGCCATTCCTAAGGCACAACCGGCGGTTTTCTCTGTGCTGTTCCACACACTTCGCCGTGACCGCCCTGTGGCGGCTCTGCGCAATGTCATGGCTCATCCCTGCGATCAATTGACCGCGAACAAGGATATCTAGGCCGCCTCCGCCTTGTGCCCCGGATAGTCCGCGTCGAGCACTGGCGGGAACGGCCCGCCGAACCTGCCGATGGGCACGGTGTGCGTCACCAGCCCCGCTTCGGCCGACCAGAGATGCAACTGGAAGCCGGGCGGTTCCATCACGAAGGTCGTGCTGTTGTCTGGTATCAGGTCGAGCGTCACCTGGTGGGCGGTGCTGGGCGCCACCGAACCGACCGTGCCGCCCCAGCGCACGGTGATGGGCCGGTGATGATGGCCGCAGACCACGCGCTCGATATTGTCGACGCGGCGCAGCACGCCTGACATTGCCTGGCCGTTGCGGCAGTTGATGCGGTCCATGTCGGCGAGCCCGGTACTGAAGGGCGGATGATGCATGAAGACCAGCGTCGGCTGGTCACGCCGCTCGGCCAGCCGCCCCTCGAGCCAGGCGAGCCGCTGGGCACACATCTCGCCGTGGCCGTGCCCCGGCACCACGGTGTCGAGACCGATCAGCCGCATCTCGTGACCTTCGATCGTGTAGTGCAGGAAGCCGTCGTCGTTCTTCATGTAGCCGTCCGAGCCGAACTCGGCGAAGAGCTCGGCGCGGCGGTCGTGGTTGCCGGGCACGAGATAGACCGGCATGGAGAGCGGCTTCAGGATGTCGCGCAGCACCGCATATTCCTCGGCGAGCCCGCAGTCGGTGAGGTCGCCGCTGGCGATCACCAGGTCGGGCTTGCGCGGCAGAGCTTCCAGCGTGGCCACCGCTGCTTCGAGCATGGCGTTGGTGTCGACCCGACCGTACGCGATCTTGCCGCGCGGCCGGATATGCATATCGGTGATCTGGGCGATCATCATAGGCAAACTCCTTTCAAAAATCGCCGTCCCGACCGGAGCCTCGCTTCGCGAGGCTCCGGTCGGGACGACGGCCAGGGTGGTCACGGCAGCTTCAACGAAGTCTGCTCGACGTAAGGCCGCATCAGCTCGTCGGCCTTCTTCTGAGCGTCCTTGACCGCCTGATCAGCCTTCTTCTTGCCGTTCATCATGGCCTGGATCTCGTCCTCCAGCGCCTTGCGCACCGCCACGGTCTGGTAGGTCGCGAACCACGGCTTTGCGTACGGCAGCTGGTCGAGCGCCACCTTGGCATCCGGATTCTTGGCGATGAATTCCTTCATCTCCGGCTTGTCGTAGGACGATTTGCGCGGCGCGAAGTAGCCGGTGAAGCGGCTCCAGCCACCGAGGGTCTCGGGCGTGGTCAGCCACTTGATGAACTTCCAGCCGGCCTTCTTGCTGTCCTCGCTCTGGCCCGCAAACATGACCAGCGAGGCGCCGCCGATCGGCACCGCGTTGCGCACGTTCTTCGGCACGAAGGCCACATCATAGGCCTGCTTCATGTTCTCGCGGATGAAGGACAACGAGCCGGTCGACAGCAGCACCATCGAGGCCTTGCCGGCAAAGAACTGCGTCGACACGCCGCCCGCCTCGGTGACGCCCTGCGGCATGACCTTGTGCTTGAAGATCAGGTCCTCGACGAAACGCGCCGCACCCAGCATCGAGGGCTGGTCGTAATAGACTTCGCCACCATACTCCTCGTTGAAATAGCGTCCGCCGTTGGACATCGAAAGGGCTTCCATCAGCCAGCCGAGATAGTCGTAGCCGGCCGGCATCAGAAAACCGTAGCGGTCGCCCTTGGTCAGCTTCTTGGCGGCATCGACCAGTTCGACCCAGGTGCGCGGTGGCTTGGCCGGATCGATGCCCGCCTCCTTGAAGTGCTCGACATTGTAGTAGAGCAGCGGCGTGGAATTGTGGAACGGCACGCCGTAGAGCTCGCCGTCGACCACGGCGTTGGCGTGCAGGGCCGGCCAGAAGTCCTTGAGGTAGTCGTCGCGCGTCGTCTCGTCGGCCTTGAGCATGGGCTCGAGCGGAAGGATGTCGCCGGAGAGCTTGAGATCGACGAGGAAGTTGGCGCTCATCAGCACCACCGAGGGCGGCTTGCCGGCCTTGGCGGCGGCCTGCGCCTTGAGCTTGGTGTCGTCGTAGCCGCCGGTATAGACGGCGGTGACCTCGACCCCCTTCTGGCTCTCGTTGTAGAGCTTGGTGAGCCGGGTCATCTCGCGCGCGAGCTTGCCCTCGACGGGCACCGGAAAGAAGAACTCGATCTTGGTCTGCGCCCAGGCCGGCAGTGCGGCCGTGGCGAAGGTGAGCGCCAACGCCCCCATCCCCAAACGTGTGACGATCGTCATAAAAGACCTCCTAGCCTTTCACTCCACTGAAAACGAAGCTGTCGACGAAGCGGCGCTGGAAGGCGACGAACGCCACCGCCAGCGGCGCCATGACAAGAAGCGTGCCTGCGGCCAACACGCCCCATTCCTTGCCGCCCTCGGCGCCCATCGCGAAGGAGGCCAAACCGATGGTCAGCGTCTGATTGCTGGGACTGTTGATCACCATCAACGGCCATAGAAACTCGTTCCAGTGCGCGGTGATCGAGACGATGGCGAAGGCCACCAGGCCGGGCTTGGCCATGGGCAGCAGCACGTACCAGATAATCGCCCACCACGGCGCGCCATCGATGGCGGCAGCCTCCTCGAAGTCGCGCGGCAGCGCGAGGAAGGTCTGGCGCATGAGGAAGGTGCCGAAGGCCGAAGCGAAGTATGGCGCCATCACGCCGGGCAGCGTGTCGTAGAGACCGAGATCGACCACGGTGCGCAGGTTGGGCACGATCAGTGCCGGCGGCACCAGCATGAGCTGCAGCAGGAAGGCGTAGAACAGGAAGTCGCGGCCGGGAAAACGCAGGCGGGCGAAGGCATATCCGGCAAGGCTCACCGTCACGCACTGCACGGCAAGGACGCCCGCGACCACGATGATGGTGTTGACGTAGTAGAGGCCGAACGTGCCGCTATCGAGCGCGTTGCGGAAATTCTCCAAGGTTGGATGCAGGTCGGGCAGCAGGGAGGCCATGTCGGCGCTGCCCGCGCTCTCGGGCCGGAACGAGGCGACGAGGGTCCATAGGAACGGCGTGGCCCACAGGAAGGCGATGGCCGACAGGAGGGCGGCGAGCAAAGCCGCGGAGAGTTGCTTGCGGAGGCGCATCATTGCTGGGAGCGCGCCACTCCAGTGGCGCATCTTTCTGCGTGGATCAACGATCGATGAGCGCCACTGGAGTGGCGCGCTCCCAGCCAAGAGAACGTCCTACCCATTGCCGCGCGCTCCGCGTTCCATGATCCGGAGCGAGCCGAACGAGATGGCGAGCAGGACCGCCACGCTGATCAGGGTCGCGGCGGCGGCCTTGCCGTATTCGAAGTTCTCGTGCGCCGACTGGAAGATGTAATAGAGCAGCAGGTTGGTGGCATTGGACGGCCCGCCGCGCGTCAGCACGATCACGTGGTCGACGCTGGTCAGGAGCTGGATCAGGGCGATCACCGTCACGAAGGCGGTGGTGGGCGCCAGCGCCGGCAGGATGACGAAGCGCAGGCGCTGCCAGGCATTGGCGCCATCGATCATCGCCGCCTCGACGGTGTCGCGTGGGACGTTCTGCAGGCCCGCGATGTAGAAGAGCATGTAGTAGCCCGCGTTCTTCCATACGGTAAGCCCGATGATCGACCACAGCGCCACGTCGGAATCGCCCAGCCAGTTGGGGCCGTGCAGGCCGAGCTTGGCGAGGTAGTAGTCGAGCAGGCCGACGCCGGGCAGGAAGATGAAGAAGAACAGCGAGGCTGCGGCGACCAGCGGCACCAAGGAGGGAAAGAAGAACACCGTGCGCAGGACCGCCGAGAAACGGGTCGAACGCTGGACGGCGAGCGCGAAGGCAAGCGCCAGCACCAGGGTCGGCACCAGCACGCCCACGGCATAGACGAGGTTGTTGAGCGCTGCCTTGTGAAAGGCGGGATCGGACAGCACGCGGGCGTAGTTGCCGAGCCCGACGAAGGAGGTGGCGGCACCCGTGCCGTGCGGCTTGTCGTAGAGCGATTCGACCACGACCCGCGCGACCGGCAGGTAGGTGAACAGGCCCAGGAACAGCAACGAGGGCGCCAGCAGGACATAGGGCAGCAAGCGCATCCGCCGCCGCCGGGCCGATGCCGCCATCGCACTGCTACGCTGGACGCTATCGAAAATCCCGGTCGCGCCGGCCACACTCATGCTCACCTCCGGCGCTGCTTAGGTAGCATGGAACAAAGCCAGGTTACAGAATGGCTACGCTTGCGTGACGGCGGCCCGGCCCATGGGGATAATGGCGGTCGATGTTTCCCCTCCATCCCCTCTTCCTCGGCTTCCTGGTGGCACTGGGCATTGGACTGCTGATCGGTATCGATCGCGAGCGCAAGAAGGGCGAGGGTCCGACGCGTCACGCCGCCGGCCTGCGTACTTTCACCCTCGCGGCGCTGCTGGGCGCCGTCGCCATCGTCGCGGGCGGCGAGTTGCTGCTCGCGGCCGCAGCGCTCGGGGTCGTGGCGTTCGCCGGTCTTTCCTACTGGCGCGCGCGCGACAGCGACCCTGGCCTCACCACCGAGACGGCTCTGGTGCTCGTGACCCTGCTCGGCGGGCTGGCGATCCGCGAACCCGCTTTCGCGGCGGGCCTGGGCGTCGTCACAGCCGTGCTGCTTGCCGCCCGTTCGGCACTCCATCGCTTCGTGCTCGCCGTGCTGACCGACCAGGAGATCCGCAGCCTCCTGATCTTTGCCGCCGCCACCCTGGTGGTGTTGCCCCTGCTGCCCAATCATACGATCGGACCCTACGGCGCGCTCAACCTGCACACGATCTGGATCGTGGTGATCCTGGTGATGGCGGTGAGCGCGTTGGGCTATATCGCCGTGCGCCTTGTCGGCGCGCGTTACGGCCTGCCGCTGACTGGCCTGGCCGCGGGCTTTATCTCGAGCATCGCCACCATCGGCTCGATGGGCGCGCGGGCGCGGAAGGAGCCGGAGCTCTTGCTGCCCGCGGTCGCTGGCGCGGTGCTGTCGTCGATCGCCACCACCGTGCAGCTCGCCATCCTGATTGCCGCTACCAGCCTGGAGACACTGCGGGCTTTCTATCTGCCGCTGGTCTTCTCCGGCGCGGCGGCGTTGCTCTATGGCGGTGTCTTCACCCTGTGGGCATTGCGCCACACAGCCGAGGACCACGAGCCGCCGGGCAGCGCCTTCAGCGTCCGCACGGCACTCACCTTCGCCGCGATCCTTGCCGTCGTCCTGCTGGTCGCCGCGGCGGCGCAGGACTGGTTCGGCGAGGCCGGCATCCTTGTGGCGGCGGCGAGCGCTGGCTTCGCCGACACCCACTCTGCCGCGGTGTCGGTGGCCGCCCTGGTCGAAGAACAGCGCATCACAGCGCCGCTGGCGGTGATTCCGATCCTGGCCGCAATCACGACCAATACCATCAGCAAGATGGTCTTCGCTGTGAGCGCCGGCGGCCGCAGCTTTGCGCTTTATGTGATTCCCGGCCTGATCCTGCTCGTGGCCGCCGCCTGGGCCGGCGCGTTCGTCGCCGGCCCGCTCCACTTCTGACTTGTCAGGACGGCTTGATCTCGATTTCCTTGGCCCGCCCGTGGCCATTAGCCGATTTCGGGATCTGCAGGGTCAGGACGCCCTTGGCGAAGTTCGCCGAGATGCCGTCGTGGTCGGCGTCGGATGGCAGAGTGAAAGCCCGCGTGAAGCCGCCGTAGCTGCGCTCCGAGTAGTGGGTTTTCTCATCGCTCCGTTCGACATGCTTCTCGCCGGAGATGGTCAGCATATCGTCCTCGACAAGGACCTTCACATCCTTCTGGTCGAGACCCGGCAACTCGATGCTGATCGTGTAGGTCCTGCCGTTTTCCTGCACCTCGACCTTGGGCGCGTGGTCGAAGGCGTGCAAAGCGCGCGGCTGGCCATGGACCATCGGCTCGAGCCAGCCGAATGGCCAACCCCGCAGCATGCGATTGAACACTTGATCGAAGTCGCCGCCAAACGGCGTGAGTGCAGCAGGCGTCACAGCTTTGGGCACGTTCTCGGCCATCGCAATCCTCCTGTGTTTTGAATCGTCTTCGATGTAGGCGCCGCTCATGACAATGCAATCACAGCGGAATTGGATGCTGCGACATTCATGCAATCTTCACGGCGGTCGGCCGCCGTCCTTTTGGACGATTGCAAATAGCGACTGTCGCAAAGCCAATACGGCGTGGAACTTGCTTTCCTAGGGACCAGCAACAAAGATCCGGGGAGACCAATGGCCAACAAGATGCAGACGCTGGGCGCGCCGCGCGCCGGTTACGCCTGGAGCGCAAGCGCCCGCGAAGTCGACATGGCAACGCCTGTGGCCAAGCCGGTACCACTCAGGATCGCGGCCGCTCCACAGAACATCACCATCGATCTCGAGCGTAGCGCCATGGTCGTGATCGACATGCAGAACGATTTCTGCACCGAGGGCGGCTGGGTGGATTCTCTCGGTGTCGACTACACGCCCGACCGCAAGCCCATCAGGCCGTTGCAGAAGCTGCTGCCGGCCTTGCGCAAGGCGGGCGTGCCGGTGATCTGGGTCAACTGGGGCTGCAGGCCCGACCTCGCCAACATGCCGCCCAACCAGATGCACCTCTACAAACCCACCGGCACGGGCGTCGGGCTGGGCGATTCGGTGCCCGGCAAAGGCGAACCTGTGCTGCAGAAGGATACCTGGCCGGCGGCGGTGGTCGACGAGCTCGTGCAGGAGCCCGAGGACATCAAGGTCGACAAATACCGCATCAGCGGCTTCTGGGACACGCCGCTCGATTCCATCCTGCGCAATCTCGGCACGCGCACGGTGCTGTTCTCCGGCGTCAACACCGACCAGTGCGTGATGCATTCGCTGACCGACGCCAACTTCCTGGGCTATGGCTGCGTCATGGTCGAGGATTGCTGCGCCACCACCTCCCCCGACTTCTGCACCGAGGCCTCGGTGTGGAACGTCAAGAAGTGCTTCGGCTTCGTCACCGATTCGGGGAAGATCCTGAAGGCACTGAAGAAGTAGCCAAGCGCTTGCGTGATCTCGTCCTGCTGCCCGGCTTCATGTGCGACCAGGATCTGTGGACCGACATGGTCCCGGATCTGCAGAGACTGGGCGCGCTGCACTACGGCAATGTCTACGAGGATTCGACGCTCGACGGCATGGCGCGGCGCGTGCTCGACTCCTCGCCCGAGCGTTTCGTGCTGGTGGGCTTCTCCATGGGCGGCTTCGTGGCCCGTGTGCTCTGCCTGATGGCGCCGGAGAGGGTGAGCGGCGTGGCCTTCGTCGCCTCCTCGGCACGCGGCTACTCCGAGGCGGAAACCGAGCAACGCAAGAAGGGCTACGGGCCGCTTGGCCGTCCGCCGCGCGCAAGCACGGGCGCACCGGGCCTGCATCCCGACCGCGAGAACGATCTCGTGCTGATCGCGCGCCTGCGCGGCATGCAGCAGCGACTCGGACGCGAGGTGCGGGCATGCCAGGCGGCGCTGGTGCGGCGCGACGGCTATGCCGATCTCGCGCGCATCACCTGCCCCTCCCTGGTCGTGGCCTGCCGGCAGGACCGGCTGCGCAGCATGGCCGAGAGCGAGCGTATGGCGCAGTGCCTGCCGCATTCAAGTTTCAGTGTGATTGAGGATTGCGGTCACATGGCGCCGCTGGAACGGCCGCATGAGTTGGCAGCCCTACTCGGTCGCTGGATCGCGTCGCACGATCTCTAGTGCTGACACAAATTGGTCAAGTTCTCGGACAGACTGGGTGACCGTATCCTCGATCCACCTTTGGGCGTAACGTTTGACCATGAGCGAAGCACAACCCCTGTTCGCGGTCCTGCAGCAGTCGGCCGACGCCGACTGCGTGGCCGCCCTCGAGCGGCTGGTCCGGGAGGCGCCGGATCGGAAGCTCAGTCGCATCAACGTGCTCGACTTCGCCCGGCGCGAAGGCCTCGACGAAGAGCGGACGATCGCTGCTTTCCTGCACGCGGCGCAGATCGGCCTGTTCGACATGTCGTGGAACGTGCTGTGCCCGAGCTGCAGCGGCGTGCTGGACGCCAACGCCACGCTGAAGAGCGTGCACTCCGGCGAATACTATTGTGCGTTCTGCAACCTCAACAACGAGCCGACGCTCGACGACAGGGTCGAGGTCAGCTTCACGGTGAGCCCACGCGTGCGACGGATCGCGGCGCATAGCCCCGACCAGCTGCCGATCTGGGAATATCATCGCCAGATCTTCTGGGGCACCGGCGTCGACCTGCCCGAGGATGACCTCGACGCAGTGATGCAGCAGATCACGCTCGACGCCGTCGAACTGCCCGCCGGCGACAAGGCGATTCTGTCGCTGCAGATTCCGCCCGAGTTCATCATCGTGCTCGAGCCGGTGACGCATGCCGCGCAGTTCATCGAGGTGAAAGGCGAACCAACCCAGGAGCGACAGACCCTGTCGCTCGCCTATCACAACGTGCACGCGCCGACGAGCACCGTGGAACTGCGGCCGGGTCCGCTCAGGCTGTCGCTGGACAACCGGACCAACGGGCGCGTGCTGCCCGGCGTCTGGGTCGCCAATGACGCCATGAATGCCGTTGCCGGCAAGCGGCGGCCCTACCTCACCGCCAAGCGCCTGCTGTCCAACCAGACCTTCCGTGACATCTATCGCACCGACACGCTCGACGTCGACCAGCGGCTCAAGATCACCAGCCTCACCTTCCTGTTCACTGACCTCAAAGGGTCGACCGAGCTCTACGAGCGGGTCGGCGACCTGGTCGCCTTCGACCTGGTGCGCGAGCATTTCCGCGCGCTGCATGAGATCGTGGCGGCCGAAGGCGGCGCCGTGGTCAAGACCATCGGTGACGCGGTGATGGCGACCTTCCTCACGCCCGACCACGCGCTGGCCGCGGCGCTGCGCATGCGCGAGGCGATGCGGCCGCTGAACGAGGCGCATGGCAACGAGGACCTGCTGCTCAAGATCGGCATCCACGAAGGGCCGTGTCTCGCGGTGAACCTGAACGAGCGGCAGGACTATTTCGGGCAGACCGTGAACATCGCGTCGCGCGTGCAGGGCCTCGCGACCTCGCGCTCGATCCTGGCGACGGCGCCGGTGGTCGACAACCCGAAGAGCGCCAGGCTGCTCGGCAGCAACGGCCACAAGCCGATGGTGCAAAGCCATGCCCTGCGCGGCATCACGTCGGAAGTGGCGGTCTACGAGATTCCCTGAGGCCCGGCCCGGCGCTAAGCGGCTTCCTGGCCGCCCAGATAGGCATCGCGGATGCGCGGGTCCGAACGCAGGTCGGCGGCCGGCCCGTCGAGGATGATGCGGCCGGTCTGCAGCACATAGGCGTGATGGGCGATCTCGAGCGCCAGGCTGGCATTCTGCTCGACCATGAAGACCGTGGTTCCTTCGCGGTTGATGGCGGCGATCAGATCCAGCACGCGATCGACCCACAGCGGCGACAGGCCCATGGTGGGCTCGTCCATGCAGATCAGCTTCGGCCGGCCCATCAGCGCACGCGCCATGGCGACCATCTGCTGCTCACCGCCCGAGAGCGTTCCGGCGCGCTGCGACAGGCGCTCGGCCAGCTTGGGGAACTGCGTCAGCACACGGTCGAGATCCTGGGCGATGGCGCGATGGTCCTTGCGGCTGAATGCGCCCATCAGCAGGTTTTCGCGCACGCTCATGTCGCCGAACAGACGGCGCGCCTCGGGGACCGATCCGACGCCGCGGCGCACGATCTGTGGTGTGGCGAGCCCCGTGATCGGCTCGCCGGCGAAGCGGACGATGCCGGAAGCCGGCTTCACCAGCCCCAGGATGATCTTCATGGTCGTCGACTTACCGCTGGCGTTGCCACCCAGCAGGCAGACGATCTGTCCGCGACCCACGGCGAAGCTGAGGTCGAAATGCACCTGCACGGGGCCGTAGAAGGTATTGACGCTTTCGACGGACAGCAGTGGATCGGCGGCAGGTGTCGCGTCGCTCACTGGGCCGCCTCCACGACCGGCGTCGCGCCGGCATGGCCGCCGCGGCGATGGCCGAGATAGGCTTCGATGACCGCCGGATCGTTGCGCACCTCGGCAGGCTTGCCGTTGGCGATCACCGCCCCTTCGTCCATGACGACGACGCGGTCGGAAAGCTGCATCACCATGTCGAGCTTGTGCTCGATCAGAAGGATCGTCAGGCCGGACTGCTTGAGTTGGCCGATCAGGGCCTGCATCTCCGCCGTCTCGGTCTGGTTCATGCCGGCCGTGGGCTCGTCGAGCAACAGGAGACGGGGGCCGAGCGCCAGCGCGCGGGCGATCTCGACCCGTCGCCGATTGGCGTAGGACAGGCTGTAGGCAGGATTGTCCTTGCGCGGCAGCAACCGGTCGCCGAAGCGGCCCAGGATCTCCAGGGCCTCCTCGCGCATCCGCTTTTCCTCCGCGCCGACCGAGCCGGGCCGCACCAGGGCGAGCACCAGCTCCGCCAGGGGTTCCAGCAGGAAGAGCGGACCGGGCCATGACGGCCGCACCGCCTTGAAGCGCACATGCGCGCCGACCAGCACGTTGTCGAGGACGCTGAGATTGGCGAAGACGCGACCATGCTGGAAGGTGCGGGCGATGCCGAGCGTGGCCAGCCGTTCCGCGGCCAGGCGGGTGACGTCGCGGCCGTCTAGCCGTGCGGTGCCGGCATTGGGATCGTCGAGCCCGGTCACGAGGTTGAACAGCGTCGTCTTGCCGGCACCGTTGGGGCCGATGATGCTGACGAACTCGCCCTGGGCGACGTCGAGATCGACATTGTCGACGGCCGTCAAGCCGCCGAACCGGCGCGTGAAGCCGCGGACCTCGAGCAATGGCACGGCTGCCGTCATATCGTCCCCATCAGGCCCTGCGGACGGAAGCGCACGAGCAGGAGCAGGACGAGGCCGTAGATCAGGACGCGATATTCGGCGGCCACGCGGAAGACCTCGGGCAGGCCGACCAGCAGCACCGAACCCACGATGGCGCCCGTCACGTTGCCCATGCCGCCCAGGATGACGATGGTCAGGGCCAATATGGAAAGCTGGGAGTTGAACGTCTCGTGGTTGATGTAGGAGTAGATGTGGGCGGTGATGCCGCCGCTCACGCCCGCGGCGAAGCCGCCCACCGTGAAGGCCAGCGCCTTGTAGCGATCGAGCCGGATGCCATAGGAGCGCGCGGCGACATCATCGTCGCGCACCGCCCGCAGCACGCGGCCGAGATGCGAACTCAGCAATCGGAACTGCAGCGCCGCCAGGACGACCACGACCCCCAGCGTGAACCAGTAGACCGACTGGTTGGACTCGAGCTCGAAGCCGAACAGCGACAGCGACGGGATGCCCGAAATGCCGATGGGACCGCGCGTCAGGCTTTCCCAATTGAGGATGACCAATCCCACGATCTCGCCGATGGCGAGCGTCGCGATCGAGAGATAGTGGCCGCGCAAGCGGAACGACGGGAAGACGAGGATCGTGCCCAACGCCGCCGTGATGACGCCGGCGAGGAGGATGGACAAGGTAACCGGCATGCCGAGATCGATGGAAAGCAGCGCCGAGGCATAGCCGCCGATGGCGAGCAGCGCGGCGTGGCCCAGCGACACCAGGCCGACGGTGCCCGCGACCAAAGTGAGGCTGAGACCAAGCAGGGCATAAAGCCAGGAGTTGGTGAGGATTTGCAGGACATAGGGATTCGGCAGGACGAGAGGGAGCAGCGCCAAGGCGATCGCCACCGCGACCAGCGCCGGGGCGGGCACGTTGAACGGCTTGCTCGGCGCAATGAAGGTTCCGGTCATCGGCTCGGGCGGCGCCTGGCGCTTGCCGGCGAACAGTCCGTTGGGCCGCAGGACCAGGATCGCGACCAGCAGGACGAAGGCGAAGAGATTGCGATAGCTCGTGCCGAACAGCGCAATGCCGTAGCTTTCGACGAGGCCGAGCAGGACGCCGCCGGCGATGGCGCCTGGCACGTTGCCGACCCCACCGACCACCTGCGCCACGACGCCCTTCAGGGTCGCCTGGAAGCTCATCGCCGGATCGATGTAATTGTAATACATGCCGACCAGCAGGCCGCTCACCGCGCCCAACCCCGAGGCGATGGCAAAAACGGCGCGGTTCACGGCATTGACGTCGACGCCCATCTGCTGCGCGGCGTCGCGGTCCTGCGCCGTGGCGCGAACCGCCCAGCCCAGTCGCGTAAAGCGCAGAAAAAAGAAGAGCAGCCCGGCGCTGGCGAGGCCGATGAAGGCGATCACCAAGTCGAGCGCACCGATCGTGCCCGAACCGATCTGGAACCGATAGTCCAGCAACTCGCTGGGCAAGGCGCGCGGATCGGGCGAGAACGTGAGCTGAACGAGCTGGTCGAGCACGAAGCTCAGGCCGATCGTCGCCAGCAGCGGCGCGATGTGAGGCTGGCCCTGCAACGGACGAAGCCCGAACCGCTCGATGCCGAGCCCGAGCAGCGCGCCGACGGCGACGACGATGACGATGGTCAAGGGCAACGGCGTGCCCAGGTGGGTCACCGCTAAAAAGCCGGCATAGGCGCCCACGACATAGACCGAGCCGTGGGCGAAGTTGATCAGCCGGCTCACCCCGAAGATCAGGGCGAGACCCACCGCCAGCAACGCGTAGATGTTGCCGATGATGACGCCGTTGACGGTGTAGTCGAACCAGGAGGCCACTAGCTGCTCCGGGAAGAGGCGCTCCGGGACGAGTTCATCGCGTCGCCGTGCCACCCTCGAAGACGGTGAAGTGGCCGTCCTTGACGACGAGCTCAACGTTCATGGCCCCGGAAACACGGCGTGTCGTCGGATCGAACGTCGCCTTGCCGAAGATCACGCTCGGGACGTCCTTCACCTTGGCCAGTCCGTCGTGGATCGCCTTGCGATCGATGCCGGACTCGCGCATCACCTGCGCCATCAGGATCATTGTATCGTAGGCGTAGGCGTTGAAGGCGTCGGGCTCCTTGTCGTACTTGGCCTTGAACTTGGTGATGAAGTTGCGCACCTGCGGACGCGGATCCTCGGGGAAATAGCGCGACGCCGTATAGACGCCCTCGACGGCATCGCCACCCAGCTCGACGAACTTGGGCGAATAGACCGAGCTCGCCGCGACCATCGGCAGATTGAGGCCTGACTGCTTGACCTGGCGGGCGATCAGCGCGGCGTCGGAGTAGTAGGAGATCAGCATCAGGCCGTCCGGCTTGGCGTCGCGCACGCGCACGAGGGTCGAGCGGAAGTCCTTCTCGTCGGCCATGTAGCCCTCGATGTCGACGATCTCGGCGCCCATGTCCTTGGCGGCCTTGACGAAGATGTCCTTGCTGGTGCGGCCCCAGTCGGTGTTGAGGTGAAGAACGGCGATCCGCTTCAGACCCAGCCGCTTGATGGCATAGGCGGCGCTGAGCGGCTGCTCGTCGGCTTGGCTGACCGAGTTGCTCCACATGTAATCGCCGCCCTTGGTGAAGTCGGGATGCGAATTGGTGAAGCCGAACTGGACGAGCTTGGCCTTCTGGTAGATCGGCGATGCCGCCATCGAGGCCGGGCTCGAGAAGTCGCCGAGCTCGGCCACGATGCGCGGGTCGGCGACGAATTTCTGGGCCACTGCGACGGACTGGCGGGGATCGCTTTGCGTGTCCTCGAAGATGTAGGCAAGCGGCCTACCCTTGATGCCGCCGGCGCCGTTGATTTCATCGAGAGCAAGATCGAAGCCCTGCTTCCATTGGGCGCCATATTGCGCGTTCGGACCGGTCAGCGGGCCGCTGACGCCCAGATAGATGGGATCTCCCTTCGCCGGCCCGGTCTGGGCGCCCGCGGGAACAATGGCTGCCAGGATAAAAGCGGCAGCGGCGCCAATACTGAAGCGACGGTTGGCTGCGGACATGGAGACCTCGCGAGATGTGATTCCGACAAACGGGCAGCGAGCGTTGCAGAGGCGTCATTGCTGGAAAAGAGAATGTATTGTCGCCGCTCGGCGCGTTGAAATCACATTCTTCTTCCGTGCAATGATATCAGGAAAAGTAATGCACGGACCGTACCAGCCAGAGTTGGCGCAGGTTCAGCCGGGACGTCGACGCAGGGCGTCGACAATGGCGACCAGCCGGTTGCCCTGCGGCGTCGCGGGATCGAGCAGCTTGTCGCGTGGCGTCGTCTCGGCGAGCTGGCTCAGTTCCATCAGGGCGCGCACGTGCTGGCGACGCGTCAGGCGGTGCTCGCTGGAGCGATGACGGAAGAACAAGCGGAACATCTGGCCCTCGCCCAGCAGCGCGCTGAGCTCAGTGGCGGTGACGTAGATCAAGAAGCAGGTGAAGAGCCAGATCTGGATGGCGGCAAAGCGCCGCCAGGAGAACTCATCGACGGCCGCGCCGAAGGCCAGCGTAAAGCCCCTGTCGTCGATCGCGAAATGGATGAACCGCTCCAGGATGCGCACGACCAGCACGATCAGCGTGTAGAAAATCGTCTTGTAGAGGATGGGCTGGACGAGCGGCGCGCCGCGAAAGCGGTCGATCAGCCTGATCTGGTTGGCGACCAGCACGGACTTGCCCACGACCAGGGCCGTCGTGGTCGCGACCAGGAAGCCGGACAAACGGAACCAGTAATCGTGGACGAGCAGATTGGTCGTGAAAACGATCAGGTTGAAGGCGATAAAGAAATAGAGCGTCGGCGGCAGCATGTGCCTGAACACGCGCAAAGCCGCGCGGCCGGCCCGCGCCGGCAGGCTCACATGCGGCCTCCGTCGACCACGAAGTTCTGCGCCGTCAGCAGCCGGCTGTCGTCGGCGGCAAGCCACAGCGCCATGCGCGCAATGTCGGGCGGATAGAGCTTTTCCTTGAGGCATTGCGCTTGCATCAGCCCCGCCTCGGCTTCCGGCGTCAGCCAGAGATCGATCTGGCGCTGGGTCATGATCCAGCCCGGCGTGATCGTGTTCAGCCGGATTTTATCGGGGCCGAGATCGCGCGCCAGGCCGCGCGTCATGCCGATCACCGCTGCCTTCGCCGCCTGGTAGACGGCGAGATTGGCCGTCATGGTGTGGTAGCTGACCGAGCTGAAATTGACGATCGAGCCACCGCCCGCCTTCTTCATGCCGGGAGCGACCGCCTGGATGGCGAAGAACTGATGGCGCAGGTTCACCGCGATGCGCTCGTCCCAATAGGCCGGCGTCACCTCCTCGAGCGAATGCCGATCGTCGCGCGCAGCGTTGTTGATCAGCACGGTGAACGGCCCCAGGCGAGTCGCCATGCCGGCGATTGCGGCTTGATAGGCCGGAATGTCGCGCACGTCGCACTTGGCGAACAGTGGTTCAGGATGGCCGGCCGCCGCGATCTTGGCGCCGAGTGCCTTGGACGCCGCCTCGTCGATATCGACGAAGCCCACCTTGGCGCCTTGCGCCGCGAAGTGCTCGACGATCGAAGCGCCGATGCCCGAGCCCCCGCCCGAAACGAAGACGGCGCGATCCTTGAGGCTGGGGTAGGAGGCGAAGGACGACATGGGAGCCCCTAGAGGTTGGAGAGACGGAACACGGCGTCGCCCTTCAGCGTCGCGCCGGCCTCAAGATGGGTCGAACCGATTTCGCCCGGGATATGGCTCACCGGTTCGACGCAGAAATAGGGACGGCCGGGCGGTATGTAGATGATGACGTCGCGGAACGGCACCGTCGCTTCCATCTCGAGACGAAGCCCGACCTTCGGCCGGACGATCGTGGCGCGGCCATCCCAACCCTCGAAGCCACTGTCGACCGTCACCTCGTCGACCTTGCGCGACTTGGAGAAATCCCATTTTGCTGGCATGGCGATGCGCTCCGTCGGCAGCACTTCGGCGTCGGTCAGCCAGACATGCCGGGTGCGGCAGAAAAGTTCGGTATCGGCGTCGCGCACGAAGAACGGATGCAGCCCGAGGCCGGCCGGCACGGGCCGGTTTTCCAGATTCTCGATGCTGATGCCGATCGACAGCGCGTCGCCGTCGAGACGATAGGTCTGGCGGGCGCGGTAGCGAAAGGGCCAGCCTTCGCGAGGATCGTGCTCGTAGACGATCTCGGCGGAGTGGCCGTCACTCCGCGCGACTGTCCACGGCTTTGCCCAACCGTCGCCATGCATGGGATGGCGCACGCCGGGCCAGTTGGGCTTCAGCACGATCTCGGTGCCATCGAAGACGAAGCGGCCATTGGCGATGCGGCCGGAGAACGGCACCAGCGGATAGCAGGACGACTCGTTGCCCCGCCCCGAGGCAACCGCTTCCGGAGTCGTGGGGCGCAGGAGGTCGATGGAACCGTCGGCCGTGAAGCGGGCGATTGATCCGCCGGCCTGGGGAGCGAGATCCAGGCCCAGCCGGCCGGAGCGCAAGGACAAGAGTTTCATGCCACCGCCTCTACCCGCATCCGGGCACGTAATCCATGGCCTGCTTTTTGCTCGATCCCCGCTACGTCCGACAAGGGGCTAATGATAGGCTCGGTCATCACCGGGGCAAACGGGGGCACGACATGAGCGACGATCTGATGCGCAAATGGGAGTTGAGCCGGCGGCGCGTTCTCGGCGCGGCCGCGGGTCTCGGCGCGGCCGGACTGGCGGGGGCTTCTTTCGGCCAGCAAGCCGGCCCGTGGAGCGTGGCGCCCAAAAGCAAGGTCGATCGCCTCAATTTCGTCGTCTGGACCTACGGCGACATCTACACGCGCATCGCCAAGCAGTTCGAGACCGACTGGGGCGTCAAGGTCGATTCGACGATCTCCTCCTTCAACGATCATCCGACCAAGCTCGCGACCATGTTCGCGGCCGGCGAGAAGATCGACGTCTCGCAATCCTCGCCCTTCTCCTTCCCCAACTTCGTCAACCAGGGCCTGGCCGAGCCGCTCGACGACCTGCCGGGCGCCGCCGACTACATCAAGGATTTCACGCCCTTCACCAAGCAAGTGGCGACGGTCGGCGGCAAGACCATGGGTCTGCCCTACTTCTCCGCGGTGTGGATCTGGAATTACTACTCGGACATGCTGGAGAAGCTCAAGATCGACAAGCCGTTCGCCAGCTACGACGAATTCATCGAGCATTGCGTAAAGGCCAAGAAGGACGGCGTGTCGCGCTATCCCGTCCTGTGGATCGCCGGCGTCGGCCTCGAGCAGCTGCCTGGCACCTGGTACCAGATGACCTTCAACCGCGGCGGCACCTTCTTCGACAAGCAGGGCAACCACATGTTGGGCGACGGCTCGGTCGCCCGCGAGACGCTGAAATGGTGGGCCAATACGTTCGAGAAGGGCCTCGACATCGCCGATCCCGAATCGCTGAAAGTGCAATTCACCACCGGGGCCAAGGCGTTCGGCGCCGGCAAGAACCTCTATCGCGGGCCGAACCATCATTACGGCCTCAACATCTGCAATGATCCGGCGCAGTCGCCGATCGCCGGCAAGGTCAAGGCGCTGGGCTCGCCGGGCGAAGGCAAGACGATCGGCGTCACCCACGTCTATTTCCTGTCGTCGGCCAACCGCGACAAGGAATGGGCGTGGAAGCTGCTGCAATATCTCGGCGGCAAGACCAAGGACGGCAACTACACGCAGGCCGTCAGCCTGGCCAAGGATGCCATGCTGGGCTCCGGCTACACCTCGGTGATGAACAGCGACGCGATCAAGCTCGGCTGGGCGCCGTGGGGCGACGTGCCGACCCTGCTGAAAATCTGGGATCAGGCGTCCTATATCGGCGAGGCCTGTTCATCGGTTTACCAACCGTGGCATTTCCCGTGGACCGATCAGCTCAACATCGAAGTGCAGAAATGCCTGACCGGCCAGATCACGGCCGATCAGTGCTGCGACAACCTGATCAAGGGCATCGCCGACGCCAAGCGCAAGGTCTGACGTCCTGACCACCCAGGTCCACGAGATCGCCGTCGCGCGCCGGGTCCGCGTACCCTGGTTCCAGCGCGAAATGCGGGCATCGCACTTCGCCTTCTTCATGAACGTGCCGACACTGCTCTGTCTCGGCCTCGTGCTCGCCTATCCGGTGGCCTATGCGGCCTACCTCTCCGTGCACCGCGTGGGCCTCGCCCAGTTGCGCCGCGGCGAGTTCCCTTTCAACGGCTTGGAGAATTACAGCCGGGTATTGGAAGACCCGCTGTTCTGGGTCGCGCTCAAGAACACGTTGATCTTCACGGCCGTCACGGTCAGCAGCGAGATCGTGCTGGCGGTGCTGATTGCGCTGCTCATCAACCAGACGAGCGTCTGGACGTCGCGGCTGACGCGCTTTTTGATCCTGCTGCCCTATGCCATCCCGCCCATCGCCAACGGCCTGATCTGGGCGTTCCTCTACAGCTTCCAGTTCGGCTTTCTGAACAGGATCCTGTTCGCCGCGGGACTGATCAGTGATCCGGTCAACTGGGCCGGCAATCCCAATACGGCGCTCTACGCCGTGGCCGTGCCCTACATCTGGCGCACCCTGCCCTTCGCCATCATCCTGGTGCATGCCGCCCTGCAGGGCATCCCGCGCGAGCTCTACGAGCAGGCCTCGATCGACGGCGCCAATGCCTGGCATCGTTTCTGGCACATCACCCTGCCGATGCTGCGCCAGATCATCGCCATCATCCTGATCCTGCGCACCGCCTTCGCCTTTGCCGTGTTCGAGGAGATCCTCGCCATCACCCAGGGCGGGCCGGGCGACGCCACCTGGGTCGCCGCGTGGTACAGCTACAAGATCACTTTCGCGCCGCCCAACAATTTCGGCATGGGCTCGGCATCGGCCTACATCCTCGCACTGATGATCGGCGCGATCGCGCTGGTCTATATGCGCTTCATCTATCGCCGGGTGACGCTCTGATGTTCGCCACGTCGCGCACGACGAAGCTCCTGCTGCACGTCGCCAACGTCGCGGTGATATTCTTCATCCTGTTGCCGGTGGCGGCGGTGTTCATCGGCAGCATCCAGTCGGAGAAGGCGCTGCAGGCCGATACGCGCCGCCTGCTGCCGCTCGAGTTCACCCTCGACAATTTCACCGTCATTCTCACCAAGGGCGAACAGAAGGGCCGCATCTTCGAGCAGGTCACCTACCTGCCCGACAACATCAAGAGCTTCTACACAGCCTTCGCCAACTCGGCGATCGTGGCGGTCTCGGTCACGGTCCTGACCCTGCTGTTCGGTTCGCTGTCGGCCTACACCATCGCCCGCCAACGCTTCCGATGGACGCTGTTCCTGCTGCAGGCCAACATCGTCGCGCGCTTCGTGCCGGTGATCGTGCTGATGATCCCGCTCTACATCGTCATGCGCTCGTTCGGCCAGCTCAATTCGCTGAGCGGCGTCATCATCGCGGAGACGGGCTTCCTGCTGCCCTACGCCATCCTGATCCTGGCGCCCTATTTCGACACGATCCCGGCCGATCTCGAGGAAGCCGCGCGCATCGACGGCTGCACGCGCTTCGGGGCCTTCATCAAGATTGTCCTGCCGCTGGCGACGCCGGCGCTGGCCGCGTGCGGCGTCATCATCTTCATTATTTCCTGGCACGAGCTTCTGATCCCGCTGATCCTGAATGCCCGGCCTGATTTCATGACCCTGCCGGTGGTGATCGCGAGCCTGGTGGGCGACGTCCATGTCTTCTTCAATCTGATGATGGCGATCTGCCTGCTGGCGCTGGCGCCCACCGTGATCCTGGTGGCGCTGCTGCAGAAATATATCGTGGAGGGCCTGGCGGCCGGTGCGGTCAAAGGCTGACGGCCGGGCGTCCGCAGAGCGGCAAAGCGTCATGGCCCTGTGACGGTCGGGACGACTATGATCCGGCCTTCCAAACCGGGATGAAAAGGGAACGCCGATATGTCGACGAACATGCTGAAAAAGCGGCTGCAGGCCGGCAAGGCCTGCGTCAACGCCTGGCTTGCGATCCCCAGCGGCTTCTCGGCCGAGACCATGGCGCAGTGCGGCTGGGACAGCGTCACCGTCGACATGCAGCATGGCGTGCAGGACTACCATTCGATGGTCGCCTGCTTCCAGGCGATGGACAAGCATCCGGTGACGCCGCTGGTGCGCGTGCCGTGGAACGAGCCCGGCATCATCGGCAAGGTTCTGGACGGCGGCGCCTGGGGCGTGATCTGTCCCATGATCAACACCGAAGCCGAGGCCAAGGCACTGGTCTCCTATTCGCTCTATCCGCCCAAGGGCAAGCGCAGCAACGGCCCGATCCGCGCCGGCGCCTATGGCGAGGCCACGCCCTACCAGGCGACCGCCAACGACGAAGTGCTGGTCATCCCGATGATCGAGACCCAGGAGGCGATCGACAATATCGACGCCATCCTCGACGTGCCCGGCATCAGCGGCATCTATATCGGCCCCAGCGACCTCGGCCTGTCGCTCGGCCTGGTGCCGAAGCTCGACCGCGAGGAGCCGCAGATCCTGGCGATCTACGACAAGCTTTTGGCCGCCATCAAGAAGCGCAACCTGTTCGCCGGCATCCATAACGGCACGGCGGGCTACGCCGCCAAGATGATCGGCAAGGGCTTCCGCTTCGTCACCATCGCCAACGACAGCGGCCTGATGGCCATGGCGGCACGCGCCGCGGTCGCCCAGACCCGCAAGGAAGCGGGCGCAGTCGCCGACAAGTAAGGGCGTGCTTTTAGCCAACGCCACGCTGCCCGCCGGCGGGCGGCACAACATCGACGTCCAGGGAGGGCGGATCGCGGCCCTCCTCCCGGTCTCCGGCGATCGCACGACACGCGCGGACACGCTCGACCTGGGCGGTGCGCTGGTCCTGCCGCCGCTGATCGACGGCCATATCCATCTCGACAAGACCCTGCTCGGCCTGCCCTGGGTGCCCAACCAGGCGATGGGCAACCGCGTCGCCGACCGCATCGAGGCCGAACGCAAGGTGCGCGCGACACGCACGGTCCCGGAAGCCGAAACTGGCGCCAATCTTGTGCGCCAGGTGGTGGCCAGCGGCACGCTGCATATGCGCAGCCACGTCGACATCGACAACCAGCTCGGGCTAAGAAATCTCCACGAGATCCTGAAAGTGCGCGAGCGCTTCCGCGACCTTGTCACGATCCAGATCGTGGCCTTCCCGCAAAGCGGCATTTTGCGCTCGCCGGGCACGGCCGCGCTGCTGGATGCCGCCATCGCCGAAGGCGCCGATCTTTTGGGCGGACTCGATCCGGTCGGCATCGACGGCGATCTCGATGGCCATCTCGATGCGATCTTTTCCATCGCCGAACGCCGCGGCGTGGGCGTCGACATCCATCTGCACGACAGCGGCGAGAGCGGCATCGCCCAGTTGACGGCGATTGCCCACCGCACCGAGGCGGCCGGCCTGAACGGCCGGGTCGCGGTGAGCCATGCCTTCGCGCTGGGCTCGGCGCCGACCGACCTGGCCGAGCGCACGGCGGACCTTTTGGCCGAGGCCGGCGTCGCCATCATGAGCCATGGACCCGGGGGCGCCACCATGCCGCCCCTAAAGCTGCTGCACGAGCATGGCGTGGAGGTGTTCGGCGGCTCCGACAACATCCGCGATGCCTGGTCGCCGTTCGGCAACGGCGACATGCTGGAACGCACCATGATGATCGGCTACCGCGCCAACTTCCGGCACGACGAGGAGCTGGCGCTCGCCTTCGACATGGTGACCGCCGCCGCCGCACGCGTGCTCGGCGTCGCCGACTACGGCATCGCGGCGGGCGGGCCGGCCGATTTCGTCGTGGTCGAGGCCGCATCGGTGCCCGAGGCGGTCGCCACGCGCCCCCGGCGCAAGCTGGTGATCAAGGCCGGCCGCGTCGTGGCCCGGGACGGAGCGCTTCTCTCCTGATTTTGCCAAGCAAACGACGGCGGAGGTTTCAGCGGTTTCCGCTACCGCGCTAGCCGATTTTCGCCGTCCGCCAAAGCCTGTACTGGCAGGCTTTTTGAGGTTTGGGAGGTTTCGGAGGTTTGGGAGGTTTCTGCTGCGTCTTCCGGCTCGTCCGGCCGGCAGCGGGCAGGTTGATGACAGTACTGAAGGCAAATCATCAAGACGAACGACCATGTGCCGATCCTTCTCTGTGAGGCCGGCGGACATACGCCACAACATTGCTCAGTTCTGTCAAGTCGTGATTGCGACCGGGGCGATTGACCAGTCCCTGACTCGGCGTCAGAGGTGTCCGCCCTGATCATTGGACTCAAGACATGGCAGCGCGTCAGGCCGTGCTCGGCATGGAGCAGGCCAGTTTCTATTACGGCTCGAGCCCGGTTTTCCGCCGCGTGTCGTTTCTCCTCGACGGCGCGCGGACGGCGCTGGTCGGCGAGAACGGCGCGGGCAAATCCACGCTGCTGAAATGCCTGACCGGCGCTCTCGAGCTGAACGGCGGAAAGGTCGTGCGCTCGCGCGGGCTCCGGATCGGCAGCGTGCCGCAGGACGTGCCGCAGGAATTGGCCGAACGGCCGGTGCGCGACGTCCTGCACGCTTCGCTCGCCAGGGTCGGGCTCGACGAGGAGTACTGGCGCATCGACGTGCTGATGGACGAGATCGGCGTCGAAGCGGCAATCCTCGACCGCGCCTTCGGCACGCTGTCGGGCGGCTGGCAGCGGCTGCTGCTGATCGCGGCCGCGGCGCGGCTGGAAGAGCCCGATATCCTGGTTCTCGACGAGCCGACCAACCATCTCGATCTCGCCAACATCAACACGCTCGAACGCTGGCTCACCGTCGAATTCGCCGTGCCGATGCTGATCGTGAGCCACGACCGCGAGTTCCTGAACCGAGTCACCGAGCGCACCCTGTTCCTGCGCAGCGACGGCATGCACGCCTTCAAGGCCCGTTTCAGCCAGGCGCGCGAGGAGCTGCTCAGCCGCGATGCCTCCGCCGCCCAGCGGGCGCGGCTGGAGGACAAGGAGATCCGCCGGCTCGAGCAGGCCGCGGCGCGCTACAGGGTCTGGGCGGTCAAGAATCCCGACCTCAACAAGCGCAAGAACGCAGTCGAGACGCGCATCGCCCGCATCGAGAAAGAGCGCACGCAGACCTACGTGGCGCGCGAGCGCCGGCTGGAGCTTGCCGACGGCGACATCGACGCCAAGGTGGCGCTGCGCATCGCCGGGCTCGATGTCGCGGCACCTGGCAGTGATCGCAGGCTGATAGCCATAGATCGGCTGGCGATCGCCGCCGGCGACCGCATCGCCCTCTTGGGCGCGAACGGCGCCGGCAAGTCGACGCTCCTGTCGGCCTTGGCCGGCGCCTTCGACCCGGAACTCGAGCACTATGACAGCTTGTCGCCGGTGCGCTTCAACCCGGCGTGCCGGCTGGTCTATTTCGATCAGTCCATGCGCGACCTGCCGCTCGACACATCGATCCTCGATTACATCGCGGAGGCACCGGGCGTCGGAGAGAAAGACGCCGTCCGTTATCTCGCGCCAGCCGGTTTTCCTTTCGCCAAGATCGATGAGCCGATCGGCGTGCTGAGCCACGGCGAACGCGCGCGGCTGGTATTCCTGAAGATGAAGCTGTTGCGACCGAACATGTACCTGCTCGACGAGCCGACCAACCATCTCGACATCGAGGGGCAGGAGGACCTCGAGGAACAGCTCGAACAAAGCGACGTGTCGTGCCTGTTCGTCAGCCACGATCGCTACTTCACCCGCACGGTGGCCAACCGGTTCCTGGAGATCCGCAAGGGCCGGTTGGTCGAGATCGACGATGCCGAGAGCTTCTTCGACCGGGTAGACTAGCGGCCATGGACCTGCCTCTGGACAAACGCCTGTCGCTCGGCGTGCAAACCCTTCATCGGCGCACGGAGCCGGCCACCGGACCGTGGTTGCCCACCATCGACGAGATGGCCGACCTGGTCGGCCTGGTCGACCGCTGCGGCTACGATTCGATGTGGGTTGGCGATCACGTCTCCTTTACCATCGCGATCTTCGACCCGCTGTTGCAGATCGCGCAGGCCGCGGTGATCAGCCGGCGCCTGGTATTCGGGACCGGCGTCTACCTGCTGCCGCTGCGCCATCCGACGCCGGTCGCCAAGCAGGTCTCGACGCTCGATCACCTGACCGAAGGGCGGTTCATCTTCGGAGTCGGTGTCGGCGGCGAGTTTCCCCGGGAGTACGAGGCCTGCGGCGTGCCGCTCGGCGAGCGCGGGGCACGGCTGAGCGAGAGCATCGTCGTACTACGCAAGCTCTGGACCGGCGAGCCCGCGAGCCACGACGGCCGCTTTTTCAAGTTCGAGAACATCCCGATGCAGCCGCCGCCGCGTCAGCCCGGCGGCCCGCCGATCTGGGCCGGCGGCCGCTCCGATGCCGCCCTGCGGCGCACCGGCCGCATGACCGATGGCTGGATGTCCTATGTCGTGACGCCCGACATGTTCCGTCAAGGGCTCGAGAAGATCGCGACCGCGGCGGCGGAGGCCAACCGTGTCTTCGAGCGCGGCTTCGGCACCTCGCATCTCCTCTTCACGCGCATCGACGACACCTACGAGAAGGCGCTGGACGCCGCGACGATCTCGCTCAGCCAGCGCTACGCCATGGATTTCCGCAAGGCCGCCGAACGCTATTGTGCGCTCGGCACGCCGCAGCAGGTCGCCGAGACCGTGCGGCGCTTCCACGACGCCGGGGCCCGTCACATCGTCCTGGACTTCGTCGGTCCTTACGAGCAGCGCGACCGGCAGATCGAGCGCTTCGCCTCCGAGGCGATGCCGCTGCTGGCCGGATTGCGCGACGGGAGATGACCATGCGGCTTGGAATGCTCTTGCGCTATCACGGTGACCACCTTGCGATGGACGAGGTGCTGGAGGCCGAGCGCCTGGGTTACGATTCGGTGTGGAGCGGCGAGGCCTATGGCACCGACGCGGTAACGCCGACGGCCTGGATCCTGGCGCGCACGACGCGCATCAGGGCCGGTGTCGGCATCATGCAGATGCAGGCGCGCACGCCCGCTTGCACGGCGATGACGGCGCTGACCCTGCAGGCTCTGTCGAACAATCGCTTCCTGCTGGGCATTGGCGCATCAGGGCCGCAGGTCGTCGAGGGCTGGCACGGCGTGCCCTTCGGCAAGCCGATGGCGCGGACCCGCGAGTACATCGAAATCCTGCGCAAGATTCTGAAACGCGAGGCGCCGCTGCAGCACGACGGCGAGCTCTACCAGATCCCCTACAAGGGCCCCGGCGCGACCGGGCTCGGCAAGCCGCTGAAAAGCATCCTGCACGGCGATCCCAACATGCCGATCTACGCCGCCTCGATCACGCCGATCGGTCTCAGGACAGCGGGCGAAGTGGCCGACGGCGTACTGCCGATCTTCATGTCGCCGGAGAAGGCCAAAATGGTGACCGAGCCGGTGCTGGCCGGCATCGCCAAAGGGCCTGCCGGCCGAACGCTCGCCGACTTCGACGTCGCGCCCTATGTGCGCATCGCCATGGGCCCTGACCTGCAGGCCTGCCGCGACGCGCTGAAGCCGGAACTCGCGCTCTATATCGGCGGCATGGGGGCCAGGACCAAGAACTTCTACAACGATTTCACCAAGCACCTCGGCTACGAAGAGGCTGCGGTGAAGATCCAGGACGCCTTTCTCTCCGGCAAGCGCGCCGAGGCGATCGCGGCGGTACCCGACACGCTGGTGGACGAGGTTTCCCTGGTCGGCAGCCCCGACCGCATCAAGGATCGTCTGCAGGCGTGGAAAGAGCCCGGCAAGACGCATGCGGTCGGCTCGATGCTGCTGAGCGGCGTGACCGTCGACTCGCTGCGCGTCGTCGCCGAAACGGTTCTCTGACCCTCCCCATCGCGGCCTCCGCGATGGGGAGGTGTCGCCGTCTTACGGCGACGGAGGGGTCATGAGCAGCGGTCGTGTTGCCCATGACCCCTCCGCCCGCTTCGCGGGCACCTCCCCGCGCCACACGCAGGGAGGAACTTTCTAGCCGACGATCTCGCCGCGGAACGCCCAGCGGGTCATGCGCTTCTCGACCAGGGCGCAGATCGCGTACATCAGAACGCCCATGATGGCGATGGCGAACAGGCCGGCGAAGGTGGTGGGCGCGTCGTTGCGCGCGCTGGCCGACAGCATGAGGAAGCCGATGCCGTTGTTGCCGCCGACCGTTTCGGCGATCACCGAGCCGATGAAGGCGAGCGTGATCGCCACCTTGAGGCTCGCGAAGAGATAGGGCATGGCGCGCGGGATGCCGACCTTGGTCAGGATCTCGGTCCGCGTGGCGCCGAGGCTGCGCAGCACATCGCGCATCTCGGGCTCGATGGTGGCAAGGCCGGTGGCGACATTGACCACGATGGGGAAGAAGCTGATGACGAAGGCGGTGATGACGGCCGGCAGCGAGCCGACACCGACCCAGATCATCAGGATGGGCACCAGCGCCACCTTCGGGATGGCGTTGAAGGCGATCAACAGGGGATAGAGACCGGAATAGATGAAAGGCGACGCGCCGATCGCCAGGCCGAGCAGCAGGCCGCCGGCGATCGCCAGCAGGAAGCCGATCACGGTCGTCCACAGCGTATCCCAACAGTAGGCCATCAGGATGTCGAAGCGGGCCACGAACACCGTGAAGATCTTCGTGGGCCTCGGCAGGATGATCTCCGGCACCTCGAAGACGATGCAGGCGATTTCCCAGATGATCAGCAGCACGGCCGTGGCCAGCCACGGCATGGCGTGCTTCAGCGCCTCGCGACGCAGGTCACTGCTCATGGCGCGTGCTCCTGCGAGATGCGGTCGCGCAGCTCGTGGACGATCTCGACGAAATGCGGCTCGAACGTCGTGGCGAGCGTGCGCGGCCGCGGAATGTCGATCCTGCGGCTGAGCACGATGCGGCCGGGCCGGCGGCTCATGACGTAAACGGTGTCGGCGAGGAAGACCGCCTCGCGCAGGTCGTGCGTCACCAGCACGCCGGTGAAGCGCTTTTGCAGCCACAGCGCCTGCATGACGCCCCACAGCTCCTCGCGCGTGAAGGCGTCGAGGGCGCCGAACGGCTCGTCGAGCATGAGCAGCTCAGGCTCGTGGATCAGGGCGCGGCAGAGATTGGAGCGCTGCTGCATGCCACCCGAGAGCTGCCATGGGAACTTCCTGGCGAAATCGGCGAGGCCCACCGTGTCCAACAGCTTCATCGCGCGCGCTTCGTATTCGGCGCGATGCCTGCGGAAGCGCCGCTTGTGCGGCTCGACCACTTCCATGGGCAGCAGGATATTGTCCATGGTGGTGCGCCACGGCATCAGGGTCGGATTCTGGAATGCCATGCCGACGCCCTTGATCGGCCCCGTCACCTTCTCGCCCGCCACCCGTACCTCGCCGCTCGACGCCGGCAGCAGCCCGGTGACGAGCTTCATGATCGTCGACTTGCCGCAGCCCGACGGGCCCACGACGGCGATGAACTCACCCTTGTCGATGCCAAAAGTGGCGTCGGCCAGGGCGAGCGTCGTTTCCTTGCCGAGTCTGTAGGTTAGGCTGACGCCCTTCAGATCGACGAAGGCCATTTAAGTCAGCACCCCTCCCCCGTCATACGGGGGAGGTGCCCCCGCAGGGGGCGGAGGGGGAAGGCCACACGGGCGACCTCCGAAAATTTCAGATCTGAAATCAGCAGGGACCTCGACTGGGGCTTTCCCCCTCCGGCCCTGCGGGCCACCTCCCCCGTATGACGGGGGAGGCGAATGAAAGGACGCTGGCCATCACTGGACGACCATCCTGTCGGCCTTGGGCGGCAGGTACTTGTCGGTGAAGACCTTGTCCGGCGCCGGCGCGGCCGGCAGGCCGAAGGCCTCGGACACCAGCTTGACCGAGCGCGCGAAGCGCTCCGGATCGACGCCACCCATGCCGTTGGCCTTCACGAAAGGCGTCAGGATGTTGGTCTGCAGCGAGATCTGCAGGCGCTCGGTCTCCAGCGCCTCGTCGATCAGCGGATCGCGCTTCTTGGCGGCGGCGATGCCGAGCTTGTTGTCGGCGATGACGTCCTTCCATCCCTTGATCGTGGCGGCGATGAAGCCCTTCACCGCTTTCTCGTCCTTGGCCATCTCCGGCGAGATGACGATGCCGTTGCCGTAGACATCCATGCCGAAGTCGACGTAGCGCATCGCCACGATGTCGTCGAACTTAACGCCACGAGCCTTGAGGTCGAGCATCGACGAGAAGTAATGGCCCGAGATGAAGTCGACCGTGCCCTGCACCAGGCTCTGCTCCCTGAGCTGCGGCGTGAGGTTGACGTGTTCCCACTTGGTGATGCCGTTCATCTTGGCGAAGGCCGGGAACAGGCGGAACGAGGCGTCGAACACCGGGGCGCCGAGCTTCTTGCCCTCGAGATCCTTGGGCACCTTGATGCCGCTCTTCTTCAGGGCATAGACGCCGAACGGCGCGAAATCGTAGGCCATGAAGACACAGAGGACTTCCTTGCCCGGATTCTTGGCGTTGTACTCGATGGTCGAGTTCACGTCGGCGAAGCCGATCTGGTAGGCGCCGGTGGCGACCCGCTGGACCGCGCCGGCCGAGCCCTGGCCGGGATCCATCGTGACGTCGAGCCCCTCGGCCTTGTAGTAGCCCTTCTCCAGCGCCACCAAGAACGGCGCCGTCGGGCCCTGGAACACCCAGTCCAGGGTGAATTTGATCGGCGTCTGCGCCTCTGCAGGCAGCGTGCCCAGCGCCAGCGCGACAGCGGCCGCGCCGCCCAGCCATTTGGCGAGTTTGTTCATGTCTTCTTGTCCCTCGTGAGGATCCCCGTTCGACGACTCTTAGGCGGACGACGCACATCCGCCAAGGGGATATCAGGCAGTTTCTGTGCCAGCCTGTTTGACCGGTTTATCGCAAGGGGCAGGACAAAGCCTGCCTACGCAGCTTCTATGCCCGCCTGTTGCGTGGCGACGAGGCGGGTGAAGGCGCCGCCGCGGTTCACCAGCTCCTGATAGCCGCCCTGCTCGGCGATCCGGCCATGCTCGAAGACCACCACCCGGTCGGCGTCGCGGATGGTCGAGAGCCGATGGGCGATCACGAAGGTGGTGCGGCCCTGCATCAGCGTCTTGAGCGCCTTCTGGATGCGCGCTTCGGTCACCGAATCGAGCGCACTGGTCGCCTCGTCGAGGATCAGGATCGGCGGGTTCTTCAGAAGGGCCCGGGCGATCGCCAGGCGCTGGCGCTCGCCACCCGACAGCGTCATGCCACGCTCACCCACCAGCGTCTCGTAGCCCTGCGGCTGGCGCTGGATGAAGTCGTGCGCCTCGGCGAGCTTGGCCGCCTCCTCGAGCTCGGCCTGCGTCGCGTCGGGCTTGCCGATGCGCAGGTTGTCGGCGATCGAGCGGTAGAACATCGTGCTGTCCTGGAAGACCACGCCGATGTTGCGACGCAGCGACTCGAGCTTGATCTCGCGATGGTCGATGCCGTCGACGCGGATGACGCCGGACTGCGCATCCCACATGCGGTGCAGCAGCGACAATGCCGTGCTCTTGCCGGCGCCGGTCGGGCCGACAAAGGCCACCTTGGTTCCGGCCGGCACCTTCAGCGAGAAGTGCACCAGCGCCGGACGTCGGCCGTCGTAGGAGAAATTGATGTCGTCGAACTCGACGTCGCCCCGGGCGCGGCCGATATCCTTGCCGTTCGGATTGTCCGGCACCGTCGACTGGGAATCGAGGACACGGAAAAAATCTGCCAGAACCGGCATCTGGAAAAAGATGCGGCTCACAAAGCCGGAAGCCTGGTCCATGCGGCTGATCAGCATGGTGGCAAAGCCCATGAAGCTCACGATCTCGCCGACCGTCGCCTCGCCCTTGGTATAAAGCCAGGTGCCGAGCACGAAGATCAGGATCACGGTGATGGTCGATGCGGCGCGCGTCATGACCGTCAGCAGCGCCCACCAGTTCAGGACCGGGAACTGCGCAGCCAGCGTCTCCTGCATGATGCCGTGCATCTCGCGGGTTTCGTGAGTCAGCCGCACGAAGCTCTGGATGAGACTGATGTTGCCCAGCGCGTCGCCGGCGCGGCTGGCCAGCTCACTGCGCAGGTCCTCGACCTCCTGCTGAAGGCGATCGGTGCGGCTCACCACGAAGATATTGGCGGCGGCGAAGAACAGGATCAGGACCACCAGCAGCACGCCCAGCCGCCAGTTCATCAACAGGCTGAGCGGCAGCATGATGAACAGGGCGACGAAGGTGGCGAGGTTCTCGCGGAAGAAGGACAGCCAGATGGCGAACAGGTCGTCGACGCCGGTCAGCATGACCTTGATCAGGCGGCCGGAATGCTGCGAGCTGTGGAACGAGAAAGGCAGCAGCAGGACGTGCTCGAAGAAGTTCGCCATCGCCCCCAGCCGCCGGCGGTGGGCCATGCGGTCGGCCTGCAGGGAGACTATGATGTTGGCGGCGATACCGCCCAGGCCGACCACGGCCCACAGCCCGAGCAGGTGCCGGGCATCGCTCCACAACATCTCGGTCGACTTGTCCTTGGCGTTGGCGAGGAGATCGACCACCTTGCCGAACAGCACCGGCTCGTAGAACTGCAGGGCGGCCACCGCGACGTTGGTGAGCGCCAGCATGATTGCAAGTCCGCGCTCGGCGCGTAGCAGCCCGATGACTCGACCGTAGACGCGGAAGAATTCCATTCGACTCTGTCACCCCGAGCGCAGCGAGGGGCCTTTCAAGCCACAGGAAAGGTCCCTCGCTTCAGCGCGGATCAGATCCGCGCGACTCGGGATGACAGTCATCTTCATGCCTGTTGCTCACCCAGGAAGCGTTCGACGGTGCGCACGAAGAAGCTGACGCCGAACGGGATGGCCATGTCGTTGAAGTCGTAGCGCGAGTTGTGCAGGCTGACCGCGTCGGCGCCGCCGCCATTGCCCAGCCACACCATGGCGCCCGGCACGCGCTCCAGCATGTAGGAGAAATCCTCCGCGCCCATGCTGGGCCGTGTGTTGTCGGACACCGCGTGCTCGCCGCAGACACCGGCCGCGACGTCGATGGCAAAGCGCGCGCGCTCGACATCGTTCACCGTCGGCGGATAGCCCGGCTTGTGCTCGATCTCGATCTTGACGCCATGCATCTGCTCGGCGCCGCGGCAGATCTCCTCGATGCGACGCTTCACCAGCGCGCGGTTCTCCGGCGTCGTGGTGCGCGTCGTGCCGCCAATATGCACATCGCCCGGGATGACGTTGTAGGCCGAGCCGGCCTTGAAGAAGCCGACCGTCACGACCGTCGAATCGATGGGATCGATGTTGCGGCTGACGATGGTCTGCAGCGCCAGCACGACGTTGGCGCCCGCGACCATCGGATCGATGGTGAGATGCGGGTGCGCGGCATGGCCGCCCTTGCCGGTGATGCGGATGTCCCAGCGGTCGGCGGCGGCGAGCAGCGGCCCGCCCTTGGTGACGATGTGGCCGAGCGGCACGCCGGGCTTGTTGTGGATGGCGAACACCGCATCGCACGGGAATTTGTCGAACAGGCCGTCCTTGATCATCTCGGCCGCCCCGCCGCCGCCCTCCTCGGCTGGCTGGAAGATGAAATGCACGGCGCCCTCGAAGTCGCGCTTTTCGCTCAGGACCTTGGCGGCGCCCAGCAGCATGGCGGTGTGGCCGTCATGGCCGCAGGCATGCATGCGACCGGGATTCTGCGAGCGGTGCTCGAACTCGTTGGTCTCGTCCATCGGCAGGCAGTCCATGTCGGCGCGCAATCCAATCGACTTCAACGAATTGCCCTTGCGCAGGGTTCCGACCAGGCCGGTCCTGCCCAGTCCGCGCGTCACTTCGAGGCCCCACTCCTGCAGTTTGGCGGCGACGATGTCGGACGTCCGGTTTTCCTCGTAGGCCAGCTCGGGGTGGGCGTGGATGTCACGACGGATGGCAGCAATTTCACCCTGGATTTCAAGCGTACGAGGAAGGACAGGCATCTGGTACTCCGGTTGGATCAGCGGGCATCTTAGCCCAAAGTGGCACGATGTTGTCTCTGCAGGATGTCGAAGACGCGGCTGTCATCGTGTACGCCGCCATGCCGCCCACCCCGCAATACGCCTGGCCGCTGCTCGCCAAGCGCACCGGGTGCGAAGTCTGGGTGAAGCACGAGAACCACACGCCGATCGGCGCCTTCAAGGTGCGCGGCGGGCTGGTCTACATGGACCAGCTGAAGAGAGACCCCACCCGTGTGAAGGGCGTGGTCAGCGCCACACGGGGCAATCATGGCCAGAGCATCGCGCTCGCCGCGGCCAAGGCCGGCATCGCCGCCACCATCGTCGTGCCGCAGGGCAATTCCGTGGAGAAGAATGCGGCCATGCGGGCCTTCGGCGCGGAACTCGTCGAGGCAGGCCACGATTTCGATGCGGCGCGCGACACCGCTGTCAGGATTGCCGGCGAGCGCGGGCTGGTCATGGTGCCGTCCTTCCACCGCGACCTGGTGCGCGGCGTGGCGACCTACGCGCTGGAACTGTTTCGCGCCGCCCTGCCGCTCGACACGGTCTATGTGCCGATCGGGCTGGGCTCCGGCATTTGCGGCGTGATCGCCATGCGCGATGCCCTCAGCCCCTCGACCAAGGTGGTGGGCGTGGTCTCGACCGAAGCGCCGGCCTATGCGCTGTCCTTCGCGGCCGGCAAGGTTTTAGCCACCAACAGCGCCGACACCATGGCCGACGGCATGGCCGTGCGCGGACCGGACGCCGAAGCGCTCGCCATCATCCTGAAAGGCGCCGATCGCATCGTGCAGGTGAGCGACCCCGAGATCGCCGCCGCCATGCGTGCCTACTACGAGGACACGCACCAGCTCACCGAAGGAGCAGGCGCTGCCTCCCTCGCCGCCCTGCTGCAGGAGCGCGAGCGCCTGGCGGGCAAGCGGGTCGGATTGATCCTGAGCGGCGGCAATATCGACAGGCCGCTCTATTTGCGGACTCTGGGCGGCGCCTGAGGAACCGGCGCCCAGGCGAGATCGCTCTTCACCGCCTGCATGATGAAGGACGAGCGCGTGCCGCGGACACCCGGCATGCGTAGCAGCGCCTTCAGGGCGAAGTCGCTGAAACTCGCGAGATCGGTCGCCAGCACATGCAGCAGGAAATCCATGTCGCCGGTCACGGCGTAGCAGGCCACGACCTCAGGCCGGGCGCGGATCGCCGATTCGAACGCCTCCACGGTCTTCTCCGAATGATCGTCGAGCGTCACCTGCACCAGCGCCTGCAGGCCGAGCCCAAGTGCGGACGGCGAGACGAGTGCCGCGTAGCGCGTGATGACGCCTTCCTCCTCCAGCCGTTTGACACGCCGCTGGCAGGGCGTGGCTGAGAGTCCGACCTTGTCGGCGAGATCGACGATCGGCAGGCGTCCCTCCGCCTGGAGAGCGGCCACGATGCGCCTGTCTAGGTCGTCTAGCTCTGCCATGGTGTTTTTCACTCTTCGGACAACAATTCATGGAGAATAACTCCAAAACGCGAGCTCCGACAGTCCAACTTCGCCGGGATTCGCTAGGGCCCTCCTCTCCATATTGGAGTCATGAACAAAGCCCCTCTCGAGAACCTGCGTGGCGACTATGCCGGCATGGCGCCGGACTGGACGGTGCCGCAGCACGTCGACTTCTATTCGGAGGAGGACCAGGCGGTGTGGCGGCTCCTGCTCGAACGCCAGAGCAGGCTCGCACGCGAGCATGCTTGCGAGGAATTCCTGCAGGGGCTCCGCACGCTGGGCATCGGCGACAGCATCCCCGACTTCGATTCCGTCAACGCGCGGCTAAAACCGCTGACCGGCTGGCGCCTCGTCGGCGTGCCGGGGCTGATCCCCGATGCCGTCTTCTACGATCACCTGGCGCATCGCCGCTTTCCGGTGACGGTATGGATCCGCACCCGCGCCGAACTCGACTATCTGGTCGAGCCCGACCTGTTCCACGATTTTTTTGGCCACGTGCCGCTGCTCAGCGATCCGGTGTTCGCCGACTACATGCAGGCCTACGGCCAGCGCGGCGTCGAGGCCGGATCGAAGATCGACCTGCTGGCGCGACTCTACTGGTACACGGTCGAGTTCGGCCTGATCCGCACGCCCAAGGGCCTGAAGGCCTACGGCGCGGGTATCCTGTCCTCGGCGGCCGAGGTGAAGCACGCGCTCGCGGACAAGGATGTCGAGCGCCTGCCGTTCGAAGCGATCACGGTCATGCTCCGGCCCTACGAGATCGACAAGCTGCAGAACACCTATTTCGTGCTCGACGATTTCCACCAGCTCTTCGAGGCGGCGCAGACCCGTCTGGCTTAGTCTGTCGGCTGCATGGAAATCCTGCGCGCGACGCCGGCGCCGCGCTCGGCCGCCGCTCTCACCTCGCCCGCATCGCCGACCAGAGCGCTCGCGACCAGCCTCTGGAAGTGGCCAACCAGGTGCTCGGCGCCGGCGAGGAAGCGGCCTTTTTCAGGGATTCCCGCCCTCAATCCGCGCTGCACCGAGTCGGTCAACGCATCGTCTTCCTCGCCAACCTTGCGGTTGAATTCGATCAGCTCCTGGACGAACTCCTCGCTCACTCCCGGCCCGAAATACTGCTCGGAAAAGCCCTTCGTCGCGCTCGGCCCATTGGCCATCCAGACGTCGATCGACAGATTCGGGAAGCCGGGGTTGATGTTGATCGTCATGTTGGGAAACAGCAGGTGATACTGCGCCTGGGCGACCTCGCCGCGCGCGTCGTAGATCTTGACCTTGCTCTTGCCCTCCAGCGCCGACTGCCGCACCTGGCCGACCTGGCTGCAGAACCAGCCGTGCACGCTGAGATCATACTTGTCCGGCCGCACGTCGATGGCAGCGCTGAAGCCGGGATGGGCGATGGCGCAGTGGTAGCATTCCAGGAAGTTCTCCAGCATCGTCTTCCAGTTGGCGTGCCCCTCCCATTGCGTACGCGAATGAAACTGGAGGGTTTCCAGGTTGAGTCCGCTCGCGGCGATGATGTCGAGCACCTTGCCATAGTGCTTGGCGAGCGGTTCGGCATTACGATCGGCGTTGACGAAGACCCACGGTCCCAGCGTGTCGACGCTGAGCGGCAGCAGCGGATAATCTTCTAGCCGGAAGCCCGGTTCCGCCGCCGTGCGCGGCGCGCTCTTGAGGCCGCCGGTCAAGTCGTAGGTCCAGGCGTGGTAGCCGCACTGCATCATCCGGGCGTTGCCGCGGCCTTTCATGACCTCATGGCGGCGATGGCGGCAGACATTCACCAGCGCCGCCAGCCCGGCATCGTTGCGCAGGACGACGACGGGGATCTCGCCGACATAGCCGGTGATGTAGTCGCCGACCTTCTCGAGTTCGTTCAGCGGGCCGATGTAGTTCCAGGTCTTGCGGAAGATCTGGTGGATCTCGCGCTCTGTGATCGCCGGATCGGTGTACCAGCGCGCCGGCAGGCTTTCGCCGCGGGCGAGGCCAGCGAGCAGGCTCGCGGAATTCTCGGCAATGTCGCTCATCCGCCCACTCCCCGGTCAGCCAATGATCACCAGCCCGTCGACAGCGACGACACCCTGCCCCTCGGCCTTGATCAGCAGCGGATTGATCTCTGCCTCCGCAACGTCGGCAAAAGCCTCGTGTGCCAAGGACGAGAACGCCGCGATCGTCCGGGCCAGAGCGCCGACGTCGCCGCGCGGCAGGTTGCGATAACCGCGGATCGTGGCGAGACCCTTGACCTCTTCGATCATCTGCCGCGCCTCGGTCTCGTCCACCGGCGCGAGCCGTGTCGCGGCGTCCTTGTAGATCTCGGCCAAAACGCCGCCCAACCCCACGGTGATGGTCGCGCCGACCAGCGGGTCGCGGCGAAAGCCCAGGATCACCTCGGCCAGCCCGCGCTCCATCTTCTGCACCAGGAAGCCTTCGAGCTTCGCGTTGGGCATATGCGCCTTCACGCGCTTCTCGATCTCGCGCGCGGCGACGGACGCGGTCTGACCGTCCGGCAGGCCGAGCGCCACGCCGCCTGCCTCGGTCTTGTGGGCGATGTCAGCCGACAGGATTTTTAGCGCCACCGGCCCGCCGATCTCGGCGACGGCGGCGGCGATGCGCTTGGCGTCAGGCACCGCCATCGCCCTCGCCATCGGCACGCCCAGCGCGGCAAAGAGATCGGCGGCGCGGCGCTCGTCGAAGCCCGAGACACGACCGGCCGCCAACGCGTCGAGCGCGGCCCGCGCCGGATCGGCGAGCGCCGGCACGGGCTGCGGCGAGGGGCGCAGCAGGCAGAGCGCCATGGCTTCGGCGCAGGATTCGGGATGGCGGAACGCCGGCACGCCGGCTGCCGTCAGCAGGGCCAGCGACTTCTCGGCCGAGGGCGTCAGCGCCACCGCGAAGGGCTTGGCCGAGCGGGCGAACTTCAGCAGCGGCTCGACCGCGAGCTCGGGATTGAATTGCGCCGAGGAGCCGACGACGAAGATCGCGGCATCGTTGCCGTCGTCGGCCAACAGCCGCTCGATCGTCCCGGCCACGATCTCGGGCTTGGCGCCGGCCAAAGTGAGATCGACCAGCTTGCCCTCGCCCGCGGCAATGCCGAACGGCTTCAGCCAATCGACCAGCGCCTGCGGCGGGTCGGCGATATCGAGCCCGGCCATTGCCATGTTGTCGACGACCATGGCCGCGCCGCCGCCGGTCGTGGTGGCGACGGCGACTCGCTTGCCCCTCCCCTCCAATTGAATGGCCGGAGGCCGATCGACCAGCAGCGTCGGCACATCGATCAGCGATTCGAACATCGACACGCGGGCGATGCCGTGGCGGCGGCAGAAGGCGTCGAAGGTCGCGTCGGAACCGGCGATGGCGCCGGTATGCGATTTCGCCAGCTCCTGGCCGATCGCGGAGCGGCCGAGCTTGTAGGCGATCACCGGCTTGCCCACCGCATGGGCGCGCCGTGCCGCATGCGCCAGGCGCCCTCCGTCGCGCAGCGTCTCCATGAACAGCAGGATCGCGCGGGTCTTGGGATCGTCGACCAGCAGGTCGGCGATTTCGCCCACGGCGAGATCGACCTCGTTGCCGACCGAGATCAGGCGCGAGAAGCCGATGCCGCGGGCATCGGCGCGCGACAGCAGGGCGCCGATCAGGCTGCCGCTCTGGCTCACCAACCCCCACGTGCCGGTGCGGAGCTTGTCGACGGCGAAGGCGGCATTGGCGGTGAGCGCCATCGGCGGATCGGTGCTGACCGTGCCGATGCTGTTGGGCCCGACCAGCCGGATGCCGGTCTCGCGCACGATGCGCGCCAGATCGTCCTGCAGCGAGGCGCCTGCCGCGCCCGCATCGGCGAAGCCGCCGGCCAGGATCGACGCCACCTTGACGCCGCGCTTGCCGCAGGCCGCCAGTGCCTCGACCGCACCCTTGCCGTTCAGCAGGATGTAGGCGTGGTCGATGTCACCGGAGATCGCGTTGACGTCCTTGTAGGCCTTGTCGCCCAGAATTTCGGTGCGCGAAGGATTGACCGGCAGGATCTCGCCCTTGAAGCCGTGCTTGCGCAGGAAGCGTTGGGGCCGCGACGTCGTCTTGGTTTCGTCAGCCGAAGCGCCGATCAAGGCGATGCGTTTCGGTTCGAACAAAGCGGCGAACAGCGTGTTGGGGTCCTTCATGCCGTGAGTATACTCGGCGCATGATCAACCGCCGCACTTTCATCGCCAGTACGCTCATCATCGCCCTTCCTGCACAGGCCCAGGCCTGGCCCAGCAAGCCCATCAAGCTCGTCGTGCCCTATGCGCCCGGCGGCACGACAGATGTCATCGCCCGCATGGTGGCCGAATATCTCGGCCAGCGGCTCGGCCAGAACATCATCGTCGACAATAAGCCCGGCAAGGGCGCGATGGTCGGCACGGCGCTGGTCGCCAAGGCTCCGCCAGACGGCTACACACTGCTGATGTCGGTGATCTCGGGCCTGTCGATCTCGCCCACGCTCTATGGCGGCGGCACCGATTTCGACCCGATGGCCGACTTCATCCACATCTCGATCGCCTCGCGCAATCCCAGCGTCCTGGTCGTCAATCCGGGCTTCAAGGCCAAGACCTTCCAGGAAAATGTCGAGATCGCCAAGGCCGAACCCGGCAAGCTCGCTTACGCGACCTCCGGCGCGGGCTCGAGCAACCACCTGCTGGGCGCGCAGCTCGAGCAGGTGATCGGCGCGGCGCTGGTCCACGTGCCCTATCGCGGCGCCGGTCCGGCCATGATCGACACGATCAACGGCACTGTGCCGTCAATGTTCGATTCCCTCCCGTCGGCCGCGCCGCACATCAAGGCCGGCAAGGTGCGCGCGCTCGCCGTCAGCAGCGAGGAGCGCAGCCCCGCCTTTCCCGATGTCCCGACCATGAAGGAGCTGGGTTATCCCGACATGATCTCCTATTCCTGGTTCGGCATCTCCGTGCCAGCCAAGACGCCCCAGCCGATCGTCGACCGGCTGGCGACGGAAATGCAGGCGGTGCTGAAGGAGCCGGCCGTGGTCAAGCGCTGGGAGGAGATCGGCGCGGAAGCCAGCACCATGACGCCGGCCGAGGTCACGCGCTTCATCCAGGCCGAGATCGACAAGTGGACGCCGGTGGTGAAATCTACCGGTGCCAAGCCTGAATGAGGAGACGTCGATGACCATCCGCCGCGTGACATCGCCTGACGTGCCCGAACCGCCGCCCGAGCGCTGGTCGAACTGCCTGGTGTCCGACGGCATCGCCTATGTGTCGGGCATGACCGCACGCGGCACCGATCCCAAGGTGCTGGCCGGCATGGACGAATACGAGCAGGCCAAGCAGATCTTCGGCAAGATCAAGGGCATGGTCGAGGCAGCCGGCGGCGCCATGGCCGATGTGGTCAAGGTCACGATCTACGTGACCAACATCAAGAACAACACCAAGGTGTGGGCGGCGCGCCGCGAGTTCTTCACCGGCGACTTCCCGGCCTCCACGCTGGTCGAGGTGAGCGCGCTCGCCGCGCCCGAGATCCTGGTCGAGATCGAGGCGATCGCGCACATCGGCAAGGGCAGGCGGTAATCTGTTCTTCTCCTCCCCCGTCATACGGGGAGGCAGGGAGGGGGAAAGCGACACGGACGATCTCTGACATGCGCCGGTCTGGAATCGGGAGACGCTTCGACTGAGGCTCTCCCCCTCCGCCCTTCGGGCACCTCCCCCGTATGACGGGGGAGGCTAGCAGGGGTTAGTTTGAAAAGCGCTTCTCAAGCGCCTGCCAGCGCTCGTTCTCGAACAGCGACCAGAGCTGGCCATGATCGAGCATCTGGTTGGCCATGGCGGCCGTGTTGCCCGTGGTCTTGAGCGAGCCCAGCAGGTCCTGGCCGACGCGGGCGAACAGCCGCGTCAGCGAGTTGGGATAGATCGCGAGCTTGAAGCCGAGCTGCTCCAGCTTGGGGAACGGCAGCACCGGCGTGCGGCCGCCTTCGACCATGTTGGCAAGACACGGCGCGCCGAGCCGCTTCGGCACCTGGGCGAGATCGGCCTCGCTGGGCGGCGCCTCGACGAACAGGATGTCGGCGCCGGCCTCACGGTAGCGCGCCGCGCGCTCCAGGGCCGCCTCGAAGCCTTCCGAGGCGATCGCATCGGTGCGGGCCACGATCATGACGTCCTGATCGACGCGGGCATCGGCGGCAGCCCTGATGCGCTGCTCCATCTCCTGCGACGAGGCCACCTTGCGGCCAGGCTCATGGCCGCATTTCTTCGGCCATTCCTGATCCTCGAGCTGGACCGCGCTCACGCCGGCGCGCTCGAACTCGCGCATGGTGCGGATGACGTTGAGCGGCCCGCCGTAGCCCGTGTCGGCGTCGGCGATCACCGGGATCGAAACCGAATCGCAGATGCGGCGTACGCGGTCGAGAATCTCGCCGAAGCTCAAGGCGCCCATGTCGGGCGCGCCGAGCGCGCTCATCGAGACGCCGGAGCCGGTGATGTAGCAGGCGTCGAAGCCCGCGACCTCGACCAGCCGCGCGGTGATGCAGTCGTAGGCGCCGGGCGCCACGACGATGCCGGGCGCTTCCATGCGCTGGCGGAGTGCGCGATGGCGGCTCGGGGCATCCTTCAGCCCGGTGGGATAGGCGGCGTGGCGGTCTGTCATGCTGACCCCGTATGGTGTGGCAGCCAAAGGGCGATCTCCGGCCAGAGAACGAGCATCGCCAGCAGCACGAACATGATGAGATGGAACGGGATCGTGCCCAGCACGATGTCGCCGATCTTGCCATCCCAGATGCTCTGGATGACGAACAGGTTGATGCCGATGGGCGGTGAAATCTGGCCAAGCTCGATGAACATCACCAGGATTATGCCGAACCACACCGGATCGATGCCGTATTTCAGCAGCACGGGATAGAGCAGCGGCACCGTGATCACGATCATGCCCAGGCTTTCGACCAGGCAGCCGAGGACCGTGTAGAGGATGAACAAGGCGAAGAAGAATTCGAGCCGCGCCAGCTTCAGGCCGACCAGCCACGTCGTGAGCGATTCGCCCACGCCCGCCACGCTGATCGCATAGGAGAAGACGAAGGCGGTGTAGACGATCAGCAGGATGTTGCCGCTGACCTTGACCGCCGCGATCATCGCCTCGCGCAACCCGGCAAGATTGACCGTGCCCCAGATCGACGAGACGACGGTTGCCGTCACGCAGCCGATGGCGGCGGCCTCGGTCGGCGTCGCCCAGCCGGTATAGAGGCTGCCCAGGGTGCCGCCGATGACGATCACGAAGGGCACCAGGTCACCCAGCGCCGCCAGGAACTCCCCGACGTTTTGCGGCCCCCGCTCGCGCGGCGCGATCTCAGGCTTGAGCAGAGCGTGCACGCAGATATAGGCCATGAACATCGCCGTCAGCAGGATGCCCGGCACGATGCCGGCCATGAACAGCTTGGAGACGGAGGTTTCGGTGAAGGTCCCGTAGACGATCAGCGCGATCGAGGGGGGCACCAGGATGCCGAGCGTGCCGCCCGCCGCCAGCGAGCCCGCCGCCAGGCGGCGATGATAGCCGCGTTGGGTGAGCTGCGGCAGCGCCACCGTGCCGATGGCGGCCGCGGTGGCCACCGACGAGCCGGAAATGGCGGCGAACATCGCGCAGCCGGCAATGTTGGTCTGCAGCAGGCCGCCCGGGATCACGCTCACCAGCTTGGCCAGGCCGCGATAGATCCGAAAACTGAGTCCGGATCGCTGCATGATCTCGGCCATCAGGATGAACAGCGGAATGGCGCTGAGCGAGCGGTTGTTCATCGAGCCCCAGCTCATCAGCCCGATGCCCTTCAGCGCCGGCACGCCGCCGTGCAGCAGGAGATAGGCGATGGCCGGCACGCCGATGGCGAAGGGAATGGCCATCCCCGCGGCCAGCAGGCCGAGGAAGATGACCAGGACGAGGACAACCTCCAGCGTTTCGCTCACGACAGAAGCTTCCGGACGTCGTCGACGATTGCCTTGCCCAGGACGATCAGCAGGAGCGTGGCGCCCACGACCATCGTGGTCTCCGGGATCCAGAGCGGCGTGGCCAGCATCGTGCTGGCCTGCGCCTCGCGCCGGTAGGAGCTCATGACGAATTGCACGAAATACCAGTTGGTCAACGCGATATAGCAGAAGGACAGCAGGTCGAAGATCAGGGCCGAAACCGCCTTGCCGCGCGGTCCCAACCGCATCTGCACCATCTCGACCTTGTGAAAGGCGCCGGTGCCTTGGCAGAGCGCCAGGCTGAAGAAGGACACACCGACCAGCAGATAGCCCACCAGCTCGTCGGAATGTTCGGTCGTGCTGTTGAAGGCGCCGCGCAGCACGACTTCGGCCAGGATGAGCACGACCATGCCGATCATGCAGAAGGCCGACAGCCAGAGGCTGATCCGTTCGATGAGGGTGAACGGACGCGTGGTGGCGGTGGCCATCTCAGCGGCCCAGCGCCTCGCGCACCTTCTTCAACGCCTCCTGGGTCTCCGCGCCCTTGGGCTTGGCCCATTCCTCCCAGTAGCTCGTCATGCGCTCCGCCCCGCGCTTGTAATCCTCCGGCGTGGCGGCGGTCTGGATCATGCCCTCGGCCTGGCGTTTGGCCTTCTCCTGGCTCTCTTCCTCGAACAGCAGCTTGGTCATCTTGGGCGACAGCTCGACGATCGCCTTGGTCAGCGCCTCGCGCTGGTCGGCCGGCAGCTTGGCGTAGGCTTCCTTGTTCACCGCGATATTGGCTTCGAAGAAGTTGATGCCGAGGTCGAAATTGTACTTGAGCAGGTCATGCCAGACCTTGCCGCCGCCCGATTGCGCCGTCAGCACGCCGTCGACCACGCCCCGTTCGAGCGCCGACGGCACCTCGGCGCCGCTCACCGTCAGGCCATTGGCGCCGAAACGCTTGAGGAATTCGATCTGCTCGGGCGAGGTGGCGCGGATCTTCTGGCCCTTGAAATCGTCGAGCGAGGTGAGCTTCTTGCTCGACCAGGCGAACTGCAGCGGGAAGTAATAGGTCGTGAGCACCGTGGAGCCGCGCTTGTCGTAGGCCTTGTCGACATAGGGCTTCATGACGGCGAGCGCCTTGTCGAGTTCCTGCGTGCTGGTGATCAGCATCGGCAAGCGAAGGATGCCGGTGATCGGCACGTTGCCCTGCTGCATGCCGTCGTCGCCGATCTGGATGACGTTGTCGCCGACCGCCGTGGTGATGTCGGTGCCCTTGATGGTGAGCGCGCCGCCCAGGTGATACTTCAGCAGGAGCTGGCCGTTGGTCTCCTTGGCGACGCGCTCGACGATCTCCTGGAACACGCGCGCCGGTGCGAGCGTCGCAGCGGGCACGTAGGTGTAGACGATCCACGTCGTCGGCGCCTGCGCGCGCAACACCGCGGGTGCCGAAACGGACCCGGCGGCAAGGACAGCAAGCGTGCGGCGGCGCGTGATCATCAGTCGTCTCTCCCTACTCTTGTTGGGAGAAGCTTAGACCTCGCGAGCATCCGCGCGGAAGGCCGTCATGCGCGCGAACGCGTTGGCTTTCCGCCTACCGGCATCACGACTTTCAGCATGACGACGTTGTCCTTCTTGAACGGCCCTCTCCGCCCGCGAAGCGGGGGGAGAGGGAGGGGACCCGCGCGCAAGCGCGGGGAGGGAGAGGTGGGTCATGAACGGCCGCGCAACAGACGTTCGATCTCCACCCATATGCCTTCCGGATTGCTGACAGCTTCGTTCGCCGCAAAGCGCACTACGCGCCAGCCTTCCTTTACCATGGCGTTGGTCCGTCGCGCATCGGCTTCGACCTGAAGCGCATGATGGTCGCCGTCGATCTCGACAACGAGCTTGCGGGAAACACAGGCGAAGTCCGCGTAGTACGGCCCGATTGGATGCTGGCGTCGAAACTTCACCCCGGCCATCCGATGGGCGCGCAACAATTCCCATATCGCCTGCTCGGCGCGACTGCCGGTCTGGCGGAGTTCTCTCGCTCTATTGGTTCGTTTCTGGGGCAAGCACCACCTCACCCTCCCCGCGCTTACGCGCGGGTCCCCTCCCTCTCCCCCGCTTCGCGGCGGAGAGGGCCTCGACTTCGTGATCCGATCAGGCCGCCTTCACTTCGCGTTCGGCCTTGAGCGCGCGGACGGTCTGGCGGAGCGCATGCACCGTCTTCTCGATCTCCGCGCCGCCGTGCGTTGCCGACACGAAGCCGCCCGGCGCGCCCATGACGTCGACGCCGTGGCTCATCAGGCCCATGCGGATCTTGCCGGTCAGCGGACCCGAGCGCGCGCCCTTCAGCTTGGCGAAGCCCAGCTTCAGGGGATCGAAGGTCGCGGGATCGACGTCCTCGCCGGTCGGGTTGGGATAGATCAGGAAGGTCGAGGACTGGCCGTAGATGCCCCACGGCACGCTCTCCTCGACCAGGACCTGGCGCAGCGCCGCGCGCAACTCGGCCGCGGTGCGATTGGCCTTCTCGGCCAGGTCCTCGTCGCGCACCAACGACAATGCAGTGACAGCCGCGGCGGCCGACAGCGGGTTGGCGTTGTAGGTGCCGGGATGGGCGATCTTGTCGCGCTTCTTGGCGGCCGAGGCGGCATGGTCGATCTGGTCGAGAATCTCGCGCTTGCCGGCGACGGCGCCGCCCGGCAGGCCGCCGGCCACGATCTTGGCCAGGATGCAGAGGTCGGGCGTGATGCCCAGCGCCTTCTGCGCGCCGCCCGAGGACCAGCGGAAGCCGGTGATGACTTCGTCCATCAGCATCACGATGCCGCGTTTCGCGGTCACATCGCGAATCGCCTGCACGAAGCCCGGCGGCAGCGGCACCTGGCCCCACGACGCGCCCGACGGCTCGAACATCACGACAGCGATGTCGTCGCGGCTTTCGAGGAGCTTCACGACCGCGCCGATATCATCGGTCGGCATCAGGATCGACAGATCGGTGACGCTCTGCGCCACGCCCGGCGGCGAGGAGCCGTCGTAGTGGGAGGTGGCGCCGGCGGCGACGGCGTCATGCCAGCCATGGAAGTGGCCGACGAAGCGCACGATCTTGTCCTTGCCGGTATGGGCGCGCGCCAGGCGGATCGCCATGTGCGAGGCCTCGGTGCCCGACGCGGTGAAGCGCACCTTCTCGGCCGACGGGATCAGCTCGCACACCAGCTCGGCCCAGCGCACTTCCAGCTCATGGCTCGAGCCGTAATGCGTGCCGAGATCCATCTGGCGCTTCACCGCCTCGATCACGGCGGGATGGGAATGGCCCAGCAGCATGGCGCCGTGGCCGCCGAAATAATCGACATATTCGTTGCCGTCGACGTCCCACTTGCGCGGGCCCTTGGCGCGGGCGACGTGGATGGAATAGGGGTCGAGATAGCGCGCATCGTGCGTAATGCCGCTGGGAAGGACCTTGCGGGCGCGCTCGAACAGGGCGCCCGAGCCGGGAGTGCGGGCTCGATAGTCGGCCACGATTGTCGAATTGGTGGCGGAATTCGTGGCGGAATCGGTCTTCTGAACGGTCATACAAGCCCTCACCTAACTAATGACCCACCATCGCAAGCCTCGCTTGCTTCGCCAAGGGCGCGCCCCTAAGTTCCGGCACTTTTCGCAGACCGGAGCCTAAAAACGTGAATGCCAAGCCCCGCGGACGCCAGTTCTTCAACAATCCCGGCCCGACCAATATTCCCGACCGCGTGCTGCGGGCGATGGACCGGCCGGTCCTGGATTTCATGTCGGACGAGTTTTTAGCCATCCAGCACGCCTGCCACGCCGGCGTGAAGCGGGTCCTGAAGACCGACCAGACGCTCTATATGTACAACGCGAGCGGCCATGGCGCGTGGGAAGCAGCGCTCGCCAACCTGTTCTCTGCCGGCGATACCGTGCTGATCGTCGAGACCGGCTATTTCTCCCAGAGCTGGGCGGAGATGGCGGTCAATCTCGGCATCAAGGTCGAGACCTTCGCCGCCGACTGGCGCAAGGGCGCCGACGTCACCAGGCTCGCGGAGCGCCTGGCCAAAGATAAAGCGCACGAGATCAAGGCCGTGCTCACCGTCCACAACGAGACCGCGACCGGCATGGTGTTGCCGGTGGCCGAGATCCGTCGCGCCATGGATGAGGCCAAGCACCCTGCCCTGCTGCTGTCCGACACGATCTCCTCGCTCGCCTCGATGGAATACAAGATGGACGCCTGGGGCGTCGACGTCACGGTGGGCGGCAGCCAGAAGGGCCTGATGCTGCCGACCGGCATGTCGCTGACCGGCGTCAGCAACAAGGCGATCGAGGTCGCGCGCAAGAACAAGGCGCCGCGGCACTACTGGAACTGGGAGCTGATGAACGGCCGCGCGCCGCAGAAATTTATGGGCACCGCGCCGGTGCACATGTTCTTCGGCCTGCACGAATCGCTGAAGATGATCGAAGAGGAAGGCCTCGACGCGGTGTTCCAGCGCCACACGCGCCTGGGCGAAGCGACCCGCGAAGCGGTGCGTGCCTGGGGCGCCGACGGCAAGGGCCCGACGCTTTACGGCCAGACGCCCGATCGGCTCTCCGATTCGGTGACGACGGTGATGATGCCCGAGGGCGTGAGCTCCGATCCCATGCGCAAGATCGCGGTCGATCGCTATAACCTGTCGCTGGGCGGCGGGCTGGGGCCGCTGATGGGCAAGGTCTTCCGCATCGGCCATCTGGGCGACCTCAACGAGCCCATGCTGCTGGGCTGCCTCGCCACCACCGAGCTCGCGATGAAGACGGCCGGCGTACCCTTCGCACCAGGCGGCGTCGACGCTGCGATCAAGTCGCTGGCGAACTAGCGTCCATCGGACCCGGCGCATTCATAAGCGCCTGCGACCTCCGGCCTGCTCCTGAGTCATGAGCGGGCCGCTCGAGGTGCGCTGCGAGCGCATGCCTCGCTGGCCAGCCGCTTCGGCGCTGTGACCAAGTATGGCGCTCCTCTCATCGGTAGAAACCCTCTACACGGACTGCCGGGACGCGAGTATGAGTGTGACAAGCACCACAGACGCTTCGCCAGCGTAGAGTACCGTGAACTCTTGAACGCCGCCCCCGCGACCTGACTGATCAGCGACGGCAAGTTCTGCCTCACTCAGACCAAGCGATGACCGCGCCGAGTTCGGTTTGATACCAACCAGGAGCAGGATCATGAACAAGACGTCATTGGCCGTAGCCGCCATCGCAGTGACCGGCGTTTCGCTCGCCCTGACGGCCGCTCTCGGGCAAACCGACGACAACAAGCTGGGCAAGGTGCATTTCGAGACATCGTGCAAGCCGGAAGCGCAGAAGCTGTTCGACCGCGGCATGCTCTATCAGCACTCGTTCTGGTATCGCGCCTCGCAAAAAACCTTCGAGGATGTGCTGAAGGCCGATCCCGAGTGCGTCATCGCCTATTGGGGCATCGCGCTCAGCCTGCTGTGGAATCCCCATAGCGTGCCGGCGGTGCAGAACCTCGCCGAGGGTGCTGCTGCGCTGGAGAAAGCGAAAAGCATCGGCGCCAAGACCGAGCGCGAGCGCGACTACCTCGCGGCGCTCGGCGCCATGTACGCCGACTACGAAAAGGTCGATCACCGCACCCGCCTGCTGGCCTACGCCAAGGCCATGGAACAGCTGGCCACGCGCTATCCGAATGACGACGAAGCGCAGATCCATTATGCGCTCGCTCTCAACACTTCCGCCCCACCGGCCGACAAGACCTACGCCAACCAGCTCAAGGGTGCGGCCATCCTGGAAGAGATCGCCAAGCGCCAGCCGCAGCATCCCGGCGTGGCGCACTACCTGATCCATCTCTACGACTATCCGCCGATCGCCGACAAAGGCATCGAAGCCGCCCGGCGCTATGCCAAGATCGCCCCCGACGCGCCCCATGCCCTGCACATGCCGTCGCATATCTTCACGCGCGTCGGCTATTGGCAGGAGTCGATCGACTCCAACATGGCTTCGGGGCGTTCCGCCAAGGCGGCGGGCGATTTCCACGAACAGCTGCATGCCATGGACTATCTGGTCTATGCCTATCTGCAGCTCGGACAGGACAAGAAAGCCGGCGACGTCGTCGAGGCGATGAATGCGGTCACCGGCTTCACCGAGAGCGCCATTCCCGGTCCGTATGCGCGGGCTGCTTCGCCGGCGCGCTACGCGGTGGAACGCGGCGACTGGAAGGCGGCGGCTGCCCTTGACGTCCGCCCCAGCCCGCTGCCTCAGGTCCAGGCGATCACCTACTTTGCCCGCGCCGTAGGGGCTGCCCGCTCGGGCGATCCGGCAGCCGCCAAGGCCGACATCGCCAAGCTCGCGGAGATGCACGACAAGCTCGTCCAGGCCAAGGACGCCTACTGGGCCGGGCAGGTCGATATCCAGAGGCAGATCGCGACCGCCTGGGTCCTCTACGCCGAAGGCAAGCGCGACGAGGCGCTTTCAGCCATGAGTGCCGCCGCCGATGCCGAGGACAAGACCGAGAAGCATCCCGTGACACCGGGCGTGCCCAAGCCGGCGCGCGAATTCTATGCCGGCATGCTGCTCGAGAGCGGCATGGCCAAGGAAGCGCTCGTTGCCTTCGAAGCGACGCTGAAGAAGGAGCCCAACAGGCTCGATGCCTATGTCGGTGCGGCAAGAGCCGCCGAGAAGGCCGGCGATCCGGACAAGGCGCGGGCGTATTACGAAAAGGTCGTCACCGTCGCCAGCGACGCCGACAAGACCCGGGCCGACGTCAACGACGCGCGCGTGTTCCTGGCAAAGAAGTCGTGAGAGCGCTCCTGCTCCTGGTCGCGCTCGGCGCTCTGGCAGCTCCCGCCCGAAGCGAATCGCTTCAGGTGACAGGATATGCTGGCGTTCTGGGCGAGTGGGAGCTCGCGGCCACGGTCGTCACGGAAAAGGCGTCCCAGCGAACCCGGGAATACGCCGGCCCCTTGACGATGAAGCATGTCGGCTGGTGCACGCAGGAGGGCCCGGAGGAAAAGACCGGCGAAATACGATTGCAGATATCGACGCTGTCGTCCCGCTTGAAGGCGACAGTGTCGGTTGCCGGTGTGGAGTGCACCTACCGCGCCAGCCTGTCGGACTCCTATAGCGGCATGATGGAGTGCCCCGGTCGACCGGCGGTGCCGCTCGAATTGTGGGTGAAGTAGTCTTTCCGTTCATTCACCTCCCCCGTCCTACGGGGGAGGCCGGGAGGGAGAAAGCCGCGCCGACAATCTCGACAGTTTCAGATCTGAAATCAGCCTGATCTCGACTGGGGCCTCCCCCCTCCGGCCTTCAGCCACCTCCCCCGTATGACGGGGGAGGAAAAGAAAACATCAAAACGCCGGCTTCCTGCCGGCGACGGCGGCGAGCAGGCGTTCGGGCTTGATCGCCGACAGCGCCGTGCCCTTCACGATCGTCGGCACGACCTCGATGCCCTGCACGGCCTCGAACGTGGCGTTCGCCGGATTGAAGGCATAGAGCTGGCCTTCGGTCATGTTGAACCACCAGCCGTGCAGCTTGAGCGTACCGGCCGCGACCTTCTCAGCGATCCAGCGAAAGCTCATCAGGTTCAAGAGGCTGTTGAGGACGGCGGCCTGCTCGACGGCGCGCGTGATCTCCTCGCGCGACTTGCCTGAAAGCTCGCGCACGGCAAGATCGCGCACCTCCTGGGCGATGGCGGTCCAGGTCGAGAGATAGTCGTACTCGGCGTAGATGCTGTCGCGGCCGTCGACCAGCGCGCCGATGCCGCCGCACAGCGCATGGCCCAGCACCACCACATGCTCGACGCCCAGCCCGCGCACCGCGAACTCAATGGCCGACGAGGTGCCGTGATGGCGCGTGTCGGGCGGGAACTGGGCCGGCGGCACCATCGCCGCCACATTGCGCACGGTGAAAATGTCGCCGGGCTGGGTCTGCGTCAGAATCCCCGGATCGACGCGGGCATCGGCACAGGCAATGATCAGGATCCGGGGCGACTGGCCCTCGGTCGCGAGCTTCTCGAACAGATCGAGATGCTCGCGGTAATAGCCTAGCCGGAAATCGGCGAAGCCCTTCAGAAGTCGTTCCAACGCCATGCAGGTGAAATGACCCAAGAACTCCTCTACGACAAGCGCGGCGATATCGGCTGGATCACCTTCAACCGGCCGGCCCAGCGCAATGCCCTTACTTTCGCGATGTATGAAGGATTGGCTGAGACCTGCGGCCGAATCGCCGGCACCGGCGAGGTCAAGGCGCTGGTCATCACCGGCGCCGGCGACAAGGCCTTCGCCGCCGGCACCGACATCGCCCAGTTCCAGGACTTCAAGGACGCGGAAGACGGCGTCGCCTACGAGCGCAAGATGGACCGCATCCTGGACGCCATCGAGCGTTGCCCCGTGCCGACCATCGCCGCCATCGCCGGCTTCTGCACCGGCGGCGGGGCGGCCATCGCCGCGGTCTGCGACCTCAGGATCGCCGCCGCCAACGCCCAGTTCGGCTTCCCGATCGCCCGCACCCTGGGCAACTGCCTGTCGATGGCCAACTACGCGCGGCTGGCGGCGCTGATCGGCCCGCAGCGGGTCAAGGAGATGCTGCTGCTCGCCAAGATGATGGACGGCCCGACGGCGCGCGACGTGGGCCTGGTGAGCGAGCTGCTGCCCGACACCGCAGCCCTGCATGCCCGGGCCGCGGAACTGGCCCAGACCGTCGCCGGCCATGCCCCCCTCACGCTGAGAGTCACCAAGGAGGCGCTGCGCCGGCTGCAGGCCCGGCTGGGCGACGAGAATATCGACGATTTGATCAGATTAGCCTACGGTAGCGCCGATTTCCGCGAGGGTATGGCGGCCTTTCTGGGCAAGCGGGCGCCGAAATGGACGGGGCTGTGACCCGCCAAGAATTGAAACAAGGAGAAGTGGGATGATCCGTTTTGGGACAACTCTGGCCGCGCTGGCACTGTGTGTTGCCGTCGCCGCCTGCCAGAACCCGCAGCAGAAGATCGCCGGCAAGGAAGACATGATGACGGCCGCCGGCTTCAAGTTCGTGGCCGCCAACACGCCGCAGCGCCAGGCCGCGTTCAAGCAGCTGCCGCCGCACAAATTCTCCCGCCAGATCAAGGATGGCCGCGTCTTCTACGTCTATCCCGATCCGACCGTGTGCGTCTGCCTGTATGTCGGCGACCAGAACGCCTACGCCACCTACCGCAAGAACGTGTTCCAGCAGAACCTCGCCGACGAGCAGCAGATGACCGCCGAGACGATGGAGATGAACGACTGGGACTGGGGCCCGTGGGGCGGCTACCCGATGGGCTGGTACTACTACTAGCAGCCCTGCCGATCGAGCGACGTCGCGAGCGGGCCTCTTCAGGCCCGCTCGCCCTGTCGCGCCGGGGTCAGGGCGCGGTCGGCTGAAGCCTGATGTGGGACTCGGTCACCCGCGCCACCTGCTGGCCCCATCATTGCGCGCGCCTCGTCCCAGTTGCCGACGTCGAGCACGGCCCGGAAGCTCGCGACCCGAAGCACCCCGGCATTCGGCGCCGACTCGGAACGCAGTCGCTATGCATATCACCCCCGATCGCGCGAGAAACTGCGGGCACGCTCGCTCGCCTGTCGCCGCGCGCCTGATCGACCACTCTTGCCAGGAACTCTCCCTGGACTGTGACTCATAAATGAACTCCGGCATTGCAGAGCCAATGTCGGTTCCGGATCACGCGGAGGCTTAGTCGCAGAAGGGCCACAACCCGACATGACAGCCGAGCCTATAGTTGGTTAGCAGGCAGTTCTTCAGATCCTCGCTTCTCGCCTGATTGCGTAGCGCAATACTTCGAACTGAGGGAGGCGATCCATGCCGAAGCCTGTCCCGAATACGCAAACCGGATCTCTCACGGACCATCAGCGCGGCACCAATGACACGCTGATCCTCGCCGACGCCGGGATGGGCGGGCCTCCGCTGCAAATCGTCCTCTATGGCGACGCCTTCGCCCTGTACGACGACAGCCGCGGCGGCAATGACACGCTGATCGGCGGCGCCAATGCGAACAACGGCCTCTTCGGCGACGCCCGTCTCATCTATGACAACGCCCGCGGCGGCGATGACACGCTGATCGGTGGCGCCGGCGCGATCAACTTCCTGAACGGCGACGTCCTGTTCATGTACGACAACGCCCACGGCGGCAACGACACGCTGATCGGCGGCGATGGAGCGATCTTCAACTTCTTCCTGGGCGACACCTCCGACATGTACGACAGCAGCCGTGGCGGCAATGACACGCTGATCGGCGGTGCCAACACGGTCAACGAGCTGTTCGGTGACGCCTACGTCCTGCACGGCAACACCCGCGGCGGCAATGACACCCTGATCGGGGGCGCCAATTCGATCAACGACTTCTATGGCGATGCCTTCTTCATGGTCGACAACGCCCGCGGCGGCAACGACACGCTGATCAGCGGCGCCAATGCGACCAACACCCTCTATGGTGACGCCTACGAGATGCACGGCAATACCCGCGGCGGCAACGACACGCTGATCGATGGCACCAATACAACCAACACCCTCTATGGCGACGCCTTCGCGATGCACGACCACGCCCGCGGTGGCAACGACCATCTGTTCGGTGGCGATGGCTCGACGAACAGCCTCTACGGCGACGCCCAGACCATGGATGGCGACAGCCGCGGCGGCAACGACACGCTGATTGGCGGCGACGGTTCGATCAACAACCTCTACGGCGACGCCTTTTCCATGTCTGGCAACGCCCACGGCGGCAACGACACGCTGATCGGCGGCACCGAGATCGGCAACCTTGCTTCGACCATGACCCTATACGGCGATGCCTCCGAGATGCACGACAGCGCCCGCGGCGGCAACGACCATCTGACGGGCGGCGCGGGGGGTGTTAATTTGCTCAATATCCTCGTCGGCGACGCCGGTGTCATGGATGGCGACACAAGCGGCGGCAATGACACGCTGATCGGCGGCGCTGGTGCGTTCAATGTCCTCTATGGCGACGCAAACGAGATGCACGCCGCCGCCCGCGGCGGCGGCGACCATCTGATCGGGGGCGAAGGCGCGTTCATGAACAGCCTCATCGGCGACGCCGGCACCATGGATGGTGACAGCCGTGGCGGCAACGACACGCTGATCGGCGCCGCTAGTCCGGCCGATGTCGTCTATGTCAATGTCCTCTATGGCGACGCCTTCACCTTGCAGGACAACGCCCGCGGCGGCAGTGACCATCTGACCGGAGGCGATAATTCGCTCAACGTCCTCATCGGCGACGCGGGCGGTATCGGTGGCAACAGCCGCGGCGGCAACGACCATCTGATCGGCGGAGATGGTTCGTCCGTCAACACCCTCATCGGCGACGCCTATTTCATGTCCGACAACGCCCGCGGCGGCAATGACACGCTGGTCAGCGGCACCGGCACCGACCACATGTGGGGCGATGCCCAGTCCATCAATGGCATTGCGGCGTCACCCACTGCGCCTGTCGGTACTGTGATAACCGGCGCCGATACCTTCGTCTTCGCGCCCGGTAACGGCAATGACGACATCAATGACTTCCGCCAGAGCGATCACGACAAGGTCGACGTGCGCGCCTATGGCTTCCATGACATCGCCGACATGACGATCACCGCCGATGGCGGCGGCAATACCAAGATTGCATTCGACGCCAACGACAGCGTTACCCTTGTTGGCATCAGCGATCCGCACACCCTGCACCCGTCCGACTTTCTTCTTGCTTGATCTTCCTCAGCCGGACACGGCTGAGATGAAGCTGCACGCTGGGTCGGGCCTCATAAGTGTTTCCGACGCGCTACGGCGTGAAACGCGTCGGCGCTCCATCGTCCGGAATCGGTTTGGCGCCGAGGTCCTGCTGTGCCTTCTTGACCTCGGGCAACAGGCTCTTCTCGGCGACTTTGTTCGAACCTTCGTCACCTTTGCTGGTCATGCCTTCGTCGATGGCAACATCCATCAGGCGGGCTTCGAGTTCCCACTCCTGGAGGATGGTGGCCTTCTCTCCCGGCTTGAGGTCCCTGTTGGTGACGACGTCATCGGGTTTGTCGAAGACGCTGCTGGGATTCGTCTTCGCTTTGTCCTTGTCGATACTGGCCACTGTGACCTCCAACTGTCGATGCGCCAACGATTTGGCATTCGCGAGCAACTTGTTCCGGCGCCGCTGCTATGTCGGCAAGCCGACGATGGCCCATACCCCGGCCAGGGCGATGACAGCGCCGACGAATGAAATGACAGGAACCGTAACGATGCGGCCACTGATGACGCCGCCTCGCACCTCAACGGGTGTTAGTTCGCGTTCCATGGCGCCCTCTGAAGGTTCAACAAATTTCGGTATGGTTGATGTGAACGCAGGGATCGGGTCGGGGTTGCGTCCCTCTCGCGGCTAATTATGCAGCCCTGCGATAGCCCCGTTGTCGCTCAACGGGCTGCCTGCCCCGAAACCCATCGGCAACCCACGGTCGCATCTAGACGACATCTTATTCTCGTCAAAGTATTGCCATGGAGCCAGTCCAAGCTCCAACAAGGCTGTCATCCGGCGAAGACCGGATGAAGAAGGAAGACCGGTCATGGCCATGAAAGATCGCGTTCTCGCTTTGCTGCGAGGCCACGAAGCCGCGCGGATTCGCTTCACGGTTCCGTCGGCAAGCGTGCCGGTTACGATCAATCATGTGACGTTTACCACGGTCGCGAACGCCATCGTCGCGGGAAAGATCGGCGTTGCGCCGTTCGCCTCGACCACGCGCGCCCTCGCCGAGTACCATCAGCCCGCCGCTGCCACCGCCCCTTCCACGGGAAGCCTGATGGTCCCCCCGATCCTGGGACGTATCGAGGAGGCCGCCGTGATGCATGAGAGCACGCACGCCTTCTTCGACCTGACGACGTCCAACATCACGGCCACGGAGGAAGAGGCTGTCAGTTATATCGTGACGGCGCTCTACCACCGGATGACCGGGCTGACGCCGACGCGATGGACGGGGGCGGAGCCGTTCATTTCCGCGAAGGCCGTGGCCGACGCCTTGTTGAGTCAATACCAGGCCGGCGTCGCGGGCGTACCCGCGGTGCAGGCCGGCCAATTCCAGACCCTCATGCTCGCCGTCGCGTTGGATCCCACATACTTGATTCCGGCATCGCCCGGGGCAGGCACGCCGGCGGGGCTGTTCGGCGGGTTTTTGGGCGGGTCCGTCCGTTACGTGCACAACGGCTAGCGCCGGGAGCGAAGCCCGCACGATCGGCGAACGCACGCCGATCACGTTGGCGTAGCCCTGGCTCGCCGCGACAAAGTGACAAGGCGCGAGCAGGCACTGTAGATTTGCGGCCGACCGGCAGGCACAGGCTGGCGATCGGGGGAAACGGTGAAGCTTCGGCGCAGGCGATTCCAGCAACTGGCCGCCAGCGCGCTTGCGCTGCCCGCTTTCCCGAAGGTCGCCGCGGCGCAGTCATATCCGGCCCAGCCGGCGCGCCTGGTGGTCGGCTTTGCGGCCGGCCAGGCGATCGATATCCTGGCTCGTCTGATCGCGCAATCGCTGGCCGAGCAGCTCTCGCAGCAGTTCATCGTCGAGAACAAGCCGGGCGCCGGCGGCAACATAGCGGCCGAGTCCGTCGCGCGCGCGCCGGCGGACGGCTACACGCTGCTGGTGATCGGCGCCAACAACCCGACCAACACGACGCTGTACGACAAGCTCGGTTTCGATCTTCTGCGTGACTTCGCGCCGGTCGCCGGCATCTACCGTGTCTACCAGGTCATGGAGGTCAATCCCGCCTTTCCGGCGCGGACCGTCCCCGAATTCATCGCCTACGCCAAGGCCCATCCGGGAAAGATCAACTTCGGCTCCGCCGGTACCGGCTCGGTGGCGCACGTCACCGGCGAGTGGTTCAAGATGATGGCCGGAGTCGACATGCAGCACGTGCCCTATCGCGGCGCGCCGCTCGCCCTCGCCGACCTGTTGAGCGGCCAGGTGCAGGTCATGTTCGACAACTTGCCGTCGTCGATCGATCACATCAGGGCGGGCCGCCTGCGCGCGCTTGGCGTTTCGACCCCGGCGTCGCTGGAGCTGCTGCCCGGCGTCCCGCCGATCGGTGAGTTCCTGCCCGGCTTCGAGACCAGCGCATTCGCCGGCATCGGCGCGCCGGCGGGCGTGTCGCGCGAGATCGTCGACAGGCTCAACACCGGCGTCACCGCCGCCCTCGCCGATCCAAAGCTCAAGGCACGCATCCTCGATCTCGGCGGTGTGCCGATGCCGATGACGCCCGCCGAGTTCGGCCTCTTCCTCGCCGCGGAGACCGAGAAATGGGGCAAGGTGATCCAGGCCGCGAATATCAAGCCCGGCTGACGGGGAGGCGGTTGTGGCCGGAAGTGGATAGCGCTCCGATCTCAACCTGGGGTCGAGGTGATAGATTCGCGGCCGACGAGACGCATGATGCGTCGCGGCACTCTGGATCACAGGAGACTAACATGCACAAGCCGTTGCTGAGTTTCACGGTCCTGCTTTTGAGTGGCACGATAGCGGTCGCGCAACAAATGCCGGCGCCAATGAACGCCGACGGCTTGAAATGGGGGGCTGTGCCCAATGTCTTTCCTCCCGGTGCCCAAATCGCCGTCGTCTCCGGCGATCCCTTCAAGGAGGGCCTGTACGTCGTCAGGCTGAAAATGCCCGCTGGCTACAAGATCCCGGCGCACAATCATCCGACGACTGAATACGTCACGGTGCTTTCGGGCGCGTTCAACATCGGTATGGGAGACAAGCTCGACGAGCAAAAAGGCATGGCGTTGAAGCCCGGCGGATTTGCCGAGGCGGCGACCAAGATGAACCACTATGCCTGGACTTCGGGCGAGACCGTCGTTCAGGTCCACGGTCAGGGACCCTTCGCCATCACCTACGTAAATCCCGCGGACGATCCGAGCAAAAAATAGCGCGCGCTGGTCCGCGGCGGTCAAGCCTAGCGGAGATCTCCGCAATAGCACGCGGTGAAGGACGGCCGGTCCAGGTGGCCGATGGCGCAGAAATAGGCCGTGAGCGCACCGGCAAGCTCTCCGCGCCCGACATTGTAGTGCCGCCGATAGGTATCCTGCGCCGCGCGGTCGTTCGACATCGCCTTCCATACAGTCTGCACTGCATCAGGCGAGTAGTGCGGCTGCCGATAGGCCCTGGTGAAGGTGTATTCGAACCGCCAATCGGCGGCGCTGGGCGCTGCGCCGGGATTTGCGAGATACCAGGTCGAGAAGTCGCTCGGCGCCCCCGACCGCCTGTCATAGGTGAACACCTGGAAGCCCGGATTCTGTCCGAAGATGGGGCTGATGGCCGGCGTGAGCTTGTCCAGGCCGATTGCCGTCCCGCGCTCGTCGATCAGCAGCCGGTAGTCGTCGAAGTGGGTATGACCCGAGAAGCTCGCCTGAATCACGTCGCGGTATTCCGCGAGAAGCGCCTGAAAATCGGCGGCGAACGGCTCCCGCAGGAACGGAACGACCTTCGCCGGACAGCTCGAGGCCCTGGTGTTGATCGTGGTGTAGGGATCGATTCCCCAGGGGATGTGATGCACCAGCCAGACACGCCCGCCGGTCGCGCGTTGCCGCGCGAGCCGGTCGCGCAGCCAGCCCAGCATGGCCTCAGCGGCGGCGAGCCCGTCGGTTCCGCAGGCGTCGCGATATCGTGTCGACCACAGCACGTCGTTCAGGACCACGATCAGCCCGTTCGCAAGGGTCGGATGCCGCGCCGCATAGTAGCCGCCGGCGGCGTAGGTCTCGTCGAAGTCGGGCTCCAGCCGCTCGGCGCCGACCAGACGTCGAACCATCTCCCGCGTCGCGGCGAGGTAACGCCCGCCGGGCTCGATCCTGTAGTCGCCGCAGCTCGAATCGACGTTGCCGAGGGCTAGGATGGCGGGCTTGCCGGCGAGCGCATCGGCCAGGGCATCGCCCACGAAAAGCGTCGTCTTCACCGCCATTTCGCCAGCGGCTTGCGACGCCGGGGCGACGCCCAGGGCCTTCGCTGCCTTCGCATCGAACTCGTGAACCAGTAAATCGCCCGGCACGATGGCGAAATCCGCGCCCGCCACGGCTTTCGCGAAGGGGACGAGACTCGAGGCCAGCAGGGCGTGGTTGGTGTCTTCACCGGTTCGCGACATCGCCTGATCCTGGGCGGCGGTGAAGGTCGCCTTCCAGGCTGCCGGGGCCGACCTCGCCAGGGTCGTGGCGAGTTCCGGCGGCTCGAACGGATTGAAATGCAAATCGGAGATGACGACGAACGCGCCGCTTCCCTCGGCACCGCGAACCGGCGGGATGGACGCGATCAGCCCGGCAAAGGCCAGGGCAGAGGCCAGAGCAGAGGCAAGGACGGCCAGGCCAGCGAAAAATGCGGTTCGTCCTGCCATGCTGCGAAAAGGCTCTAGTTGCCCGGCTTGGTCTCGGTGGCCTTCACCACCCCGGCCCAGGTCGCCATGTCCTTGGCGATGAAGGCGGAGAACTCGGCGGGCGTCGTCGGCGCGGCCAGCGTCGCCCGCTCCTCGAACTGGCGCAGCATCGCCGGATCGCGCAGCACTGCCGTGAGATCGGCATTCACCTTGTTGACGATCTCGTCCGGGGTCTTCGCCGGCGCTACCAACCCGGACCAGCCGGCCGAATCATAGCCCGGGACGGTCTCGCCGATCGACGGAACCGTTTCGAGCGGCGCCGGCAGGCGGCGCGCCGTCGTCACCCCCAGCGCCTTGATACGACCGTCACGGATCGCGCTCAGCGCCGAAGCCGTGCTGTCCATCATGAGCTTGACGTGGCCGCCCAGCAGGTCGGCCATCGCCGGGCCGGAACCCTTGTAGGGGACGTGCACGATGTCGATCTTCGCCTGGAGCTTGAACAGCTCCATGCTGAGATGCTGCGCCGTGCCGGGGCCGGCCGAAGCGTAGGAAAGCTTGCCCGGTTCCTTGGCTGCGAGCTCGATCAGCTCGCCCACCGTGCTGGCAGGAAAGCTGGGATGGGCCACGATCACCAGCGGCCCGCGGAGGATGTTGGTGATCGGCTTGAAGTCGACCAGCGGCCTGTAGGGCAGGTCGGGGTAGAGGCTGGGATTGACGCCGAAGGTGCCGCTGGTGGCGACCAGCAGCGTGTAGCCGTCGGGCGCC
>Ga0193726_1000301_pt1 | contig 59453 bp, 55 predicted proteins | sample H2c1metaG_FD_144928 | JGI IMG/M metagenome (GOLD analysis project Ga0193726, IMG submission 144928) | Soil microbial communities from a riparian zone of the East river system, Colorado, United States - H2c1 | ecosystem: Environmental > Terrestrial > Soil > Riparian zone | place: USA: East River... | reverse complement strand
GTTACAGCGGCTGTTCGCTGTACATTTCCACTCGCCGCTGCTGTTCTTCGGCCGAGAACAGCGGCATCCCCACGGCGATGATCCGCCGCACGTGCGCACCGATTTGATGAGCCACCTCGATGGCCTCCATCGAACCGGTGTGCATTCCCAGGATGTCGATATCGCCCTTCATGCCGGCCGCTTTGAGGCCGTCGACCGTGCCCTGCGCATATTGCTCGAGCGACAAGGCCCACGGCGGGGCGTCGGAAAAGCCGTAGCCCAGCCGATCCGGGGCGTGGGTCGGCCGCGTCAGCTTCTCCTGCAGCAATTCCCACATGGCGCCCGAGCGCGGCGACATGTGCAGCAGCACCAGCGGCACGCCCTTGCCGTCGTTGCTGCGCAAGTGCATCTGTCCGAAACGCGTGGGATAGATTCGGCGCTGCATTTCAGGAGCCTGTCCGATGCTGGTCCAAGAAGGACTCGACCAGCGGCGCCACCCGGTCCGGTCGTTCAATGTGCAGCATGTGGCCCGCCCCCGCGATGCGCGCAATTTCAATATGCGGAAATACGGCGCGGAATGCCTCTTCGGTGCCGTCGGCACCGAGCTTGGCCAGGAGCTCCGACTGCTCGCCCACCAGCATGAGCAACGGCGCGCGCAGCTCGCGCCAATACGCCTCGGTATCTTCGCGCTTGTACAGGATTGGATTCACCCAATGATGACGTGGATCGCCCGCGAGCCGCACGCGGCCGGCGTCGAGTCTACCCCAGGCCGCGGCGACGAACGCAGCCTGCTGGCCTGAGAATCGTGGATAGCGGAAGCGAATGATGCCGGCCAGTTCTTCGAACGAGGCGTAGTCCTTGTCCCTGGGTTCCGCTTTCAATTGATCCAGCCATTTGCGCATGCGCGCAGGCGCCTGTGCGGGCGCGGTTCTTTGCAGTCCGAAGCCCTCCAGATTGACGACGCAGCGCACGCGATCCGGACGAATGCCGGCGTACGAGCAGGCGATGTTGCCGCCCATGCTGTGCCCGACCAGGCTCGCCGGCGCCGTCGGCGACAGCTGATCCAATGCCGCATCCAAGTCCCCGAGATAATCGGGGAACCAGTAGCCCTGCTGCGGCCACTCGCTGCGTCCAAAGCCGCGCCAGTCCAGCGCCGCCAGGGGCCAATCCCGCTGCAGCGCGTCCACCATGAACTGAAACGTCTCGCCGCAATCGAGCCAGCCATGCAGCAGAACGACCGGCGACACCGTTTCCGAAGGCGGCGGCCCCCAACGTGTCAGATGCATATCGAGTCCGCGTACCCGCAAAGTCTCGTGCCGCGGGTGACGCAGCACCTGATACGCCGTCGCACTATCCAATCAGGGATGCATCCCGCTGCCGATCAAGGCACCGACTACACCGCCGACGGCACCGCCAACGGCGGCCGCCACGGCCACGGCAAATCTTGTCTGCGGCGGTTGGTCGCTGCCGGCGGGGGTCACCTTGCCGCCGTGTCCGGTGCCGGTTCCCGTCCCAGTTCCTGTGCCAGTTCCCGTTCCACTGCCTGTCCCGGTGCCAGTGCCGGTCCCGGTACCTGGCTTGGGTGGCGGATTGAGGGGATCGTTGTTTGACATGTGAGTCCAGCTCCTAGGTTCCAGCCATGAGGCCCTGCTTTCATACACGCAAGCAGCACTCCGCCGCAAGAGCCGCCGGGTTTGCGGTTCCCCCGCACCCGGGCGCATGCTCTAAAAAATGGACGGAGACCGCATAGGACCGTATCGCGTGCTGCGCACCTTGGGTGTCGGCGGTATGGGGGAGGTTTTCCTTGCTGAACGCGCCGACGCAGAGTTCGAGCAGCAAGTGGCCATCAAGGTGGTCTACGGCGGCTCGCTGACCCGCGGAGTGCAATCACGAATCAAAATCGAGCGCCAGATCCTGGCTCAGCTCGATCACCCGAACATCGCGCATCTCATGGACGGCGGGAGCCTGACGGACGGCACCGCCTACATCGTCATGGAATACGTCGATGGCATCCCCATCGACGCCTTCTGCGACACGAACCGTCTGGACATCGTGGCCCGGCTGAAGCTGTTTCAAACGGTCTGTGCCGCAGTGCACTACGCGCATCAAAACCTGATCGTGCACCGGGATCTCAAGCCGTCGAACATCTTGGTGACGGCCGAGGGCGTGCCCAAGCTGCTGGATTTCGGCATCGCCAAATTGCTGGACGAGCGCCAGGCCGGGCACCACACGCTGGCCGTCACTCATGCGGATTTTCGGTTGATGACGCCTGATCATGCGAGTCCTGAGCAAGTCCGCGGACAGGCCATCACCACGTCGAGCGACGTCTACGTGTTGGGGGTGCTGCTATACACAAACTGCTCCGGTACCGGCCCGTTCGTCATTCCGTCGATGCGGCTCACCGACATCGAGCGCGCGATTTGCGAGAAGGACCCGCCGTTGCCCAGCCATGCGGTGGGCAGCGATGTGTCCGCCGAGGCACTCGGCATCACCGAGGCCCGCGGGGTCAGCGCCAACCGTCTGCGGCGAATCCTGCGCGGTGATTTGGACAATATCATCCTCATGGCGATGCGCAAGGAGCCGGAGCGCCGCTACTCATCCTCGCAGCAATTGGCCAGCGACATTCAGCGCTATTTGGAAGGCAAGCCCGTCATCGCGCGCGGCGACACCTTCTCTTACCGCAGCGCAAAGTTCGTCAGACGCCACTGGTTGCCGGTGACCGCCGGCGCCGGCGTGGCGTTCTTGCTTCTGGCGTTTGCGACGACGACGTACGTTCAATCATTGCGTATTTCAGCGGAGCGCGACCGCGTCGCCGTGCAGCGGGAGCGCGCCGAGCGCGAAAGAATTCGCGCCGAAGAGGTATCGAGCTTCCTGGTCAATCTGTTCAAGCTTTCCGACCCGCAAGAGAACCGGGGCAACTTGGTGACGGCCCGCGAATTGTTGGACTCGGGCGCGAAACGCTTGCGGACCGGTCTGCAAGATCAACCGGCCACCAAGGCAGCCCTGCTGTCCACCGTCGGCGAGGTCTATAACAGTCTGGGGCAATACCAAGATGCGCTGCCGATATTGAATGAATCCTTGACCCTGCAGCCGCCGACCAACGACAAGTCGCGCATCGATATATTATTGGAACTCGGTCAGGCACAAATCGGCGCGGGCAATCTCGCCGGCGCCGAGGCGCCCCTGCAGGAAGCATTGCATCTATCGCAGAGCAACTTCGGCGCGACCAGTCAGGAATCAGGACACGCTCTCTGGATACTGGGCAAGCTCAGGCAGCAACAGGGGCAATTCGGCGAAGCCAAGGATTTATACAAGCGCGCTCTTGCCATCTCTGAAACGACTCTCGCGCCGCAAACCGACGTGGCCGCGGTGCTCGATGACCTTGCACAGATTTACTCGCGCGACCAGCAATGGGCACTCGCCAAGCAAACTTACCAGCGCGCTTTGGATGTCGACCGGCGCATTCTCGGCGACGATCATCCGCGGGTAGCCATGCATCTGCAGAATCTCGCGGTGGTCGCGCAGAATATGGGGGACTTGGTGCAGGCCGAGGCACTCTATCGCGACGTCATCCGCCGTCAGGAACGCACCTACGGCGACCGGCATCCTGAAACCGTGGTCGCCAAGGGCAACTACGGCTTGCTCCTGCAGCGCGAAGGCCGACTGGCTGAAGCGGAGCCGCTGTTGCGCGAAGTGGTGTCGATGAGACTGTCGCTGCATGGGCCGGATCACTACCAGGTCGGCTACGCCCGCGTCAGCTTGGCGATGCTGCTGCACGACCAAGGCAAGCTGGAGGCGGCTGAAAGCGAGTTCCGCCAGGCACTCGCCATCTATGACAAATCGCTGCCCGCCAATCATCAATGGCGCGCGGCGCTGCTGATGCATTTTGCGCGGCTGTTGGTCGATCGCCGTAAGCCGGACGAAGCCCTGGCATTGAGCGAACAATCCATCAAGATTTGGACTGCCACCTCGCCGCCCTCGAGCCCGACGACGGCGCAGGCCCACGCCATCCACGCCTACGCACTGGCCCACCTCGGCAGGCCGCACGAAGCGGCGGATGAACTCGAAGCCGCCCTGCCGGTGCTGGTGAAGGCCCGCGGCGCCGACGATCCGGTGGTGCGCCGCGCGCAGAATTGGCTCAAGGGGATCCGGCCGGTGCCGCTGCAGACCGCGAGCACCGCGCATTGAGCGGCAAGCTGTATTTCTCTTGTCCGAGACATTTGGCGCCATAGGCACCGCGATCGGCCCCTGATATCCCGTTTCATGACCACAAACGCCACGAGTTCCAGTTTGCAGGTCTTTTGCTTCGACGGGATAGAAGACTATCTTGTTAAGTGGTCGATCGGTCTCTGCATATTTCTTGTAATCGGCCCACTAACGATTCTTAGGCATGGATTCGAACCAATCGTTTTTGTCGTTGTGTGGTTGGGTCTATGGCTCACATTGATTGCGGGCACTTACAATGCTTTGAATACCGCCGATGTGCTCGTGAGCGATGCCGGCATTTCGCGCCGGCTTCGAGGATGGACATCTCAACGCATTGACTGGAGCGACGTCAGGCTCGTGCGAGAATATTTCGAGTACGCCCCCACTTACAAAACAACACTGCACTTCGTGCAAATATTCCCGCGTAAGTCTTCTTTCTTCAAATTTCAGCTCTGCGAGTTAGTACTCATTTCGGACAGAGTGGACCGCTTCAAGGCTGAACTAGTCGAGGCCTTAAACAAATATATTTCGCAGCGTAATATAATGGTTGAACTTAGGGAAAATGGTGCGTGGGAACGACGCCCTCGTTTGGTTACCACCTTTTGAGCGGCGTGGGCGCCCTCCGTAGGAACCGTCGCCGTCCCGCTGTCTCAGCCTTCGCCGCCCAAAAAAATCTTATACGACGGATTGTCGGTCTCTTCGGTGTAGGCGTAGTGCAGTTCGTTGAGGTGCAATAGAAAGTCGGTGCGCGTTTCCTGCGGAACCTGGATGCCGGCGAGCACGCGTCCGTAGTCGGAGCCGTGATTGCGGTAGTGGAACAGGCTGATGTTCCAGGCCGTGCCGATGGCCTGTAGAAACTTGAGCAGCGCGCCGGGCCGCTCCGGAAACTCGAAGCGATAGAGGCGCTCGTCCGTGAGCCCGCGCGCCTGCCCCCCCACCATGTAGCGCACGTGCAGCTTCGCCATTTCGTTGTCGGTCATGTCGCGCGCGGCGAAGCCGGCGGCGGCGATCGAGCGCAGCAGTTCATCGCGCTCCGCGCGGCCCTGGGTCAACCCTAAGCCGACGAATATCTGTGCCGCCTTCAAGTCGCCGTAGCGGTAGTTGAATTCCGTGACGCTGCGCCGGCCCAGCAGTTCGCAGAACCGCAGGAACGACCCCGGCGCCTCGGGGATCTCAACCGCGAACAGCGCCTCGCGCTGGGCGCCCAAGTCCGCGCGTTCGGCCACATAGCGCAGCCGGTCGAAGTTCATGTTGGCGCCGCTATTGATCGCGATCAGGCTGCGGGCGCTGCAATTTTCACGCGCCACGTATTTCTTGATGCCGGCCACCGCCAGGGCGCCCGCGGCCTCCGTGATGGAGCGAGTGTCCTGGAAGATGTCCTGGATGGCTGCGCAGATCTGATCGGTGGTCACCAGAATGATTTCATCGACGTACTGCCGCGCCAGCCGGAACGTCTCTTCGCCGACGCGCCGCACCGCGACGCCGTCAGCGAACATCCCCACCCGCTCCAAGGTGATGCGTTTGCCGGCCCGCAGCGATTCATGCATGCCGGCGGCATCTTCGGGCTCGACGCCGATGATCTTGATGCGCGGGTACAGCGATTTGGCATAGGCGGCGATCCCGGCGATCAGCCCGCCGCCGCCCACCGGGACGAAAATGGCATCGATCTCATCGCCATGATGCTGGCGCAGGATCTCCATGGCGATGGTGCCCTGCCCTGCGATCACGTCCGGGTCGTCGAAGGGATGCACGAATACCAGGCTGCGCGAGCGGCCGAGTTCGAGCGCATGTTCGTAGGCTTGATCGTAGTCGTCGCCGTGCAGGACGATTTCACCGCCCAGTTCGGCGACCGCCTGCACTTTGATCTCGGGTGTGGTCAGGGGCATGACAATGACGGCCGGAATGCCGCGGGTGCGCGCGCCGAGCGCCACCCCTTGGGCATGGTTCCCCGCCGAGGCGCAGATGACGCCGCGCTGCGCGCTGATGGGCGATAGCTGCGCAATCTTGTTGTAGGCGCCGCGAATCTTGAACGAAAACACCGGCTGCAGGTCTTCTCGTTTGAACAGGACGCGATTGTTGAGACGGCTCGACAGCCGCGGTGCGGCGTCGAGCGATGTCTCGACGGCGACGTCGTATACCTTTGCTTTGAGGATGCGATCTACGTAGTTTTCTTGCATGGCCGGCACGTTCAATGGGCATCTACATTAGCTCAAGCGTCCACGAAGCGGTATGGTTGACTGATACTGTGAGATGCTGCACAGCCTGAGGGGAACCAGAGGCGTCTTACCTCTCTCAATTGGGTAACATAGGGCCATGCGCACCGTGAAATATTGGCTGCTGGGGTTGTTGCTGGCCTCGCCGGCGGCGTTCGCACTCTCCGGCAGCGTCGTCGCCACGGACAATGTAAAGGCTCGCTTGGTGAGCGAAGTGAGCGCGATCGCGCCCGGCCAGTCGTTCTGGGTCGCGCTGGAACTCAACATTCGCGACGGCTGGCATACCTACTGGCGCAACCCCGGCGATTCCGGCCAGGCGACCTCGCTCAAATGGCAGCTGCCGCCGGGATTCACGGCGGGCGATATCGTCTGGACCGCACCGCATCGCTTCGAGATTCCGCCGCTGGTGAACTACGGCTACGCCAAGCACGCCGTGCATCTGGTCAGAGTCACGGCCTCCAAAGAGACGCCGATGGGCACCCCGGTCGTGCTGTCGGCAAAGGCCAGCTGGCTGGTGTGCTCCGATGTCTGTATTCCCGAAGATGCCGATCTGCAAGTGAAGCTGCCGGTGAGCGGCACGCCCGGCGCCGTCGATGCGGCGGACGCCGCGGTATTCACGGCGGCGCGTGCCGAGGTGCCGAGCGCGCAATTCGCCGCGACGTCGGCGCGCGTCGAGGGCGGTCAGTTGGTGCTCACGCTCGGCAAGGAATGGGGCCCCGCTCTGGCACAGATCAAGTCGCTGGAATTCTTTCCCTATGACGAGGGCGGCATCGAATATGCCGCCCCTCAGACTTTGACCCGGGGCAAGGACACGGTCCAACTCGCCATGAAGCTGGGCGATCAGCCGCCGAAGGCCGGGATGATTCGCGGCGTGTTGCTGGCGACCGAGGCGACCGGCAACGGTTTGAGCGTGGTGCCGATGGAACTCGCCGCCGACTTCGCGGGCGTCGGCCAGGCCAAGGGCAGCGCGGCCTCTGCCGCTGCCACCGTTGCTGCCGGCACCACCGCCGCTGCGGCCGCTGCGCCCGACAAATCCCCCGCTTCGCTGCCCGTGCTGCTGCTCTTCGCCGTTTTGGGCGGCCTGATCCTGAATCTGATGCCTTGCGTGTTCCCGGTGTTGTCGATCAAGGCCATCGGCTTGGTGGAACAGGCGAAGAAACATCCCGCGGCCGTGCGCGCCAAGGGACTCGCCTTCGCCGCGGGCGTCATCGGCTCGATGCTATGTCTCGCCGGCACCTTGCTGGCGCTGCGCGCCGGCGGCGAACAGGTCGGCTGGGGCTTCCAATTGCAATCGCCGCTGTTCGTCACGCTGCTGGTGTACTTGCTGCTGGCGGTGGGCCTGAACCTCTCGGGTGTATTCGAAGTGGGCGGCGGACTCGCGGGGGTGGGCGACGGCCTCACCCAGGGCGACAGCTATCGCGCCTCGTTTTTCACGGGCGTGCTGACGACGCTGGTCGCGACGCCGTGCACGGCGCCGTACATGGCGGTTGCCGCCGGCGCCGCGCTCTCGCAGCCGGCGTTCATCGCGCTGTGCATTTTCGCGGCGCTGGGATTCGGCCTGGCACTGCCGTATTTGTTGCTGTCCTTCGCGCCCTGGACGCGCCGCATACTGCCCAAACCCGGCGCGTGGATGGATACGCTCAAGCAGGTGTTCGCCTTCCCCATTTATGCCTCGGCCGCGTGGCTGTTGTGGGTGCTGGCGCAGCAGACTTCGCCCTTCGGCTTGGGCGCCGCCTTGGCCGGCGCCATCTTGATCGCGTTGGCGGCATGGGCCTACCAAAAATCCAAGTCGAGCTCGAGCACCGGCCGCGTCGCGGCGATCGCGACCGCGGCATTGGCCGTGCTGCTGGCCATCATCCTGCCGGTGCGTTTCGCCGACGTCGCCGCCGCGTCGCCCGGCGGGACCGCGGGCAGCGCGCGGACCACGGATGAATGGCAGCCCTACGACGCCGCGCAATTGGCCAAGCTCACTGCCGCCGGGCGGCCGCTGTTGGTGAATTTCACGGCGAGCTGGTGCCTGACCTGCCTGGTCAACGAGCGCAATGCCTTTACCGACTCCGCCGTTCAGCAAGTGTTCCATGACAAGGGTGTGACGCTGATGAAGGGCGACTGGACCACCCGGGATCCGGGCATCACCTCGGCCTTGGCCGCCTTTGGACGCGCGGGAGTGCCGCTGTACGTGGTGTATAACTCGAAACCCGGTTCGACCGAGCCCAAGGTTTTGCCGCAGCTTCTGACGGCGAGCGTGGTGCAGGACGCATTTGCCGATACACCCAACCGCGCGGCTCCTTAAGATTTTCACCGCGAAGATTTTCAAGGGGCCGTGAATACGGCATGCTGCAGGCATGGCACCCGATAACGCCGGCACCACCATTACAGTGATCGATTTCCGCCGCCACAGCATGGTGCTGCAGTGGCATGCGCTCGGCGGCACCTGGAGCGCCTGCGACAATCCGCGGGCGCCGGTGCACGGCGTCGCCTTTATCCGGGTCTCGCAGCCGAATATCTGCCTGTATGGGCAGGCGGGCCGCTTGCGCCTGCAGGTGGGGCCCAACCAGTACGCGCTGTCGGAAAATTCCCCGCGCATCACCTGCTCGTCTGGGATCGCGAGTTTCGGATTTCGGCGCCGCTTCAGCATCGAATCGAGCACCGGCGGCGTGCTCTATAGCTTTGCCTACTGGACCCTTCAGCACCATGATTTCTTCCGCTGGCTGGCGAACAAGGCGGAAGATCCCGACTGGCGCGCCACCAGCGGCCGCCAGTGGTCCGAGGGCATGCCCGCGACGGCGCTGCGGTCGTTGTAGGAGCCTGTCTGACAGTCTCTTAGCGCGGCGCGGCGCGCGGCAACAAGCCGGCGACTTCGGCGTCGGTCAGATAGCGCCACTGCCCGCGATTCAGGGCCGCCAGCTGAATGTTCATGATCCGCACGCGCCGCAGGCTTTGCGCCTTGTAGCCGAGCGCCGAGCACATGCGGCGGATTTGCCGGTTCAGGCCCTGCGTGAGAATGATGCGAAACGATTCCTGATCGATGCGGCTGACTTTGCAGGGCTTGGTCAGCTCGCCCATGATCTTGACGCCGCCGGCCATCATCTTCAGCGCAAGATCGGTGATGGGGCGATCCACCCGCACGACGTATTCCTTCTCGTGATTGTTTTCTGAGCGAAGTATCTCGTTGACGATGTCGCCGTTATTGGTCAGGAGAATCAATCCTTCGGAATCCTTGTCCAGGCGCCCGATCGGAAAAATCCGCTCGGAATGCCCGATCAAATCGATGATGTTGCCCTCGATGTGAGCCTCGGTGGTGCAGGTGATGCCGGCCGGCTTGTTCAGCGCGATGTATATTTGTTTTTTCTTGGCGCCGATCAGTTCGCCGTCGATGCGTATCTCGTCGCCCGCGGCGACCCGCGTGCCCAAAGCGGCGAGCTGCCCATTGCAGGTCACGCGGCCCGCCTCGATCCACTTGTCCGCCTCGCGCCGCGAACAAACGCCGGTCTCGCTGATGTACTTGTTGAGCCGCAATCGAGATTAGCGGCCGCGCAGGTACGCGCCGACCTCGGCCGCGAGATTCGACGCGGCGGCGCCGAACGGATCGTTGCCATAGACGGCGCCGTTGAATACGCGGTGCTGCTGCTTGACCTTGCTCAAGCGTTCCGCGGACGGGGCACCGATCAGCACCAACCGTCGCACCAGTTCCGGCCGCGCGGCGGCAAGGTCCACAGCAACTTCGGCGCCGTACTGCACGCCCAAAACGTCGATCTGGCGCAGCCGTAAATCGTTGGCGAGATCGGAGATGGCGACGGCGGCCTCGTCAATACTGCGGTCCGGCGACGGGTCCGACTCGCCGAAGCCCGGCATATCGGGCGCGTACACCGAGCGCACGTCCGCAAGCTCCGGCAGGATTCGGCTGAACGCGCGGCTGGAGGCATCGATGGCATGCAGACAGAACAATGTCACTTGTTCATCGAAACCGCCGGTGGTGGGGAAAGCCGTCCGCACGTGCAATTGCCCGAACTTGCAATCGAAGTAGGCGCGCCGAGTGCGGACGACCACCGCGGCATTGGTTGATCTTGAGACTTTGACCACGAATGAGCCTCCCCAGGTAGGCGTTTGTTGCGCCAAGGATACGCGAAGTCGCTGCCCGACCCCGCACCGGGCCGCCAGCCGCGCCGGCCTCCTTTGTTGTTTATATGCTACATTAATTTTTGCACTTCTTTGCATTTGTGCTAGCTTCGTTGACAGCTCGGAGCTAGAGTGTTGCCCGGACGCAATAGGACTTTAGGGAAGTAGAGAGACCAATCATCGCCGGAGCGCGAAAAAGAAAGCCACAAAATAAAGGCATGGGGACTTGAAAGCCGGGCACTGCCCGGCTTTTTTATTTAGTTGGCTCGATCCCACACGCGGGACATCGTAAATCCGCTCGAACGGCCTCCCTTGAATCCGACCACTTCCACCAGGCGGCGGCCGTCGTCGGACAGGCTGAAATGCTGATCGAAGGGCGGATGGTCGTCGTCGGGATCACCGCTGAGTACGATCAGCGTCTTGTCATCCCAGCCACAGCGCGGCGGCGGTGACTCGCGCGATCGGCTCGGTGCATCGCGGCCCGCTGCTCCGCCGCGGCCCTCCCCGTGAGATCTATGCGGCTTCTCGCCATCCATGGGCTGACAGATCACGCTATTGCCGTTCGACGTGAAGGCGACCACGCCGGCCACCTGTTTGATCTCGAGTTGCTTGCCCGGCCAGCGCAGGCCCTCGCTGATGGCGCTCATCGACGGCATGGCAGGACCGCCCGCAACGCCCGGCCCCATGCCTCCCATCCCGCCACGGCTACCCTGGCGGCGGCCGCCGCCCGATCCCCCCGCAGCGCCTCCCGGGGTCGCGGAGGGATCGCTTGGGGCTTGAATCAAGCGCTGTGGATCGTCGCTATCGGCCTCGTTGAGCTTCCACTGACCACTGAAATCCACCCCAGCGGGAGGCCCTTGCCCGAGCTTTTCGCTCGCACAGGCCGTCAGACACATCACCGCGAGAGTCACGACGATTCGCATCCCCGAGATCTTATAATGAAGCCCGTCCCCGCGGGTATACCGAGAATCAGCCGGCGGAGCGCTGTGCTCGGGGGGCGGAACGCAGATCCTTCGGCCCGCAGATCCAGACGCGGCCTTCGAACGGCTGAAAGCAAACGCGCAGCGCTTCGGTTCGGCGGGTGGTTTGAGTGCCGCAGGCAATCTTGCCGTCGGCGAGATCCGCCTGAATCAGATCGACCAGGGAGGCGCTGGGTTCGCCGGCGTCGGTCGGCGGCAGCGCATGCGCGAGAATCCGCGCCTGCACCTCGTCGCCGCGGGCGGTGTTGCCGAGCACGGCACGCTTGAAGCGGTCGAGCACCACCAGTACCGAGCTCAAGGTATTGTCGGTCACGTCGCTGGGACGGCCGGTGCCGCCCATGAAACGCAAATGCAATAAACCGCCGACGCCCCGCTCCTCATCATGCAGACAAAGCGCGAGGGCACCATGCAATTCGGCGATCAACAGCATGGGTTCGGGCGAGACATGATAAGTGTCCGGCGCGACCATGACTTCCGTGAGATCTGTTGCCAATGCGGACCCCTTAACTGACCCCCGCGATGCTGCACGTAACCGCGAATTCCCACTGCCGAGCAAATCACGGTTTTGGGACGCTGGGAGCGCGCATTGGCGGCGTCCGGGTGACAAATTTGGGCACCTGCACTGATCGTTCGGTCATAAGCTCATGCTTTCCGGTAATTGGCGGCCCCGGGGGCCCCGGACGTATCGTTACGGCATGTATCGGTATGACGTGGTCGACAAAACGCTGGTCAGGGAACGCGTCGCACAATTTCGCGACCAGACACGCCGCTTCCTGGCCGGCGAGCTCAGCGATGACGAATTCCGTCATCTGCGTCTGCGCAATGGGCTGTACATCCAGCGGCATGCGCCGATGCTGCGCGTGGCGGTTCCCTACGGACTGCTGTCGTCGCGGCAATTACGCACGCTGGCGCATATTGCGCGCCGCTACGACCGCGGCTACGGGCATTTCACGACGCGTCAGAACATCCAGTACAACTGGCCCAAGCTCGAGGATGTTCCGGACATCCTCGCCGAGCTCGCCGAGGTCGAGATGCACTCCATCCAGACCAGCGGCAATTGCATCCGCAACACGACCTCCGACCACCTGGCCGGCGTAAGCCCGGATGAATTGGAAGATCCGCGCCCGTGGTGCGAGCTCATCCGACAATGGTCGACGTTTCACCCGGAATTCACTTATTTGCCGCGCAAATTCAAGATCGCGGTGACGGGGGCGGCGCAGGATCGGGCGGCCTCCCTGGTGCATGATGTCGGCGTTCACCTCGTGCGCAACACCGACGGCGAGTTGGGCTTTGAGATCCTGGCGGGCGGCGGTCTCGGCCGCACCCCGATCATCGGCCAGGTGGTGCGCGATTTCCTGCCGCGCCGGCACCTGCTGTCCTATCTCGAAGCCATCTTGCGCGTCTACAACTTGGAAGGCCGGCGCGACAACATCCACAAGGCACGCATCAAGATTTTGGTGCGCTCGCTCGGCATTGAAGAGTTCCGCAGGCGTGTGGAAGCCGAATGGAACAACACCCGGGCCGCCGGGCCGGTGGTGACCGAGGAGGAAATTGCGCGCCTGCGCGGCTTCTTCGCTCCGCCCGCCTATCGCGAGCTGCCGAACACTGAACCCGCCGCCGGCAAGAGCACGGCCTTTCGCGCCTGGTACCGCTACAACACTGCGGCGCACAAAGTGCCGGGCTACCGCGCGGTATACATCTCGCTCAAGAAGCCCGACGTCGCGCCCGGCGACATCACCGATTCGCAAATGGAATTGGTGGCTCATCTCGCCGACCGCTACAGTTTCGGCGAAGTACGCGTAACCCACACGCAGAATCTGTTGCTCGCCGATGTGCCGCAGAGCCAAGCCTTCGAACTCTGGCAGGCACTGGACGGCGCGGGACTGGCGACGCCGAACATCGGCACCCTGACCGACATGATCTGCTGTCCCGGTCTGGACTTTTGCAGCCTGGCCAATGCGCGTTCCATCGACGTGGCCAAGCTCATCAATGAGCGGTTCGACGACTACGACTATGTTTACGATTTGGGCGAGCTCGACATCAAAATGTCGGGCTGCATGAATGCCTGCGGCCATCACCATGTGGGCAACATCGGCATTCTCGGCGTGGATAAGGGCGGCCAGGAGTGGTACCAAATCACCATCGGCGGCGCCGCCGGCGCGGACGCTTCCCTGGGCGAAGTCATCGGCCCGTCGGTGGCGAAGTCCGATGTGCCTGAGACGCTGGCGCGGCTGCTGGACGTCTACGTCGAACGGCGGCAACCGGAAGAGCGCTTCCTCGACACCGTGCGCCGCCTCGGAATCAAACCATTTAAGGAAAGAGTGTATGCCGCGCCGGTTGCTGCGTGACGGTGTCGTCGTCGTCGACGACTGGTCCTACCTGGCCGAGGCCGGGGACAACCCGGCTGCCTCGCTGATCCTCACCCTCACGGAATGGCAGAACGATCGCGAGGCGTGGCTGGCGCGCGGCGGGCGCCTCGGCGTCGTGCTGTCGCCCGCGCACAAGGTGGACCTGTTGGTTCCCGATCTGTCCCGGCTGGCGCTGATCGGCGCAGAATTCTCGGGACCCGGCGAGGGACGCGGCTACTCGCAAGCGCGGCTGCTGCGCGAGCGCTGGAAGTTCAGCGGTGAGCTGCGCGCCACCGGTTTCGTGCGCCGCGATCAATTGATTTTCATGGCGCGCAGCGGCTTCAACAGCTTCGAGCTGCCCGACAGCGACATCGATCAGGCGGCCACCGCGCTGGCGACGTTTTCGCGGGCCTATCAGCCCTCGAACGATGCGGGATTGCCGTTCAAGCTGCCGCTCCGCCCGCGGGATACAGCTGCCAGCGCCTGAAGCGCAACCCCACGGTCTGGCCGGCCATGAAGCGCTCGCTGGCGTAGCGTTCACGGCTGATCTCCGCTTCCATCGGTTCATTGGCCGGCTGGCCCTCGGCGCACAAATCCAACCTCACGATCGGACCGATCACGCGCACCGCCGTGATCGTCGCGGGCCAGCCGCCGGCAACCGGCCCGATCTCGATCTCATGGGGCCGGATCAGCGCGATCTGCTTCGAGGAGTCCGCGCCGGACGCCGCCGCGGGCGAGATGTCGATCGGCCCCAGGTAGCGGCGCCCGTCGCGCCACTGCACCGGCAGTTCGTTCACCTCGCCGAGGAAGCGGTGCACGAAAGCCGAGGTCGGCACATCGTAGACCTCGCTCGGCACGCCGGATTGTTCGATGTGTCCCCGATTGAGCACCACGATGGTGTCCGCCACCTCGATGGCTTCCTGCTGATCGTGAGTCACGAACACGCTGGTGAAATGCAACTCATCATGCAGCCGCCGCAGCCAGCGGCGCAGCTCGTGGCGCACCTGGCTGTCGAGCGCGCCGAAGGGCTCGTCCAGCAGCAACACGTCGGGATCGACCGCCAGCGCGCGCGCCAGCGCCACGCGCTGACGCTGGCCGCCCGAGAGCTGCGCGGGATAGCGATCGCCCGCCCAGTCGAGCTGCACCAGCGCCAGCAGCGACTGCACCTTCTTGCGGATCTCCGCGGCCGCCGGCCGTTCGCGCCGCGGTTTGACCTTGAGCCCGAAGGCGACGTTTTCGAAGACCGACATGTGGCGAAACAGCGCGTAGTGCTGAAATACGAACCCCACCTTGCGGGCGCGGATCGGCCAGAGCGTGGCGTCGCGGCCGTTGAACAGCACCTGGCCCTCGTCCGGCGTCTCGAGGCCGGCGATGATGCGCAACAGCGTGGTCTTGCCGCAGCCTGACGGGCCGAGCAGCGCGATCAGCGCACCGGTCGGCACGTCCAGATCGATGTTCTTGACCGCGGCGAATTCGCCGAATTGCTTGGTGATTCCGCGCAGCGCGATGCTCATGTGATTACCCTCCGAGTACGATCCCGCAACTGGGGGACGGTGTGCCGCAACTCCGGCTGCCGCCATTCCAGGATGCTTTTTCCGGCCAAGGTCAGCAGCGCCAGCATGGCGAGCAGCGAAGCGACGGCGAACGCCGCCGCGTAGTTGTATTCGTTGTACAGAATCTCGACGTGCAGGGGCATGGTGTTGGTCAATCCGCGCACGTGCCCGGAGACCACCGAGACCGCGCCGAACTCGCCCATGGCGCGGGCATTGCACAACAGCACGCCGTACAGCAGGCCCCAGCGGATATTCGGCAGAGTGACGCGCCAAAAGGTCTGCCAGCCGGTGGCGCCGAGAGACAGCGCGGTCTCCTCATCGTCCTTGCCCTGCGCCTGCATCACCGGAATGAGTTCTCGGGCGATGAACGGAAAGGTGATGAAAATGGTGGCCAGCACGATGCCGGGCACCGCGAATACCACGCGGATGTGGTGCAGCCGCAGGAATCCGCCGAACCAGCCGTGCGCGCCGAACAGCAGAATGAAAATGAGACCGGCAATGACCGGCGACACGGCGAACGGCAAATCGATGAGCGTGATCAAGGCACTCTTGCCGCGGAACTCGAACTTGGCAATGGCCCAGGCGGCCGCCACGCCAAACACCAGGTTGAAGGGGACCGCGATGGCTGCGACGGTGAGCGTCAGCTTGACCGCGGCCCAGGCGATGGGGTCGGCGATGGCCGCGGCATAGACGTGGAGGCCCTTGGACAGCGCCTGGACGAACACCGTGAGCAGCGGCAGCACCAGAAACAGACCGAGGAAGGTGAGCGCCACGGCAATGAGCAGCAGCCGGCCCGGCTCACGGCGGCGCCCTGCGCCGCGCAGGTCAGCGGCCGCCATGACGCGTCAGGGCCCAGTGTTGCAGCGCATTGATGCCCAGCATGAGCGCGAATGAAAACACCAGCATGACCACGGCGATGGCGGTGGCGCCGGCAAAGTCGTACTGCTCCAATTTGGTGACGATCAACAGCGGCGCGATTTCCGATTTCATCGGCATGTTGCCGGCGATGAAGATCACCGATCCGTACTCGCCGACGGCACGCGCGAAGCTGAGCGCGAACCCCGTGAGCAGCGCCGGCCACAGTGCCGGCAATATGACACGGGCGAACGCCTGCAGCGCCGAGGCGCCGAGGGTCGCCGCGGCCTGTTCGACCTCCTGGTCCAGATCCTCGAGCACCGGCTGTAAGGTCCGCACCACGAAGGGTAGACCGATGAACGTCAATGCCACGACGACGCCCAGGGGGGTGAACGCCACCTGTATCCCCCAGGGCTTGAGCCAGGAGCCCAGCCACCCGTTGGGGGCGTACAGCGCGGTCAGCGCGATTCCCGCCACGGCCGTCGGCAGCGCGAACGGGAGATCCACCATGGCGTCGACCAGCCGCTTGAACGGAAATGCATAACGCACCAGCACCCACGCGACGATCAGGCCGAAGAACAGGTTGATGGACGCGGCGATCAACGAGGCGCCGAAGCTCAGGCGCAGCGATGCCAGCACTCGGGGCGCCGTCACGACCTCCCAGAAGTGGCCCCAGCCCAGGCCTAAGCTGCGAATGAACACCGCCGACAGGGGAATGAGCACGATCAGCGACAGGTACACCATGGTGTACCCCAAGGTCAGCCCGAAGCCGGGCAATACCCGCCGCGCAGGCCGTTTCGGCATGAGCTTGGTGAATTCGACTGCCGCGAGCGTTGCCATGGGGGCTGTTCTGAAGCGCTCTTCAGGACAAGGTGCGATTACTGACCGTAGATCCTGTCGAAGGTACCATGGTCCGCGAAATGCGTGGCCTGCGCCCGGGTCCAGCCGCCGAACACGGCGTCGACCGTGACCAGCTGCGGAATGTCGGCAAATTGCTGTGCGTAGCGGGCCGCGACCGCGGGATCGCGCGGTCTATAGAAGTGTTTCGCGACAATTTCCTGGCCCTGCTTCGAATACAGATACTTCAGATACTCCTCGGCGACTTTGCGGGTGCCGTGCTGATCGACGTTGAGGTCGACCACCGCCACCGGCGGCTCCGCCACGATGCTCAAACTCGGGGCGACGATGTCGAACTTGAGCGGTCCCAGCTCCTTCACCGCGAGAAACGCCTCGTTTTCCCAGGCGAGCAGCACATCGCCGATGCCGCGTTCCGCGAAAGTCACGGTCGCGCCGCGCGCACCGGAATCGAGCACGGGCACATTGTGATAGAGCTTTTTGACGAAGGCTTCCGCCGCGGCATCGCTGCCGCCGGGCTGCTTCAAGGCCCAGGCCCAGGCCGCCAGATAATTCCAGCGCGCCCCGCCCGAGGTCTTCGGACTCGGCGTCACCACCGAGACGTCCGGGCGCACCAAGTCCCCCCAGTCACGGATGTGCTTGGGGTTGCCCTTGCGCACCAGAAATACGATGGTCGATGTATAGGGCGCGCTGTTGTTCGGCAACCGCCCCTGCCAGTTGGCCGGAATCAGCCCGCCGCGCGCCGCCAACGCGTCGATATCGTAGGCGAGCGCCAACGTCACCACATCGGCCTCGAGTCCGTCGATCACGGATCGGGCTTGTTTTCCCGATCCTCCGTGGCTTTGGTTGACCTTGACGTCATCGCCGGTCTTGCCCTTCCAGTAGAGGGCGAACGCCTTGTTATAGTCCTCGTACAACTCGCGGGTCGGGTCATAGGAGACATTCAGCAGGGTGACCGTCGCCGCGTGCGCCCGGTGCGCAGCGGACCCGGCCAGGATGAGCAGCAGCGCCAATGCGAACCAGAAATATTCACGTGCGCCGCGACTGCGTTTGGCCTCGATCATGTCACCCATACCCGGCAGCGCGCTCGATCAGCGAACCCCAGCAGGCTAGCGGCTGGCGGATCACGTCGGAACTAACATCCCGTCATCTGCATATGCGCTTACGGTATGTCGCGCAGTGGAATCTGCAGATCGCTCAAGATCCGGCTGACCTCTTCCTGAGTCTCCAGTTTCTCGGTTTCGCGCACCAATTTGCGGGGCAGGTGCGGCGCCAAAAGCTCGATGAATTCATACATGTAGGCGCGCAGCAGCGCGCTGCGGCGAAAGCCGATCCAGGTCGTGTGCCCTTCGAAGAGATGCGCCGCGTCGAGCACGGCGAGATCGGCATCGGTGACCGGGTCGACGGCCAGCCGCGCCAAGATGCCCACCCCTAAGCCGATGCGCACGTAGGTTTTGATCACATCCGAGTCGCGCGCCGTCAATGCCACGTCCAGCGACAAGCCGGCGGTCTCGAACAGGGCCGGCAGGGACGAGCGGCCGGAAATACTGAACACATAGGTGACGATGGGGTACTCGGCCAGTTTCTTGAGCGTGAGTTTGCCGGCCGATTCGAGCGGATGGCCGCGCGGCACCACCACCGCCCGGTGCCAGCGGTAAACCGGCAGACGCACCAGATGCGGGAATTGCTCCTCGGAACCGGTGGCGATGGCGAAATCGACGCGGTCGCGCGCGACCATTTCCGCAATTTGCTCCGACGTCCCCTGGTGCAAATGCAGGCGCACCTTCGGATACTTGGTGCGGAAGGCGCGGATCACCGGCGGCAGCACGTAGCGCGCCTGGGTATGCGTGGTGGCGATCGACAGAGTGCCGCCGTCGGATTTGCGCAGTTCCGCGGAAGTGCGCCGAATATTCTGCATCTCGCGCAAAATGCTGGTGGCCCGCGAAATGATTTCCTCGCCCGCGTCGGTGGTGCGGGTCAATGCACGGCCCTCGCGTTCGAACAGCTGGAAACCGAGCTCCTCCTCCAGCAGCTTCAGCTGCCGGCTGACCCCCGGTTGCGAGGTATGCAGCTGCCGCGCGGCTGCGGTGATGTTCAGGCCGTTTTCATGGACTGCCACGAGATAGCGTAGTTGCTGGAACTTCATGGACCGTCCGGCCTTGTTGTTGAATGAATGCCTGCCATCCTAGGATATAAGTTTAGTGCCGCCGGCGCCTCGGCGAGTGCCCATCGCCATCACCAAAACGCATGTCGTCATGCTCCCTAGTTCGTTTCGCGCGACCGGCCCTTCGCCCTATAGTTTCGCCATCATGTCCGAGCTCTCCAAGGCGCTGCGCGAACGCGCAGAAGACACCATTTCGCAGCTCCGCAACGCCGTCTCGGAGTTTAAAAATGTGTGTTATGCCAATAGCTTAGGCTCCGAGTCCGTGGTCCTCACCGATCTCATCTGGGGCGCGGTGCCGCAAATCGATATATTCAGCATCGATACCGGCCGGCTGTACCCTGAAACCTATGATCTCATCGAACGATTGCAGCAGCGCTATGGGCGGGCCTTGACCATTTACTATCCCAAGAATACGGATCTTGAAGGCTGGGTGGGCGAGAACGGCATCAACGGCTTTCGCAACGGCCTCGAGCAGCGCCGCGCCTGCTGCGGCATTCGCAAGGTGGAGCCGTTCCGCCGTGCGATCGCGGGGCGCAGCGCCTGGGTCACCGGCATCCGGCGCGGACAATCGGCCAGCCGCGCGCTGGCCTCGCCCGTGGAATGGGACGGGGAATACGGCCTGCACAAGGTGAGTCCCTTGCTGGAATGGTCGGAAAACGAGATTTGGGAATACATCCGCAAGAAGCGTCTGCCCTACAACGTCTTGCACGACAGCGGCTTTCCGAGCATCGGCTGCGCGCCCTGCACGCGCGCCGTGCAGCCCGGCGATGACGAGCGCTCCGGCCGTTGGTGGTGGGAGCGCAACGATTCGCGCGAATGCGGCCTGCATCCGCGCCGTCAGGCAGGATTTTCCAAATGAACTACTTTCCGGTGTTTTTCGATCTCAGCCGGCAGAAGGTGCTCATCGTCGGCGGCGGCGAGGTGGCGCTGCGCAAGATTTCGCTGCTGGAGCGCACCGGTGCGTCGATCAACGTGGTGGCGCCGCAAATCGCGCCCGAACTCCTGCAGCGCGCTGCCGCCGGAACGCTGACGGCGGCGCTGCGCGAATTTGTTCCCGCGGACTTGGACGGCGCGCGCCTGGTCATCGTGGCCACCTCGCGGCGCGCCGTCAATCGTTGGATCGCCAGCTTGAGCGAGGCGCGCGGCATTCCCGTCAACGTGGTCGACGACCGCGAGGCGTCGCGCTTCATTGTGCCGGCGATCATCGACCGCGACCCGGTGCTGGTGGCGATTGCAACCGGCGGAGCGTCGCCGGTGCTGGCGCGCCGCCTGCGTGAACGGCTCGAGGCGCTGATCCCGCGGCGCATCGGCGCATTGGCGGACTGGCTGAAGGCGCTGCGCGGGGGCGCGCGCCGCAAACTGCGCGACACGGACCAGCGGCGGCGCTACTTCGAAGCGCTCGTCGACGGCCCCGCCGCGCGGCGCTTCATCGAGGGCGATGTTCAGGGCGCACAGCGGATCGCACAGCAGCTGTTGACGAGGACTGCGGCCGCGCCGCGCGCCGCCGGCGACGTGATCCTGGTGGGCGCGGGGCCGGGAGATCCGGAACTGCTGACGCTCAAGGCGCTGCGTGCGCTGCAGGACGCCGATGTGATCTTGCACGATCGCCTGGTGTCCGCCGAAGTGCTGGATCTCGCGCGGCGCGATGCAGAGCGCATCTGCGTGGGCAAGGCGGCGGGCAATGTGGGCAGCACTCAAGATGAGATCAACGCCTTGATGATAGGGCACGCCCAACAAGGCAAGCGCGTGGTGCGCCTCAAGGGCGGCGACCCGTTCATCTTCGGGCGCGGCGGCGAAGAGCTGCAGGCGCTGGCGGCGGCGCACATCAATTTCTCGGTGGTGCCCGGCATCACGGCGGCGCTGGGCGCGGCCGCGTATGCGGGAATACCGCTGACGCACCGCGACTATGCGCAGAGCGTGAGCTTCGTGACCGGGCACGCACAGGACGGCGCCGAGCCCGATTGGCGCGCACTGACGAATTCCGGGACCACCGCCGTGTTCTACATGGGCCTGGCGCGGCTGGAGCACATCCTGGCGAAGCTCAGTGAGCACGGCGCGCCCGGCACGCGGCCGGCGGCGCTGATCGCGCAGGCGTCGACGGCCCGGCAGCAGGTGATTGCGGGGACGCTGGCCACGCTGGGCGACCTGGCGGCGCATGCCGGCATTGAGTCCCCGGCCCTGCTGGTGGTCGGCAATGTCGTCGACCTGCACTCCGCGCTGGCGTGGTTCGGCAGCGGCGCTCCACTCGACCTGTCGCAAACCGCCTGAGCCGTGGGCGGCCGGCCCTTCAGCCGATCGCCTCGAGAAAGCCGCGCTCCTTGACCCAGTCGCGGTTGAAGAGGCGCGATTGGTACTTGGCGCCGCCGTCGCACAAGACGGTGACGATGGTGTGCCCGGGCCCCATTTGCCTGGCCAGGGTTGCCGCGGCCGCGACGTTGATGCCCGCGGTGCTGCCGAGCAGCAGGCCTTCTTCGCGCAGCAGCCGGTAGACGAAGCGCATGGTCTCCGCATCCGAGATGCGCAGCGCATCGTCGATCGGCGCCCCCTCCAGATTGGCGGTCACGCGGCCGGTGCCGATGCCCTCGGTAATCGACGAGCCGCCGTCGGTTTTCAACACTCCGTCCTTGAAGTAGTGATACAGCGCGCTGCCGGGCGGATCGACCAGAACGATTCGCACCGCGCTCGATTTGGATTTGAGGTACTGCGCCGTGCCGGCCAGCGTGCCGCCGGTGCCGGTGGATGCACAAAAGGCGTCGCTCCTGCCGTCGGGATGGCGCCAGATCTCAGGGCCCGTCGACTCGAAATGAGCGTCGCGATTCGCGGTATTGTCGAATTGATTGGCCCAAATCGCATCGGGCAGCTCCTGCGCCAGTCGGCCGGCCACTTTTTGGTATTGATTCGGGTTGCTGTAGGGCACGGCCGGCACTTTGCGCAGCTGCGCGCCCAGGGCTTCGATGATTTGGTATTTCTCGGCCGCCTGATTGTCCGGCATCACGATCACGCATTGGTAGCCGCGCGCGTTGCACACATGCGCGAGCCCGATCCCGGTGTTGCCGGCAGTGCCCTCGACCACGGTGCCGCCGGCTTTCAACACTCCCCGCCGCTCCGCGTCCAGCACGATCCACTTGGCGGCACGATCCTTCACCGAGCCGCCGGGGTTCATGAATTCGGCCTTTCCCAGGATTTCGCAACCCGTTTCATCACTGAGACGGCGCAGCCGAATCAATGGAGTATTACCGACCGCATCGGTAAAGCCGTCACACACGCGCATCGCTAAGTCCTTCCGCTATTGGTCTTCAGTTCACGGCGCATTGTGACCACATCCAGTTCGCCGGTCCATTTCGCGACGACCAGGGTGGCGACGCCGTTGCCGATCACATTGGTCAAGGCGCGCGCCTCCGACATGAACCGGTCGATCCCCAGGATCAGCGCCAGGCCCGACACGGGCAGCGTGCCGACGGAGGACAGGGTCGCGGCCAGGACGATGAAGCCGCTGCCGGTCACGCCGGCAGCGCCCTTCGAGGTCAGCAGCAGCACCGCGAGCAGCGTGCATTGCTGCGTCAATCCTAAGGGGGTATTGGTTGCCTGAGCGATGAACAACGTCGCCATGGTCAGGTAAATCGAAGTGCCGTCGAGATTGAACGAATAACCCGCCGGGATCACCAGGCCGACCACCGGCTTGGCGGCGCCCAGCTTCTGCAGTTTATCGATCATGCGCGGCAGCACCGTCTCCGAAGACGACGTGCCGAGCACGATGAACAACTCGTCGCGGATATAGCGGACGAAATGCCAGATGCGAAAGCCGTGCAGACGCGCCACGATTCCCAGCGCGCCGAAAATGAACAGCAGGCAGGTCGCATAGAAACTCGCCATCAGCAGCCCGAGCGACAGCAGCGAGGCGAACCCGTACTTGCCGATGGTGAACGCCATGGCGCCGAAGGCGCCGAGCGGCGCCAACTTCATGATCACACCGACGATGCCGAACAACACCTGCGACAGGCCGTCGATGAAGCTCAACATGGCCGCGCCGCGGGCACCCAAGCGTTGCAGCGCGAAACCAAACAGCACGGCAAACAGCAGCACCTGAAGAATCTCGCCCTTGGCGAAGGCATCGACCACGGTCGTGGGGATGACGTTGAGCAGAAATTCGGTGACCGACTGCAGTTTTCCCGCGCCGGCATACGCCGCCACCGGGCCTGCATCGAGGCTGCGCACGTCGACATTCATGCCGCTGCCCGGCCGCACGATATTGACCAGCACCAGGCCGACCAGCAGCGCGACGGTGCTCATGACTTCAAAATAGATCAGCGCCAGTCCGCCGGTCTTACCGACCTTCTTCATGTCCTCGACGCCGGCAATGCCCGTGACCACCGTGCAGAAGATGACCGGCGCGATCAACATCTTGATCAGCTTGATGAATCCGTCGCCGAAGGGTTTCATCATCGCGCCGGCCTGGGGGTACAGCGCGCCGAGCAGCACGCCGAGCGCAATGGCGATGAGGACCTGGAAATACAGGGAACGCAGCAGGGTTTTCACGCCCTTAAGTTACACGGAGGGGGCGCAGGGGGATCAAAAGAATCCCCGGACTTGCCGGGGAATTCGAGTGGAACAGGTGCCAGGTAAAAACCCGGCACGTCCTTAATTGGAAGATACGTATGTGGCTTAAATGCCCCTACGTTCCACCTTGTTTGTATCAATCCAGTGTTGCAACTAAGTAACGCTGGTTACAAATCCGCGCTGCGCCGACGGAAGGATGATACTCGTTAATACAAGTAAATCCAATAGTTATAAAGCATTGTTTCAATGATGCTGCACTATGTCAAATTCGTCTCTAATTTGTGACATCCACACAACACTGGCGCGCACGCCGTCACGGCCACGGCGTGGCAAGTTTCGCGAAGGAGGCGGAGTCCGCCTGCACCACGCAAAACCGCTGCCCGGTGGGCGCCTGCATGACCCACCAGGTCTGCACGGCCTGGATGCGTTTGGCGCCCAATGTCTCCAGGCGCCGTACCTCGGCTTCAATATCGTCGGTCTCGATGTCCAGATGAACACGGCTTGGATGGCTCACCTTCTGCACCTCGATGTGCAGTCCGTGCTGGGTGTCATCGAGTTTCTTGTACAGCGCCGCTTCCTCGGCCGACAGTTCGCGCACGGCCATGCCGAGCGCGCCGCCCCAAAATTCGGCGGCATGCTCCAGATCGTCGGTCTGGCAGTCGATGATGAATCCGCCCAATTTGCTTTTGTGCATCGCTTCCTCCAAATTTCCCGCTCGCCATCAGGACAAATACGCATGAAATATTTACACACCATGGTACGCGTGACGGACATTGAGCAATCGCTGCGCTTCTATCGCGACGCGCTCGGCTTGCGCGAGCTGTCGCGCCGCGACTATCCGCAGGGACGCTACACGCTGGTGTTCCTGGCGGCCCCGGGGGACGACGACGCGCAGGTGGAACTGACGCACAATTGGGATCCGGAGCCCTATCCTGGCGGCCGCAACTTCGGGCATCTGGCCTACGCGGTCGAGGACATCTACGCCGCCTGCCGGCGCTTGATGGATCACGGGGTCGCCATCAACCGGCCGCCGCGCGACGGCCGCATGGCCTTCGTGCGCTCGCCGGACAACGTCTCGATCGAGCTGCTGCAGAAAGACGCGGCGCTGGCGCCGGCCGAGCCCTGGACCAGCATGCCCAACGTCGGTGCCTGGTAGCCGCGCGCGACCGCGCGCTGGAAGATTCGCGCCCTAGAACATTTCCGAGGCGTCGGGAGTTTTGATATCGACGCGGGTGCGCGAGGGGATGTGATCGCCGGTAATCATGTCGGCATACGCCTGCCCCGGGCCCACCATCGGATATACGCCGGCATCCGGGTCGATCATGACCTCGAGAAAAGCGGCGCCGCTGAAGCGGATGAACTCGCCGATGACCCGGGGCACATCGGCTTTCTTGTCGAGCCGCACGGCATACTTGAAGCCGTCGGCCTGCGCCGCCTTGACGAAATCCTTGGTGTGCAGGCTCTTGTCGCTGGCGCTCAGGCGCCCGGCATGGAACAGCTTCTGCCATTGCTTGACCATGCCGTCGCCGCAATTGTTGAGCACCACCACCTTGATGGGCAGATCGTAGGTCGTGACCGTTTCGAGTTCGCCGATATTCATGCGGATGCTGGCATCGCCGTCGATGTCGATGACCAGGCGGTTGCGCTGCGCGTATTGCGCGCCGACTGCCGCCGGCAGGCCGAATCCCATGGTGCCCATGCTGCCCGAGGTCAGCCACAGCCGCGGGCTGCGGAAATCGAAATACTGCGCCGACCACATTTGGTGCTGGCCGACGCCGGTGGTGATCACGGCCTCGCCGCCGGTGAGGCGGTTGATTTCCTCGATGACATAGTAGGGCTGGATCAAATCGCTGCCGCGATCGTAATTCATGGCGTACTTGGACTTGAGCTCGGCGCAGTGCCGATGCCACGCGGACCAGTCGCGCTTGAAGCCGGTGCGGCGGCCGTAGTCCAGCAGGCTGAGCAGCGCGTCCGGCATCAAGCCCAAGTGGCTCCAGTCCACGCGCTTGACCTTGTTGATCTCCGACGCGTCGATGTCGATATGCGCGATGAATTTCGCGCCGCCCGCAAAACGGGTGGGATTGCCGGCGACGCGGTCATCGAAGCGCGCGCCGAGCGCGAGCAGGCAGTCGCAGTCATCGACGGCATAATTGGCGAACGCCGCGCCGTGCATGCCGAGCATGCGCATCGACAGGGGCTGCGTGGTATCGACGGCGCCGATCCCCATCAGCGTGGTAACCACCGGCACCTGAAATTCCGCGGAGAATTCACGCAGCGCATGCGCCGCGTTGCCGTTGATGACGCCGCCGCCCGCATAGATCAGCGGCCGCTGGGCGGCGCCCAATGCCGCAAAGAAATCGGCGCTCGCCGCTTCAGGTATCTTGTTCGCTTCCAGGCGATTCATCCGCTGCCGGTAGCCGGCCACGGGCAGGCGCCCCGATCCATGAAATACGCCCTTCCAATTCTGCACGTCCTTCGGCACATCGAGCACCACCGGACCAGGCCGGCCGGTGCGGGCGATCTCGAAGGCGGTGCGCACGGTCGCCTCCAGCTTGGTCGGATCGGTGATCAGGAATACATGCTTGGCCACCGCGCCCATGATGCTGGGCACGGGCGCCTCCTGGAACGCATCGGTGCCGATGGCGGTGGTGGGCACCTGGCCGCAGATCACCACGATGGGCACGGAATCGGCCATGCAATCGCGCACCGGAGTCACGGTGTTGGTGGCCCCCGGGCCCGACGTGACCAGCGCCACCCCGACCTTGCCGCTGGCGCGCGCGAATCCCGCGGCCATGAATCCGGCGCCTTGCTCGTTGGCCGGCACGACCAACGGCATCGCGGACCGGTGCTCCTGGTTGTAGCGGAACACGGCGTCGTAGATCGGCAGAATCGCGCCGCCGCTATAGCCGAATATGGTGCTGACGCCCTCGTCCGCCAGCACCTGCACCAGCATGTCCGCGCCCGTCATACTGGCGCCCGCCAGCGGGTGCGCAGCCTGATTCAGCATGTCGTATCGGTCTTTCACGGTGAAAGACTAGCAGTTCCCGCCCTGGCGCCCAAGTGCCACCCTCCCGTATGCTAAGAAATCCATGCGGCACCTCATAGCAATACTCCTGCAGAATGAAGCGGGCGCGCTGACGCGCGTCACCGGTCTGATCTCCACCCGCGGCTACAACATCGAGTCGCTGTCCGTGGCGCCCACCAACGACCCCACGGTGTCGCGCGTGACCCTGGTGACGATCGGCTCCGACCATGTCATCGCACAGATCAACGCCCAGCTGCTGAAGCTGGTCGATGTCGTGGCGGTCGAGGACATGACCAGCGAGTACCACCTGGCGCGCGAATTGCTGCTGATCAAGCTGCAGATCGCGGCCGAGCACATCGACGCCGTGGGCGCGCTGCTGCGCCGCGTCGGCGGCAAGGTGCTGTCCTCCAACCCGTCGAGCTACATCGTGGAGCTCACCAGCACCGAAACCGAGATCGGCGAATTCATCGCCAATGTCGCCGCCTTCGGTGAAATCGTCGAAGTCGTCCGCAGCGGCGTGCTGGGCATCGCGCGCGCCAATCCCCGGCTGCATGTCGTCAAATAGGAAACCCCGCACACCATGCCTGAAATCGAAGTCAAACCGGAGCACGCCTCCGATCCCACCACGCGCCGCGTCGGAATCCTGGTCGGCGTGGTGGGAATTTTGCTGTCCGTGGTCACCATTGCCTCGCATCGCGCGCATACGCAGGCGGTCATTCATCGCACCGAAGCCAACGATGATTGGGCGTACTACCAGGCCAAGAAGAACCGCGAGTACACCAGCGAAGTGACGGTATCCCTGCTGCAAACCCTGGGAGCAGACGCCGCCAAGACCGAGGCGCCGGTGCGCAAGCTCAATGCGGCCCGTGACAAGTACGCGGCGGACGCCGAGAAAATCCAGGAAGACGCCAATCACAAAGATGCGGAAACCAAGCTCGAGGAGCGGCGCGCCCTGTTCTTCGACATTGGCGAGGGGCTTTTGGAACTGGGACTGGTGCTGTGCTCCTTGTATTTCCTGGCGCGCAAGGGCTTCTTTCCCGTCTTCGGCGTGCTAGCGAGCGCCGCCGGCACCGTGATGGGCATCTGGGGTTTCCTGCTTTGAGACCACCGCTCGCCCTTTGGTGCGCCGCGCTCGCTGTGGCGGGGGCGACGGCCGCGACGGCGGGGGTGGCGGCGGACGCTGCCCGCGAGTCGGCCGCTGCGCAGCGCGTGGAGGCACGGTCGGGCGACCTGCTCGCGGTCGGCTTGGTACGCGGCGATCGGATGAGCATTCATCTCAGCCGCGTGATCGACAACGCGCCGGTACGGGATGCGGCCGTCACCGTGGTGCTGCGCGGTGCTGCGCACCCTGCCACGGCCGAAACCGACGGCAGTTTTACTCTGCAAACCCCGGAGCTGGGCATCCCGGGCGCCGCGACGGTCGAATTTCAGGTGGCGCAGGCCGGGGGACAGCAGAGCCTGAAAGGCACGCTGCAAATCGCCGGCGCGGGCGCTCTGCCCGAGGACAAGAACTCCGCCCGGCAGCTATGGTGGTGGGTCCTCAACTTCGGCGTCTGCATCGGCTTCCTCTGGCTGGTGTCGCGGCGTCGCAAATCCTAGAAGCTCTGCATGGTCTGCACCAGGAATTGAAATTTCTGGATGCCCGCGATGTTGTTGAGGGGAAACGCGAAATCGATGTGCAATACATTGCCGAGGCCGGAGCGGGTATTGCCCAGCCGCAGACCGAAGCCGACGTCGCGCAGCAGCCCCGGATCGCTGTTGCCGATGACCCCGGTGCCCCAGGTTCGGCCCACATCGGCGAACACCGCGGCGCCGACGCGCACCAGGCGAAACGGATACCAGTCCGTGAAGACCCGCTGCTCCACCGTGAACAACGCGCGCGACGTACCGGACTCGTAGCGCAAGGGATAACCGCGCAGCCCATTGTCGCCGCCGAGCAGCAGCTGCAGCTCCGGGTCCAATGAACTCGTGACGGTTCCCGAGACGGCGGCATACAGCAGCCAATCCTCGCGCCAGCGCCAGTAGTATTTGGCGCCGGTGTTGGCGATCAGATTGCGCGCGCGGCCATCCTCGACGCGCGACGAGACATCGCCGGTCACGAACAGCTGCTGCAACTCGGTCAGTTTGAAGCCGCGCAGCGTCTTCAACACCAGCATGACGGCGTTGCGGTCCGCGCCGAACGCTTCGTTGCTCAGGCCGATCTCGCCGCTGACCTCGGTACCGAAGTACAAATCCTCGGTGCGCCCGATCTGATTCTGATCGCCGATCTTCTCGTATTTGTCCTGCACGATATCGAAGCCGACGAAGGGATAAGACAGGGTCCGATCGGGCGGCAGCTGCTTGGCCGGCAGCGAAGTCACGGGCGTGGGGAGAAATTCATTGTTGTCGTAGCGCATGCCGAAGGTGAGGCGCTTGGTCCAGCCGTCAATCAAGCCGCTGGAAAGGCCGCCGCTCAGCTCGTACGAGGATTCGTTGTCGTTGAGTTGATCGACGATATTGCCCAGGTTGTAGCGGGAAATGGTGCGGTCGAACTTGACCGCCGTTATCTGCGTACTCCATGCCGTATCCAGGGAGTAGAAAGGATGTGCGATCTGCAGCGTGCGGGTCGAGCCGTCGCTGGCATCGGAGTACAGGAGTTTCGACATCCAGTGGGAACCGAAGACATTCGGGTCGGCCCACGCGATCGTCGAGCTGGTGCGGTCGATATTGCTGCCGTGCGACACCTGCAGGGATTTTCCCCAGCCCAGGAAATTCGAATCCTCGAGATTGAACCGGGTATTGTTGCTGCCGCCGGCGCGGCCGAAAGAGATGCCGGGACTCAAGGTCCAGACATCCTTGGTGATCACCTTGATGTCCACCCGGCCGTCGGCGTAGCGGACCGGCACCACGCGAGCGTCGTACACATAGCTGAGCAGCCGCAGCGCGCGCTCCGTCTCCGCCAGCTTGCGTCCGAGGTATTTGTCGCCGCTCGCAAACAGGAGTTGCGCCTTGATGGTCGACCGTTTGGTGCGGACGTGCAGCTTGTTCGCGAGGTGATACAGGCCGTTGCTCTCGCGGCGGTCGTGATCGTCGAATATATTGCGGATATCGATGTCGATCGTGCCGATGACGGCTCCCGCCGCCTCCAGCGCCGCGTCATCCGGAACCTCCGCGGGACGCGACAGCTCGATGCGCGTGTGTTCCTTGTCGGTGAGCTTCGCCGCCAGACTTGAGGTTGCCAGCGCAGCGCCCAAGCCGACTAACGCAAACAGCCAGCCGACGCGGGACAAACATCCGCCGGCGGGACTATAACGCGGCGTTGTCGGTCTCGCCGGTGCGGATGCGCAGAACTCGCAGAATATCCGTGACGAAAATCTTGCCGTCGCCGACTTTCCCGGTTTTCGAGGCGCCGACGATGGCTTCCAGGACTTGATCGACCAGCTCGTTCTTGACCGCCACCTCGATGCGGGTTTTAGGGACAAAATCGACCACGTATTCCGCGCCGCGGTACAGTTCCGTATGACCACGCTGGCGCCCGAATCCCTTGACCTCGGTTACCGTCATGCCCGACACCCCGATTTCGGACAGTGCCGCGCGCACGTCATCGAGCTTGAAAGGCTTGATAATGGCAGTAATCAATTTCATTCTGGACTCCGGTCGTCTTGGGCCGTCGCGGCAATACTAGGATACTCCCATGATTTCTACCATCCTCATCATCGGCGGCGGCCAGGCAGGAGCGCAGGCGATCGATACGCTGCGCAGAGAGGGCTATTCCGGCCGTTTGGTGCTCATCGGCGACGAACCGGAGCTGCCGTACCAGCGGCCGCCGCTGTCGAAGAAATACCTGGCGGGAGAAATGGCGGCGGACCGTCTGCTGTTCCGCCATCGCTCCTTCTACGACGAGCACCGGGTCGAACTCAAATTGGGCCAACGGGCCGTGAGGATCGACGTTGCCGCGCGGCAGGTCGAGCTCGCGGACGGCGCGCTGCTGCAGTATGACCGGCTGTTGCTGTGCCTGGGGGCCGAATCGCGCCGTTTGACCTGCCCCGGCGCCGAACTTGCCGGCGTGCACTATCTTCGCAGCCTCAAGGACGTAACCCCCATTCAGGCGGGAATCAAGCCGCGGGGCCGCGTCGTCATCATCGGCGGCGGCTACATCGGGCTGGAGACGGCGGCCACCTGCCGCAAGATGGACTGCGACGTCACCGTACTGGAAATGGCCGACCGGATCATGAATCGAGTCGTCGCGCCGCTGGTGTCGGAATACTTCGCCGCGGAGCACCGACATCACGGCGTCAACATCCTGTGCGACATGCGGGTCACCCGGCTCGAGGGCCGGGCGCGGGTCGAACGCGTGATTTGCGCCGACGGCAGCAGCTATGCGGCGGACCTGATCATTGTCGGCGTCGGCGCCGTCGCGGTCACTGAACTTGCGCGCGCGGCGGGGCTCGCCTGCGACAACGGCATCGTCGTGGACGAATACTGCCGCACCAGCGATGCGGCAATCTATGCCGCGGGCGACTGCACCAATCATCCGTCGCCGCGCTTCGGCAGGCGCGTGCGCTTGGAATCGGTGGACAACGCCTTCGAGCAGGCGAAGACCGCGGCGCTCAACATGTTGGACCGGCCGTCGATTCACGATCGGGTGCCCTGGTTCTGGTCCGATCAATTCGACAATAAGCTGCTGATCGTCGGACTCACGCAGGACTACGACCGGCAGGTGCTGCGCGGAGATCCGGCCTCGCGCAGCTTCAGCGTCTGCTATCTCAAGGGTCGCGAGCTGCTGGCGGTGGAGGCGATCAATCATTCGAAGGACTACATGGCGGCGCGCAAGCTGATCGCTGAACGCGCGCTGCTCGATCCCGAGAGGCTGGCGGACAACGATCGGGCGCTCAAAGAAGCGGTGTAGGGTAGGCTCCTGATGCCGAAGATCGCATTCATCGAGCCCGGCGGCGCCCGGCGTGAAATAGACGTACCCGTCGGCATCACCTTGATGGAGGCGGCGCGCCAGCACGGCGTTGCGGGCGTGGTGGCGCGGTGCGGCGGCGCCTGCGCCTGTTCGACCTGCCACGTGTACATCGATCCTAAGTGGCTGGCGCAGCTCGAACCGCGCGAGGAAATGGAGGAAGGCATGCTGGAGAACGCCTGGGAGCCGCGCGCGAACAGCCGCCTGAGCTGCCAGATCCATATCACCGCGGAGATGGATGGAATGCAAGTGACCGTGCCGCAGCAGCAGCGGGAAGACTAGGGCGATCGGCGAGAGCTGATGCCGGGCCGCTACTCGTAGATGATCAACAGATCCTTGGTATCGACTTGCTGCCCGGGCCGGGCCAGGATTTCCTTGATCACACCATCGCGCTCGGCGCGCAGCGTGGTCTCCATCTTCATGGCCTCGAGCGTCAAGACCACCTCGCCCTTGGCGACGCGTTGGCCGGCGTGCACGGGGACGGTCGCGATGGTGCCGGGCATCGGTGCGCCGACGTGGGCGGGATTGCCCGGCTCGACCTTGCGCCGCGGCGGCCGCTTCGCCACCTGGCTGCGGTCCGCCACGCGAATCGGACGCGGCTGGCCATTGAGTTCGAAGAACACCGTGCGAGTGCCGTCCTCATGCGGGTCGCTCATCGTCACGTAGCGCACGATCAGCGTCTTGCCGCGCTCCAGGTCGATGTTGATCTCCTGGCCTGATTCCATGCCGTAGAAAAACACCGCGGTCGGCAGCGTGGCGACGTCGCCGAAGGCACTGCGATTGGCGGCGTAATCGGCAAATACCTTGGGATACATCAAATAGGAAGCGAACTCAGTCTCGCTGATCGTCCGGCCCACTTTGGTTTCGGCGCGTTTGCGCTCCGCGTCCAGGTCGGCCGGCGGCAGCAATTCCCCGGGCCGCACCTCGAGCGGCGCCTTGCCGCCCAACACCTTCTTCTGCAGTGCAGGCGGAAAGCCGCCGACCGGTTGCCCGAGGTCGCCGTGAAACAAGTGCACCACAGAATCCGGAAAAGCGATTTCAACCGCCGGATCGAGCACCGCTTCGCGGGTAAGCCCGCTCGTCACCATGGTGATGGCCATGTCGCCGACCACCTTGGACGTCGGCGTGACCTTGACGATGTCGCCGAACATCTCATTGACTTGAGCGTAGGCCTGCGCCACTTCGGGCCAGCGGTAGTCGTCGAGCCCGAGGACACGCGCCTGCTCGCGCAGATTCGTGTACTGCCCCCCCGGCATGCCGTGGACATAGACCTCGGACGCGCCCGCGCGGATATCGCTCTCGAAGGCCACGTAGCCGCGGCGCACCTGTTCCCAGTAGGTGGAGATCGCCCGCATCTTGTCGGGATCGAGCCCCGTATCGCGCGGCCCGAAGCGCAGCGCCTCGACGATGGAACCCAGATTGGGCTGCGAGGTGAGGCCGGACATGGCGTCGATCGCGCCGTCCACCGCGTCGACGCCGGCCTCGACCGCGGCGAGCACGCTGGCCGCCGCGATCCCGCTGGTGTCGTGGGTATGAAAATGAATCGGCAGGCCCACTTCTTCTTTGAGCGCCTTGACCAGCGCAGCCGCCGCGCGCGGCTGGCACAGACCGCCCATGTCCTTGATCGCCAACACGTGGGCGCCCATGCCGCGCAATTCCTTGGCCAGCTTGACGTAGTACTGCAGGTCGTACTTGGTTTCCCGCGGATTGGTCAGATTCCCCGTGTAGCAGATCGCCGCCTCGCACAGCCGGCCCGTCTCGAGCACGGCTTCGATGGCGACCCGCATGTTGTCGGCCCAATTCAAGCAATCGAATACCCGGAATACATCCACCCCGGCGTCGGCCGCGCGCGCGACGAAATGCCTCACGACATTGTCGGGATAGTTGGTGTAGCCGACCGCATTGGCGGAGCGAAACAGCATCTGCAGCAGCAGGTTGGGCATGGCTTCGCGGAACGCGGCGAGACGCGCCCAGGGATCCTCGCGCAAGAACCGCAAGGCGACGTCGAAAGTCGCCCCGCCCCAGCACTCCACGGAAAATAGCTGCGGCAGCAATCCGGCGTAGAACGGCGCGATCAACGCCATGTCGTGGGTGCGGAAACGCGTGGCCAGCAGCGACTGATGGGCGTCGCGCATGCTGGTGTCGGTCAACAGGACGCGGGGCTCCCGCAGCATCCATTCGGCGAACTTCTGAGGTCCCAGCGCATCCAGCCGCTGCTTGGTGCCGTCGGGCGGCGGCGGCAACGCGATCCGCGGCAGCCGCGGAAACACCGCCTGCTTGGGCCGGGCGCGCCCCTTGACCTCGGGATTGCCGTTGACGATCACGTCGCCGATGAAACTTAAGAGCCGCGTCGCCCGGTCGCGCTTGCGCGGACTGCGGAACAGCTCCGGCGTTTGATCGATGAACTTGGTGGTGTAGTCGGCGGAGACGAATCGCGGATGCATGATCAGCTGATCGAGAAACCGCAAATTGGTCACCACGCCGCGGATGCGAAATTCCCACAGCGCGCGGTGCATGCGCGCAATGGTCTCTTCGGGAGTGGGCGACCAGGCGGTCACCTTCACCAGCAGCGAATCATAGAAGCGCGTGATGATGGCGCCCGCATAGGCCGTTCCGGCATCGAGCCGGATGCCGAACCCGGCCGGACTGCGGTAAGCCGTCACGGTTCCGTAGTCGGGTACGAAGTTATTTTCCGGATCCTCGGTGGTGACTCGGCACTGCAGCGCGTGGGCGTTCACGCGGATGTCTTCCTGTCGCGGCACGCCGCTCTCCGGGGTGCCGATCCGCGCGCCGGCCGCGATCCGGATCTGCGCCTTGACCAGATCGATGCCGGTCACGCACTCGGTAACCGTGTGCTCGACCTGAATGCGCGGATTGACTTCGATGAAGTAGAAATCGCCGCTGTCCGCGTCCTGCAGGAACTCCACGGTGCCGGCGGCGCGATAGCCCACGGCGCGGCCTATCTTGAGCGCCGCCTCGCACAACAGCGTGCGCTGCGCCTCGGTGAGAAAGGCGGCCGGGGCGCGCTCCACCACCTTTTGATTGCGGCGCTGAACCGTGCAGTCTCGCTCATACAAATGCACCAGATTGCCGTGGGAGTCGCCCAGGATCTGCACTTCCACGTGGCGTGCGCGCCGGATCAGCTTCTCGAGATAGACCTCATCCTTGCCGAACGCCGCCTTGGCTTCGCGCCGCGCCGCGGCCACGGTCTCGATCAGCTCGCGGCCGTCTTCGACGATGCGCATGCCGCGGCCCCCGCCGCCCCAGCTGGCCTTGAGCATCACGGGAAATCCGACTGCGGCCGCCATGGCGGCCACTTCGCCCGCATCGTCGGGCAGCGGCGGCGTCGCCGGCATCACCGCAACTCCCGCGGACGCCGCCAGATTCCGCGCTTCCACCTTGTTCCCCAAGCGGCGCATGGTATCCGGTGTGGGTCCGACGAAAATGATGCCGGCGGCGGCGCAGGCTTCGGCGAACTCGGGACTTTCCGACAGGAACCCATACCCCGGATGCACCGCGTCGGCCCGTGCCTCGATCGCAATGCGCACGATGTCGGCGATGTCCAGATACGCCTCGACCGGTCCCTTGCCCTCGCCCACCAAGTAGCTCTCGTCGGCCTTGGTCCGATGCAGCGAGAAACGGTCTTCCTGCGAGTGAATGGCGATGGTGCGAATGCCGAGCTCGGTGGCGGCACGCATGACGCGAATGGCTATTTCACCGCGGTTCGCGATGAGCAGGCTCTTGATAGCCGCCGTCTTGGGAAATGGATTCATCAGCGAATGATGATAGCCTTGCGGCTAGCGAGCGACCAGAGGAACTCCATTGAAAATGTGCGGGCGGGCAATTCACGGCGGCGCGGGGACCTTGCCGCGCGCCGACATGGGCGGCGACAAGGAGGCGAAGTATCGGGCCGGCCTGTCCGCGTCGCTCGACGCGGGATATGCGGTGCTGCACGGAGGCGGAACCAGCCTCGACGCGGTGACTCAGGCCGTGACGGTGCTCGAGGACAATCCGTTGTTCAACGCGGGTCTGGGCTCGGTGTTCACTCTCGACGGTCACAATGAATTGGATGCCTCGATCATGGACGGCAGCACGCTCAACGCCGGCGCGGTGTGCGGCGTGACCCATATCAGGAACCCGGTTCAGTTGGCGCGCACCGTCATGGAGCATTCCGAATTCGTCATGCTGAGCGGCGAGGGCGCGGAGGAATTCGCCCTGAGCCGCGGAATCTCCCTGGTGCCGCGCAGCTATTTTCACACCGTCGAGCGCTGGCGGCAGCTCGAACGCATCCGCGACGGCGACACCGGCCTGTCGGCGTTGACCATCTCGCACGTGGGCACGGTGGGAGCGGTGGCGCTGGACGGCGGCGGCCGGCTGGCGGCGGCCACCTCCACCGGCGGCATGACGGGGAAGCGCTACCACCGCATCGGCGATTCACCCATCATCGGCGCGGGCACCTATGCGGATGACCGCTCCTGCGCGGTATCGGCCACCGGTCACGGGGAAGTGTTCATTCGCGCCGCGGTGGCCCACGATATTTGCTCACGCATGCGCTTCGGCGGCCGCACCCTGGAGGCGGCCGTGCGCGAAGTCGTGCTCGGGGAGCTGGTGGAGTTGCGCGGCGAGGGCGGCGTCATCGCCATCGATCGCCGCGGCGAGATCTCGATGGAATTCAATTCCGAAGGGATGTTCCGCGGCTGCCGGCGCAGCGGCGAAGGGGCGCGAATCGCGATCTATCGGCCGTGAGGCGCCGCCGGCGCTGCGTCGGCTAGACGGCGCGTGGCCCGCGGCGCTTCTCGAAGCGGCCGGTCTTCAGCGTGTGGTACTCGGCTTCCATCACGACCACGCGATTTCTGCCCTGCTCCTTGGCGGTGTACAGGGCCTCGTCGGCCAGCTGGATCAGTCCTTCGGGGGTGCGGCTGGTGCTCGGCAGGATGAACGCCGCGCCGATGCTCACGGTCAGCCGGCTCGCCACCCGCGACGCTTCATGGGCGATGTTGAGCTCGGCGATGGAGCGTTGAATTCGCGTCAGCACCTCGGCAACGTATTCGCGGCTGGCTTCGTACAGCACCACCGCGAATTCTTCCCCGCCGTAACGGGCGACGAAGTCCAGGGGCCGGCGCGCGCATTGACTGAGGGATACGGCCACTGCGCGCAGACACTCGTCTCCCGCCTGATGCCCATAGCGATCGTTGAAGTCCTTGAAGCAGTCGATGTCGGCGAGCAGCACCGCCACGCGCACCTGCTCGCGCACCGCCTGTTGCCATACCCGCGCAATGTGCTGGTCGAACATGCGCCGGTTTTGGATGCCGGTCAGCCCGTCGCGCGCCACCAACTCGCGCAGCAAGCAGGCTTCGAGAAAGCGCATGCGGCTGATCTTCTCGTTCATGTAGACGACCGACGCCCCGAATATGTTGGCGGCGACCATCGCCATCGCGTCGTAGGCAAACTCGCGTCCCGGCAGCTGCAGCGCGGTGCCGACGCCGAGATACACGAGCATCACGATCACGTTGGCGGCGACCGCATGATAGAAAATGAGCCCGGCCAGAAAATAGACGAAAATAATGCTCAGCATCAGGCACGGGAACAAGATCGACACGCCGCCCAGGGTGGCGATGATTTCAATCGCGACCACACCGAGGCCGAGCGCGGTCGATGCGATCAGCGCGAGCGGCGGATAGATCCGATGGCGTTGCGCCGCGAAGGTCGCGGCCAGCCCGAGCAGCAGAATGGGAACGATCATCAGCATGTGGATCATGCTGGGAACGCGGTTGAGCTGCGGGCTCAGCACCACGGAATCCATGGCGTTGAAGGCGATGGTGATGATCACCGCGAGGCATAGATTGACGCGCGTGTGCAGCAGGTTCTCGTCGAAATGCGCGCGGCGGAAATCCGGTTCGAGCTCGCGGCTGAATCTCAGCCACGGAAATCCCTCGCGCAGTTGCCGGGCTTGCGGGGAGTCCGGCAGATCCGCCGTGGCTAATCGATCCGAGCTGTTCATGCGCTACACCGTACTGCCCTGTGGCGGCGTGCTCAATGACCTGCAACACTGTTTGGCGGAAAAGAGAATGGGCGCACTGGCTTCATTATGTCAAATAATTGGCATCAGTCGGCCAGATAGTTGGCGAGATAGGTGTCGAAATCCACCTTGTCCGCGGCTTCGATGCGCGCCTGCGCCTCATGGGATTCCTGCGCCGCCGCAGCAAATTCCGCCAGTCGGCGCTCGTTGGGCGGATACAGCCCGAGGAAATAGTCCTTGTGCAGCTTGGACATGCGCTGCGCCAGCTGGAAAAACGATTCACCGCTTTGCCGCATATCCGCCAGCAATCGCGCCGAGGGCGTGCGCTCGACGTCGTCGATTTTCGCCCGCTGTTGCTCGAGAGCGGACGTGTAGGGGCGCGCGGCCTCGCCGTGATCGAGCAGTTCGCACAATCCCTGCATGGCATCGAGCAATTCGCGCGCCCAGTCCAGCATGGGGAAATCGCGGCCGTCGCGCTTCAGCGTGAGATTGGGCTCCCGGCCGCGCCTCGCGACCAAGAGATGATTGGCGTCGAGGCTCGCTTGTTCGCTTTGCCCGATGGGGTCGCTGTCGCGTAGCAGGCACAAGGCGAGAAAGGCCTCCAAGAAACGCAGCTTGTTCTGGTTGACGCCGACCGGGTCGAACGCGCTCACATCGAGCGCCCGCACCTCGACATACTCCACACCCGCCCGTTGCAATGCCTTGGTCGGCCGTTCCCCCGAACGCGCAATGCGCTTCGGGCGAATGTAGCTGTAGTATTCGTTTTCGATCTGCAGGATGTTGGCGTTGAGTTGCTGGTATTCGCCGCCGACTTTGACGCCGAGCTTCTCGTACGGCGGATAGGGCGTGCCGATGGCCTGCGAAAGATCCCGCACATACTCATCCAGGCTGTTGACCGACACGCTCACCGTCGCCTGATTCTTGTTGCGGTAGCCGATGTCGCTCATGCGCAGGGAGGTGCCGAACGGCTCGTAGAAAGTGTCCTCATCGAGCCTCGCCAGGGCGGTTTCGCGCCCCGCAAAAAAACTCTGCGACACCGCCGGCGACGTGCCGAACAAGTAGAGCACCAGCCAGCCGTAGCGCCGATAGTTGCGCAGCACGCCGAAATACTGCTCCGACACGAAGACCTGCCCCGGCTGCTTCGCCTGATTGATGACTTCGAGCACGCCCCAAAGCCGCGGCGAAAAAGAATAGTTGAAATGCACGCCGGAGATCGCCTGCATGATGCGTCCGTAGCGCACCCCTAATCCATGCCGGTAGACGGTTTTCATGCGGCCGACGTTCGACGTACCGAATTGCGCGAGCGGAATGCTTGCATCGCCGCGCAGCGCGCAGGGCATGCTGGTCGCCCACAGCAATTCATCCGCCAAATGGCGGTACACGAATTGGTGGATGTCGCACAGATACTGCAGCAATTCCCAGGTCTCGCCGAACGGCGGGGTTACCAGCTCGATCAGCGACTCGGAAAAGTCCGTCGTAATATTTTCGTTGGTCAGCGGCGCGCCGAGGGCGGGCGGATGCCGGGTCTGCACGATATCGCCCGCCGGCGAGACCCGCAGCGACTCCTTCTCGACGCCTTTGCGGCCGCCGCGCAATACGCCGCGTTCCCCGGAATTGATCAGCCCCGCGAGCCGGCGCTCGAATTTCTTGTCAACCACGTTACGCAATTCCCAGGGTCCTTAGGATCGTCGATCTACGGCAGCTCGGCGACGACCTCGATTTCAACGAGGAATCCCGAATCCACCAGTCTCTGCACCTGCACCCATGAGGTGGTCGGCAGCCGCTCTTTGTCGTAATACTCGAACCTTATGTCGGAGGCTTTCAGCAGCGCATCCATGTTGGTCGTGTAGATGGTCTCCTTGACGACCTCGTCGAAGCCGGCCCCGTGCGCGGTGAGCGTGCGGCGTAAATTGCTGTAGACGGCGCGCAATTGCCCGGCCATGTCGCCCGGCGCCACCAGGCGCCCGTTCTGATCCACGGCCACCGAGCCTGAAATATACAGGGTTTTATCGACGAGCACGGCTTGGGAATAGCCGAAGTCCTTCTCGAAAGGGTTCAGATGGAACACCTGCTTGACCCGCGGGGGCGGCGGTTCCTGCTGGCGCTCACAGGCCGTCAGCCCCAACCCCGATGCCATCCAGGCCATCAGGGCGGCGCGATACACAACGCTTCCGTCAGCGTTTGGTCTGGGCCTGCACGAATTCGGCGCGGGCGCGCAGCGCGCGCAGCATCTTCGGCAGATCGCGCCGCAGGGCGGCGCGGACGATCCAGTGCGGAACCCAGAAGCCCGGCACCAGAGCCACTTTATAGTGCGCGATCGTATCGTCGCCGTCGCTTTGCAGTACCCACGATCCCCGCAGCACGCGTACGTCTCCGGAGAGGCGCTCGATCGATACGCGGGACGGCGGCTCGTAGGAGGCGCGAAATTCATACGTGAGCTTCGGGACGTACCAGGAGTAATCCAATACGTGCCGAATTCTTTGCCACGAGCGGTCGGGCGCCGTTTCCAGCACGTCGCAGGCGATCAGGCCCGGGACCAGACGCAGTGCCTCCGCGCAGCTGGTGATCAGCGACCAGACCACCTCGCGTTGTGCGTGAATCTTGACGGTCGCGCTGGCGCTGCCGCTCTGTTCTCCGGCATCGAGCGCCACCGCCACGTCGATATCGCCATGTTGCGAAGATTCCTGCGCGAGATCCGCGGCGCCGGCGGCGCATGCCGTGAATAATAGGATGGCGATGGCGAATGGTTGATGCACTGGATATATTGACCTTGAACAATCCCTGCTGTTCGATTGAAATCGCCGCCTGGCGGTTGTGATGCACTAGATTGTTCACGGCCGAGCCTCCATCCAGAGCCGCATTCTCGACTCCAGAATATCCAGGGGCATGGCCCCGCCCTTTAGGACCCGCGAAGGAAATTCGTGGATGTCGAAGCGCGCGCCCAACAGCGTTTGCGCCCGGTTGCGCAGCGCCTGGAACTTGAGTTCGCCTATCTTACAGGCCAGGGCATCCCCGGGCAGGGCCGCATAACGATCGACCATGAGAGCGGCCTCGGCGGCATCGGCGCCGAGTTGCGCCCGTAAATAGTCGACCGCCTGCTCGCGCGTCCAACCCTTGGCGTGCAGGCCCGTGTCGACGACCAAAGCGGCCGCACACTTCAGTTGGGCCGACAGCACCCCTCGGGTGGCCTCCTCGTCGCCGATGAGTCCCAGCTGCTCGCCCAACGACACTGAGTACAGTGCCCAGCCGTCGACAAAGGCGGGGTCGCCGCCGAATCGCCGGAATTTGGGCAAGTCGGTCCGCGCCTGCTGGAGCGCGGATTGATAGTGACGGCCCGGCAGCGCCGCCGCGAGAAACCCCGCGACATCCACGCCCGGCGGACGCGCAGCGCTCGATCCGGTGCTCGATGCGGTGCTCGATGCGGGGTTCACATAGAGAATCGCCGGCGACCCTCCGTCCGGTGCGGCCGGTTGGTAGCGCAGCGGTCCCGCCTCGTCGTCGAACAACGCGAGTTCCCGAATCTCGACATCCGTCGGCGGGGCCGCCGCGAACACGCTGGGCAGGGCCGCCAGAGTTTGTTCCTTCAAGGCCTGATAGCCGCTTTGCAGTTCCGCCGTGCCGACGCGCGCCGCGGCCGGGGCCGCCGACGCCGACGCCGACAGTGTCGAGGCGGGAGGCGCGGACAGCGCCAGCGCCGCCCAACGCGCGCGAAAGTGCTCCACCTCGGTCAGGCCGACGGCGTGGATCTCGTTGGGGGTCAACTGGGTACCCGTTGCACGCTTGACCCGGTAGGCGTACCAGGACGGCCCCAGGGGTAGAGCCGACAAGGCGACGCTGAGCCGGGTTCGCGGCAAATAGTCGCTTTGAATAAAATCGTGCAATTCGCGGTACGCGGGCAGCAGCTTGTTCTTGACGGCGCCGTTGAGGCGCTCGGCCAACCGCGTCCGGTCGGTGGACCCCAGGGTCTGCGGCAGGGTCTGCAGCGGCACATAGAACACATTGGCGCCGTTGTCGTCGCCGAGCCGGTGCAGCAGCGGCAGCATTCGTTCCATGACGGACCGCGGCGAGGTATAGCCGCGCCGCATTCCTTCGCGCATGTTCGCGATCGCCTGCCGGCACCAGAGCGCATAGTCGTCGATCCGCAGCAGCCAGTTTTCGTAGTCCTTGATGCTTCTCAGCGGGTGCAGACTCGTCTCCGCGGCGGCCAGCGCCAGGTCCCGCGGCGGTCCGGCGAATGGATTGACCGGCAGGAGTTCGGCCGGATAAGTGAATCCTTCAATGTCCATCTCCAGCCGCCGCTCGAGAATGTCGTAGGTCAATCGGGAATCGCCATCCAGCGCGGTGCGCGCAATGGCACGAAGTTCGGCAAGCAGGCGCTGCTCCCGGCCCAGCGAATCAGCCATTAATTGCGGCGCTATCGGTTCTTTGGCAGCGGCGAGTTCATCCCAATAGCGCTCGACGATGTGATTCAACCGGTCGACGGGCACGCCCAGGTTCACTGCCGGGGCAGGCGCCGGGGCAGGCGCCGCGCCGCAGGCTGCGAGCCCCAGCAACGCGAGTCCGAGCGCTACCGCATGAGAAAATCGGGTCATGAATCGATTATAAGCCGGTCGGTGGGTTCATAATTCGCCAGGTTGAGGTCACGGAGTACGGGAGAACCCTATGCTGGTCGGAGCAAATCCAAGGCGCGTCGCCATCATCGGCGGCGTGCGCATTCCATTCGTACGCGGCAACGGCGCCTACGCACAAGTGGGCAATCAAGAAATGCTGACTGCCACGCTGCGCGGCGTGGTCGAGCGCTACGGCCTGCAGGGCCAGCGCCTGGACGACGTGGCCGCGGGCGCGGTCATGAAGCACTCGAGTCAATGGAATTTGACGCGCGAGTCGGTCCTTGGGTGCGGTCTCGCCGCGGAAACGCCGGGGCTCGACCTGCAGCGCGCCTGCGGCACCAGCCTGGAGGCCGCGATCCTGCTGGGCAACAAGATTGCATTGGGCCAGATCGATTGCGCCATCGCCGCCGGCGTCGACACCGTGAGCGATCCCCCGGTGGTCTACCCGAAGAGTTTTCAACAGCTGCTGCTGCGCAGTTATCGCGGCAAGTCCTTCGGCGAACGCGCCGGCCCCTGGTTCGGTTTGCGGCCGAAGAATCTGCGTCCCGTGCTGCCGGGAATCGCCGAACCCCGCACCGGCCTGTCGATGGGCGAGAGCACGGAACTCATGGTGAAAACCTGGGGCATCGGCCGCGCGGAGCAGGATCAGCTCGCGCTCGAGAGTCATCAAAAGGCCGCGGCCGCTTATGCCTCCGGCTTTTACAAGGATTTGGTGCGCGACTATCTCGGCGTGTCCCAAGACAACAATATCCGCAACGACACATCTCTCGACAAGCTGGCCAAGCTCAAACCGGTATTCGATACCTCGGGGGCCGGTACCTTGACCGCGGGAAATTCCACGCCGATGACAGACGGCGCATCGGCGGTGCTGCTCGCATCCGAAGCGTGGGCGCATGAACGAAACTTGCCGGTGCTGGCCTACTTGAGCTACGGCGCCGTCGCCGCCGTCGACTACATCGACAAGAAGGAAGGCCTGCTGATGGCGCCGGCGTATGCCGTTCCCAAAATGTTGAATGACGCGCGTCTGACGCTCCAGGACTTCGACTACTACGAGATACACGAAGCCTTCGCGGGCCAGGTGCTGTGCACGCTCAAGGCTTGGGCGGATCCGGTCTTTTGCCGCGACAAGCTCAGATTGCCCGGCGCCCTCGGCAACATCGATCGGTCGAAGCTCAACGTCAAAGGCGGCAGCCTGGCGATCGGCCACCCCTTCGCGGCGACGGGCACGCGCATCGTCGCCACGCTTGCAAAAATTCTCGACGAACAGCGCGCCAAACGCGGGCTGATCTCGGTCTGCACCGCCGGCGGCATGGGGGTCACGGCCATTCTCGAACGTTGACGATTGTTGAGCGCCGGCGAATGAACGCGCTATCCTTTGGGCCATGGGTACTACCGTTGAACTTGCCGCGGCCGACGGCCATCGCTTGTCCGCTTATCTGGCGGAGCCGCCGCTCAAGCCGCGCGGCGGCATCGTCGTCATCCAGGAGATTTTCGGGGTCACGCGCCATATCCGCGCGGTAACCGATCAATACGCCGCGGCCGGGTTTCTCGCCATTGCGCCGGCGCTGTTCGACCGGGTGGAGCGCAACGTCGATGTGCCCTATACCGACATGGCCAAGGGCTTCGGCTACGTGCAGGCTCTGACCAACGAGCAGGTCATGCTCGACGTGCAGGCGGCCATCGAGCGCGTGCGCGCCGCCGGCAAGGTGGGCGTGGTGGGCTTTTGCTGGGGCGGCACCATGGCGTACTTGGCGGCGGCCAGGACCAAGATAGACGCGGCGGTCGCCTATTACGGCGGCGGCATCCACCGCCACACCGCGGAGCTGCCGCAGGTTCCCGTCATGTTCCACTTCGGCGAGAAAGACAAACATATACCGCAATCGGCGGTCGCAGAAATCAAGGCCGCCTATCCGCAGGGCACCTACCACATTTATCCCGCGGATCACGGCTTCAACTGCACGGATCGGGCAAGCTTCGATCCTGCAAGCGCCAAGCTCGCCCTGGAACGCAGCTTGGAATTTCTGCATCGCCACGTCGGTTGAGACCCTCACGCTCATGAAACTCAAAGATCCTCTGTTGCTGCGCGAATTGTGCTTCATCGACGGCGGCTGGAGCGCCGCGGACAGCGCCGGCACCGTGAACGTGCACAACCCCGCCACCGGCGCGACGCTGGGAGTCATCCCGAACATGGGCGCTGCCGAGTGCCGCCGCGCCATTTCGTCCGCTGCCGCGGCGCTGCCGGCGTGGGCCGCGCGCACCGCCAAGGATCGCTCCGTCATCCTGCGGCGATGGTTCGATCTGATGCTCGCGCATCAGGAGGACCTGGCCGTGCTGATGACCGCCGAACAGGGCAAACCGCTGGCCGAGTCCAAGGGTGAAATCCTCTATGCGGCCTCGTTCATCGAGTGGTTCGCGGAAGAAGGCAAGCGCCTGTATGGGGACATCATTCCCGGGCACCAGGCGGACAAGCGGATCATGGTGCTGCGGCAGCCCGTGGGCGTGGTCGCGGCCATCACGCCGTGGAATTTTCCGGCTGCCATGATCACGCGCAAGGCCGGCCCTGCGCTGGCGGCGGGCTGCACCATGGTTTGCAAGCCGGCGACCCAGACTCCCTATTCGGCGCTGGCGTTGGCGGAACTCGGGGCGAGGGCCGGGATCCCCAAGGGGGTGTTCAACGTCATCACAGGGTCCGCGGCCGCGATCGGCGGCGAGATGACGTCGAACCCGGCCGTTCGCAAATTGACGTTTACGGGATCCACCGAAATCGGCAAGAAATTGATGGCGCAGTGTGCCGCCTCCGTGAAGAAGATTTCGCTCGAGCTCGGCGGCAACGCGCCGTTCATCGTCTTCGACGATGCCGACCTGGACGCCGCGGTGCAAGGCGCGATTGCCAGCAAGTACCGCAACACGGGGCAGACCTGCGTGTGCGCCAATCGTCTGCTGGTGCAAGCCGGGGTGTACGACGCCTTCGCGCAGAAGCTTTACGACGCCGTGGGAAAGTTGCGCGTGGGCGATGGATTGGCCGGAGTCACCGACCAGGGCCCGTTGATCGATGCCAAGGCCGTGGCCAAGATCGAAGAGCACATTGCCGACGCGGTGGCCAAGGGCGCCGCCGTCAAGCTGGGCGGCAAGCGGCACGCGCTGGGAGGCACGTTTTTCGAGCCCACCATCCTGACCCAGGTGACGCCCGCCATGTTGGTGGCGCGCGAAGAGACCTTCGGGCCGGTGGCGCCGCTGTTCAAGTTCCAAACCGAGGCCGAGGCGATCGCCATGGCCAACGACACCGAGTTCGGCTTGGCCGCTTATGTGTATACCCGCGACCTGGCGCGCAGCTGGCGGGTGTCGGAGGCCATTGAATACGGCATCGTCGGGTTGAACACCGGCATCATTTCCACCGAAGTAGCGCCCTTCGGCGGCGTCAAAGAATCAGGAATCGGGCGCGAGGGCTCCAAGTATGGAATTCTCGACTACACCGAGTTGAAGTATATCTGCGTCGGCGGAGTGAGCTAGCAGCGCCGTGCTGGGGCGATTCCTGGAGTTTTCGCTCGCGACGCCGGATATTCAGGCGTCGCTGGATTTCTACACCCGCCTGGGATTCTCGCAGGCGGAAGTGGGCGAGGCATGGCTGCATCCTTACGCCGTGGTGACGGACGGACGGATCTGCCTCGGATTGCATCAAGAGCCGTTGCCGGCGCCTTCCATGACCTTCGTCAAGCCGGAATTGCTCAAACATTTGGAGTCTCTGGAGCGGCTGGGCTTGGAGTTCGAGTTCCGCCGCCTCGGCAATGATGTGTTCAATGAAGTCGGCTGGCTCGATCCCGGCGGCCATCTGATCAGACTCGTCGAGGCACGCACTTTCTCGCCGAGCAAGCGGCTCGGCACCGACACGTCGCGTTGCGGTTACTTTCTGGAGGTCGGCCTGCCGTCGCCCAATCTCGAGACATCGAAAGTGTATTGGGAACAATTCGGCTTTGTCGGGATGGACGAGACGCAGGATCGGCTGCCGCATATTTCCTGCACCAGCGACTACGTCGATCTGGGACTGTATGAGCCTGCGCATTTGCGGCGCTCCACCTTGCGCTTCGAGGTCGACGACGTCGGCGGGACCTTGGCGCGGCTGGCCGATGTCGGCATTGCGCCGACCGGCGAAATACCGATGCCGCTGCGCCAGGTGCCGGCCGCCGTGCTGACCGCGCCCGAAGGAACGCCGCTGTTGCTGTCGTCGAGCGATTGAGACGCGGCCGCGTTCGCTAGACCGGCAACGCGATGATCTTGAACTTGATGGTCAGCTCATCTTGAACTTGCAAGGCGCCCAGCATCAGGCTGTAGGGAGTAAGCCCCAGGTCCGTCTGGCGCAGCTCAAAGGATCCGGTCGCCGACAGCCGGCTCGAATCGCTTTGCAATTTGAACGGCACGTCGATCCGCGCTTCATGTCCTGCGATGCTGACGGCGACGGTGGCGATGAAGTCGCCCGCAGCCGCCGCATCCGGCGCACTGACGACGGCGACGCTCTTCACCACAATCTGCGGAAACTCCGCAGCGTCGAGCACCGCCGTGCTCAGCATGTTGTGCAGCGTGCCCGACTTGGCCTCCTCCGGAACATCGGCGGCGAAATCGGGCCCCTCCTCGGCGCGCGCGCGGGCATCATCGACCGCGAAATCGGCGGCGGGCGCATCCAGCCAGAATGCCGAGCCGCCGGGCGCCTCCGCCACATCGACGGCGCCGCTCAAGGCCCGGTTGACCATGACGTGGTTGTGTCCGAAGTGCGCCAGCGGGCCGGCGCGCCGGACCAGTACCCGCAATTCGGATTGCGCAGCATCGATTCGATAGGTCTTGCCCTGTATCTTCGCCGCGCCTGCCTTGGGGGTTTCAGCGGGAACCGGCGGCGCGGCCTGCTGCGGTTTGAGCGCGCCGCACGCGGCGAGTACCAGTGCCGCAGCGCAAATGCCGAGACTTTTGAACACGAGCGGCCCCGCTGTCTTGCTAAACTAGCCCGGTGCAGTCTGCACGCGGAGCTTGAAATATGCCAAATCGAAGTACCCCGCTGCGCTACAGCGCGGTCGCGCAAGTATTCCACTGGGTGATCGCCGCGTTGGTCGTGACTCAGTTCGTGCTGGCCTATGCGGCCGACGATCTGCCGAACGGGATGCACAAGCTGGCGCTGCTCGCCCGCCACAAGAGCGTCGGCATGACCATCCTCGTGCTGGCGATATTGCGCTTAGGCTGGCGGTTCAAGAACCCGCCGCCCGCGTTGCCCGCGGGCATGACTCCCGTGGAAACAATCCTGGCGCGGGCGACCCACGCGGCTTTTTACCTGCTGCTGTTCGCGATGCCGCTGACCGGTTGGATGATGTCATCGGCGAAGAATTATTCCGTGAGCTGGTTTGGGCTGTTCACCTGGCCGAATCTCATCGGCAAAAACCAGGACGCCTTCGAAGCGCTGCGCTCGATCCATCACCTATTGAGCTACCTGCTGTTTGCGATCGCGGTACTGCATATTCTGGCGGCGCTCAAACATCATTTCTGGAACAAGGACGATGTATTGCGGCGCATGCTGCCGCTGTTCAGCCCACGGAAGACCAAGCCGGAGAATAGTCATGAGTAGACCTCTTGCCGTATCGATGGCGTTGCTTGCCGCGCTGTCCCTGCCGGTTGTGGCCGGCGCCGCGGACCCCGCGGCAAGCTACACCGCCGACCCGCAGCAAAGCCGTTTGGAGTTCACCGGGGTGCAGGCCGGGGCCGAGTTCAAAGGCTCATTCCACAAGTTCTCGGCCGCCGTCAATTTCTCACCCGACGCTCTGGCCGGCTCGAGCATCGATGTGCAGATCGATCTGAACTCCGTTGATTCGGGAGACAAGGATCGCGACACCACCATCCGCGGCCCCGACATTTTCGACGTTGCGCACGCCGCGACGGCGCACTACGCCACCCGCAGCGTCACTAAGACCGCGGCGGGCTACGCGGCGGTCGGCGCTCTGACACTGCGCGGCGTGACCAAGGAGGTGCCCCTCGATTTTCAGTTCACGCCGGGACCGGCGGGTGCGAAGCTGACCGGCACCGCCAAGCTCAAGCGCCTGGATTTCGGCGCCGGACGCGGCGACTGGAAGAGCACCGAGTGGGTGGCCGATGAGGTGAAAGTGAGTTTTTCGCTGGTGCTCAAGCCTAAGACCTGAGGTGTCGGCGCGTCAGCGTACCGGCAATTCCCGCGATTTTTGCACCGTGCGCAACGCAAAGCTCGATTGCACGCGCGCAACGTTCGGCAGCCGGGTCAGATGCTGGCTGTGCAAACGCTCGAAGTCGGCGGTGTCGGCCAGCACCACGCGCAATAGATAATCGTATTCGCCGGACATGAGATAACACTCCATGACTTCGGGGACCTTGCGCGCCGCCTCCTCGAACGCGTGCAGATGCGCCTGCTCCTGCCGTTCCAGGGTGATGTTGACGAACACGTTGACCGGGCAACCCGCCTTCTGCTGATTGATCAGCGCGGTGTATCCCTCGATGAAGCCCGCTTCCTCGAGAGCACGAACTCGCCTCAAGGAGGCCGATTCTGACAGGCTGACGCTGTCAGCCAGCTGGCTGTTGGTGATTCGGCCGTCGAGCTGCAGGGCCCGCACGATGGCACGATCGTAGCGATCCAATTTCATTTTGACGATCCCTCCAAAATTCGGCAGTTTCTTGCGCGAACCTGCCTCTTCATGCTTTATTCTGCCAGATACGGCGCCCTGGGGACCAGTTTTTGCAAGTTTCCAATCATCCGCGCCAGTTACCTTAGCCGGCGTCCTTTCGACCCACCGCCCGCGGAGAAAACTCATGAAAATCGGCGTCCCCAAAGAGATCAAGATTCACGAGTATCGAGTGGGATTGGTGCCCGCCGGCGTGCGCGAACTCGTGGACTCCGGACATCAGGTGGTGGTCCAAAGCGGTGCCGGCGCCGGAATCGGCTTCGAGGATTCGCACTATCAAGCGGCCGGCGCGCAGATCGCCCAACGCGCGCAGGATGTCTTTGCCGCCGCGGAGCTGGTGGTCAAAGTCAAGGAGCCGCAGCTCGCGGAATGCAAGCTGCTGCGCAGCGGACAGACCTTGTTCACCTATCTGCACCTGGCGGCCGACCGCGACCAGGCGCTGGCGCTGCTCGCCTCCGGCGCCACCGCCATCGCCTATGAAACCGTGACCGCACCCGATGGATCGCTGCCGCTGCTGACGCCGATGAGCGAAGTCGCGGGACGCATGTCGGTGCAAGTGGGAGCCAACAGCCTGCAGAAAGCCAACGGCGGCTTCGGCGTTCTGTTGGGCGGTGTGCCCGGTGTCGCCCCCGCCAAGGTCGTGGTGCTGGGCGGCGGCGTGTCCGGCACTCATGCGGCCGAGATGGCCGTCGGCCTGCGCGCCGACGTCACCGTGGTCGATCGCTCGGTCAAACGGCTGCGGGAGTTGTCGTCGATCTTCGGCAGTCAGCTCAAGACCGTGTATTCGACCGCGCATGCGATTGAAGAATTGGTGCGCGACGCCGACCTCGTCATCGGGGCCGTGCTGATCGCCGGCGCGGCGGCGCCGAAGCTCGTGACCCGCGCCATGGTCAAGACCATGAAGCCGGGAGCGGTGCTGGTCGACATCGCCATCGATCAAGGCGGGTGTTTCGAGACCAGCCGGCCCACCACGCATGCCGAGCCCACCTTCGTTCTCGACGGCGTCATTCACTATTGCGTGACCAATATGCCGGGAGCCGTGCCCCGCACCTCCACCTTCGCGCTGACCAATGCCACCCTGCCCTATGTGCGCGCCCTGGCCGATCACGGCTGGCGGCAGGCCATTGCCAACGACGCGGGCTTAAGCCGTGGCCTCAACGTCCACGCGGGTCAGCTGACGCACGAAGCGGTGGCGAGCGCGCTCGGCCTGGACTACCGCGCCTTCCGCGCAGCCTGACGCTTGCAACCAGAAACCTGAGGTCGGCGCCGCACGGCGGTGCGCCGCTGCAGGTTGCTACTGTACGATCGATCAATTACTCTGCGCACACTTTCAGCTCGCGATCAGCCCAAGGAAGCAACATGGCGCGCAATCCGCGCTTCGACGTCCTGTTCGAGCCGGTGCGCATCGGACCTGTCACCGCGCCGAACCGCTTCTATCAAGTGCCGCACGCCAGCGGGATGACCAATGCCCTGCCGCAGGTGCGCGCCCGCTTTCGCGAGACCAAGGCCGAGGGCGGCTGGGGCGTGGTCTGCACCGGCGCGGTATCGATCCATCCGAGCTCGGACGACTCGCCGCTGCCGTTCGCCACGTTGTGGGACGACAAGGACATCCGTTCGCATGCCATGATGACCGACGCCGTGCATCGGCACGGCGCCCTGGCCGGCGTGGAACTGTGGCATGGCGGCGCCTGCACCTTGAACCGCACCAGCCGGATGGCGCCGCTGTCGCCCTCGGGCATGCCCTGGCTGTCCACTCATTTGGGGTTCATGGGCAATCTGCGTCCCCGGGCCATGGACGCCGCCGACATCCAGGATCTGCTGCATTGGCAGGCCGCCGGCGCGCGCCGCGCCATGCAGGCCGGGTTCGATATCGTGTACGTGTACGCCGGGATGGGCTACCTGCCGTACGAATTCCTGCTGCCCGAATACAATCAGCGCACCGACGCCTACGGCGGTTCGATCGAGAACCGGGTGCGTCTGGTGCGCGAGATGCTGGCGGTGACGCGCGATGCCGTCGGCGACAAGTGCGCCGTGGCGCTGCGGATCAGCATGGAGGAGTTGCGCGGCAAACCGGGAAAGCACGCGGCGTCCGAAGCGCATGAAGTGGTGACGTTGCTCGCCGATATCCCCGACCTGTGGGACGTCAAAATGGATTCCAGCCCCACCGATTGTGCGCCGTCGCGCTTCGCCGCCGAAGGCAGCCACGAGCCCATCGTCAACTTCGTCAAGCAGTTGACCAAGCGCCCGGTGGTGGGAGTGGGCCGTTTCACCTCGCCGGATGTCATGGTCTCCCAGGTGCGCCGCGGGATCCTCGATTTGATCGGCGGCGCCAGACCCTCGATCGCGGACCCGTTTCTGCCGAAGAAGATCAACGAAGGCCGCGAGCACGAGATCCGCGAATGCATCGGCTGCAACATCTGCATCTCGAGCTGGCATGACGGCGTGCCGGTGCGCTGCACCCAGAACCCCACCGCCGGCGAAGAGTGGCGCCGCGATTGGCACCCCGAACGGTTTGCGCCGCCGGCGAGCGATTCATCCATCTTGATCGTCGGCGGCGGACCGGCGGGCCTGGAGTGCGCCACCACGCTGGCGCGGCGCGGTTATGCAGTGACGGTGGCGGAGGCGGCGGGTGAATTCGGCGGCCGGCTGCGGTTCGAAACACGCCTGCCGGGCTTGAAGACCTGGGGCCGCGTGACGGACTGGCGCCTGGGTCAGCTGCGCGAGCGGCCGAACGTCAATCTCTACCCCGGAAGCACGCTCGGCGTGGATGATATTCTGGGGTTGGAGCACCGCCACGTCGTCATCGCGACCGGCGCGCGCTGGACCAAGATGCTGTTTTCGACCTTGGAGTTCCCGGTGGGCGAACTGGATGGAACCGCGGTGTATACGCCCGACGATCTGGCCGGCGGCGCCGTGCCGCAGGGACCGATCACGGTGTTCGACTTCGACAATTACTACATGGGCGGCGCCATCGCCCAGCAGCTGGCCATGTCGGGGAGCGAAGTCGCCTATGTGACGCCGGCAGGCAATGCCTCGGCGTGGACTTTCATGACCAACGAGCTGCCGCTGGTGCACCGGGCCCTGTGCAAGGCCGGCGTGGCGATCCACACGCTGCAGCGAGTGACGGCCTTCGATGGCGCGGCGGCGACCCTCGCGGATGTGTACAGCGGGACCGAGAAGCGCCTCGCCTGCAAGTCGCTGGTCATCGTCGGGGTGCGGGCGCCGCGCGACGAGTTGTATCAGGCGCTGATCGCCAAGGGGCCGGAACTCGACGCGGCCGGAATCGCCGGCGTGACCCGCATCGGCGATGCGTTCGCACCCGGAGCCATCGTGCACGCGGTTCACAGCGGACACCGCTACGCGCGCGAGTTCGACGCGGCCCCGCCTGCCGCCCCGTATACGAGGGATTATCCCGTATGAACGCCGCGCAATTGGAACCGACCCTGCCCTCCAGCTGGTATCGCAGCCCGGAAATATTCCGCACCGAGAAGGAGCGCATATTCTGCCGCGAGTGGATCGGCGTTTGCCGGCAAGAGGAATTGGCCGGTCCCGGCGACTATCGGGTACTCGACGTGCTCGGCGAGAGCGTCTTGCTGGTGCGAAACCGCGAAGGGCAGCTGCGGGCCTTCTATAATGTATGCCGGCATCGCGGTTCCCGTCTGTGCAGAACCCCCGCCGAACTGCAGGCCATGGGGGTGACCCTTCCCGGCGGCATCACCGGCGGCCGTCTGATCGTGTGCCCTTATCATCAATGGTCTTATGACTTCAACGGCGCGCTGGTCGCCGCCCCGCACCTGAGCGCCGCCGCCGGCTTCAAGAAGCAAGAGTTTCATCTGTATCCCGTCGCCGTCGACACCTGGGGAGGATTCATATTCCTGCATCTGACCCCCGGCGATGCCGTACCGCTCGCCTCGCAACTGGACGGCATTCCGGACCGGCTGCAGCGCTATCCGCTGGAGGACCTGCGCATCGGCGCCACCCTCCGCTACGAAGTGGCCGCGAATTGGAAGATCATTTGTGAAAATTACAACGAGTGCTACCACTGCGCGGGAGTGCACCCCGAGCTTTGCGCCGTAGTGCCGTCGTTCCGCGAGGGCGGCGGCGGCAACCTGGATTGGAACCGCGGCATTCCGCACCGCGAGGGCGCCTATACCTTTACGCACAGCGGCACCAGCGTGCGGCGCGCCTTCCCCGGCCTCGATGCCGACGAACAAGTGCGGCACAAAGGCGAATTGGTCTACCCCAACGTTTTCCTGAGCGTGGCCTGCGATCACGTGGCGGCCTTCATCCTGCAGCCGCGCGGCGCCGAACGCACCGATATCACCTGCCACTTCTTGTTCGAGACTCATGAAATCGAAAAATCCGGCTTTGATCCGTCGGATGCCGTGGATTTCTGGGACCTGGTCAACCGTCAGGACTGGGCGGTTTGCGAGGGCGTGCAAAATGGGATCCGCTCGCGCGTCCACAGCCACGGCTACTACGCGCCGATGGAAGACTGGAACCTGGACATCCGCCGCTATGTGACGCAGCGGATCGGCGCGTTCGTCGGCGAGCAGCCCTGCTAGCGCCTTCGCGCTCCGGTATACTCCCCAAAAAAGGGAATTGAATGGCCACCAAGCGGCATGTACCGAAATTTCACCGTGCGACTCCGGCGGTGCGCCGCGAAGCATTGGTCGATGCCACTCTGCGCTGTCTCAAGCAGTATGGTCATGCCGGAGTCTCGGTGCGCCGGATCAGCGCCGCGGCCGGCGTGTCCATCGGCTTGATCAACCACCATTTTCCGAGCAAGTCGGGTCTGATCGCCGAGACCTATGAAACGATCGCCCTGGCATTGCTGGATTCAATCCGCCAGCAGGCGGAAAACAAGGCGTTCTCGCCGCGCGAGCGTTTGAGCAATTTCTTCCGTGCCTCGTTTGCGCCGGAAATTCTCGATCCGCAGCTCTTCAATGTATGGCTGGTGTTCTGGAGCATGGTGGCGCACTCGGCACAGATCCGCGCCGTGCACTTCAGCACCTACGGCAAGTACCGCGCCGTCCTGGAATCCTTGCTGGGCCAGCTCGTGGCGTCGGGCGCCGCGCCGCCCTTCAAACTGCGGCCGGCGGCGATTGCGCTGTCGGCGCTGCTCGACGGCTTCTGGGTGGAATTGAGTCTGAGCCCGACGGTGTTCAAGCCCCGCGAAGCGATCGCGCTGTGCGAGGACTGGGTCAATGCCCTGTGCAGCGGCGGTTTTCCGCGGCTCTTGTCTGCGTCCGGCGCGGCCAAAGGCGCTGCGCCGAAGCGCCGCAAGACCTAGGACTCAGGGTTTCCCGCCACGGCGTCCGCTAGTGGCGCGCGCGCCCTGTTGTTATACTTTCGTTCAACAGAAAACCATGGTTGATTCAACAATGCGTGATGTCGTCATCATCGGCGGCGGACACAATGGATTGGTGTGCGCGGCATATCTTGCCGCGGCCGGCCTCAAGGTGACGGTGCTCGAACGGCGCGGCGTGGTGGGCGGCGCCGCGGTGACCGAAGAATTCCATCCGGGCTTTCGCAATTCCGTGGCTGCCTACACCGTGTCGCTGCTCAACCCCAAGGTGATCCGCGATTTGGAGCTGCCGCGCCACGGCCTCAAGGTGGTGGAGCGCAAGCTCGCCAATTTTCTCCCCCTGGACGAACGTCAGTACCTCAAGATCGGCGCCGGCCGGACCGAGCAGGAAGTGGCCAAATTCTCGGCGCGCGATGCGTCGCGGCTCGGCTCCTACAACGAGCGCCTCGGCCTGATTGCCGATGTGCTGCGTGATCTGGTGCTCGAGACGCCGCCGAACGTCACCGCCGGCGGTTGGCTCGCGGCCATGCCCGAACTGCTGCGCGGCGCGCGTATGGGAAAACGCATCGCCAAGCTCGACCTGCCGATGCGCCGCGAACTGCTGGACCTGTTCGTCAAATCCGCCGGAGACTACCTGGATGCTTGGTTCGAGAGTACGCCCATCAAGGCGGCCTATGGCTTCGACGGCATCGTCGGCAATTACGCGAGTCCTTATGCCGCGGGCTCCGGATACGTGCTGCTGCACCATGTGTTCGGCGAGGTCAACGGCAAGAAGGGCGCATGGGGCCATGCCATCGGCGGCATGGGCGCGATCAGCCAGGCCATGGCCAGGGCGGCCGCCGAACGCGGCGTGGACATTCGCGTGTCGAGCCCGGTGCGCGAAGTGTTGGTCGAGTCCGGCCGCGCGGTCGGCGTGGTCACCGAAGCGGGCGAGGCGATCCGCGCGCGCTCCGTGGTGTCGAACTTGAATCCGAAGCTGCTCTACGGCTCGCTCATCGATGCCGCTGCGCTGCCCCAGGATTTTCGCGAGCGCATCAGCCACTGGCGCTGCGGCTCGGGCACGTTCCGCATGAATGTGGCGCTGTCCGAGCTGCCGGATTTCACGGCGCTGCCGGGCCGCGCGCTGGCCGAGCATCACACCTCCGGCATCATCATGGCGCCGAGCCTTGCCTACATGGAACAGGCGTATCTCGATGCCAAGGCCGGCGGATGGTCGAAACGCCCCATCGTCGAAATGCTGATTCCGTCGACGGTGGATGACAGCCTGGCGCCGCCGGGGCAGCATGTGGCCAGCCTGTTCTGCCAACACGTCGCGCCGGTCCTGCCGAACGGCGCGTCCTGGGACGCGCATCGTGAGCAAGTGGCCGACGTCATGATCGATCTCGTGAACAGTCATGCGCCGAATTTCAAGGCCTCGGTTCTCGGACGGCAAATCATGAGTCCGCTCGATCTCGAGCGTACCTTCGGCCTGACCGGCGGCGATATTTTTCATGGCGCCCTGAGCCTGGACCAGATGTTTTCGGCGCGGCCGATGTTGGGACACGGCGATTATCGCGGCCCCTTGAAGGGACTGTACATGTGCGGCTCGGGAACGCATCCCGGCGGCGGCGTGACCGGCGCTCCCGGCCACAACGCGGCGCGCGAAATCATCGCCGATTTTCGCCGCGGGCGCGTCAAGTCCGCTTGAGACGGATGACTCCCGCGTCGATCCCCGGACATCGGATTGGATTTGCCTGGGTCACGGCGTCCGCGCTGGCGTGGAGCACCGCAGGGTTGTTCACCCGGCTGATTCCTGCGGATTCGTGGACCATGCTTGCGTGGCGCGGCATCCTGGGCGCGCTCGGCCTCGCCCTGGTGCTCGCCGTCATGCCGCGCGCCGGATCCTGGCGGGCGCTGCGCAATCTCGGGCCGCTCGGCTGGTTCTTCGTCCTCCAATCATCGGCGGGCATGATTTTCTTTTTGACGGCGCTGCGGGCGACAACCGTCGCGCATGTGGCCGTGATCTATGCAACCGTTCCCTTCATGGCCGCCGCCCTCGGATGGCTGGCGATGCGCGAGAGACCAGGCGCGGGTGCCGTCGCCTCCAGCCTGATCGCGCTGGCGGGGGTCGCTGTGATGGTCGGCCTGGGACACGATGGGCACGTGAGCGGCGATCTGCTCGCTCTCGGCATGACGGTCACCATGGCGGTGGCCATGGTGATCGCGAGACATTTCCCCGGCCTGCCCTTCCTGCAAGCCTCCTGCATGTCGGCGCTGCTCAGCGGCGTGATTGCCGCGCCGTTCGGCGCTCCTTTGAGCGTATCCGGCCACGATCTGTCGCTGCTCACGCTGTTCGGAGTCACCACTTTCGCCGTCGGCCTGCCGCTGTTCACGCTCGGCGCCCGCCGGCTGCCGCCCATCGAGACCGCCCTCATCGGGTCCCTGGAGGCGCCTTTGGCGCCGCTGTGGGTATGGCTCGCATCGATCGTGTTTGCCGCCGTGGGCATCCATCTGGTCCTGGGATACCACGGAATTCCAAGACCGGCCCCGGCGGAGCAGCGCTCGCGCTGACGCTATTTCTTCGCCGGATCCGGATAGTGGAAGGGATCGGTCACGCTCGGCTGCGTGGGCAGAACCTTGCGCGGCAAAGGCCGGTCGCTATTCGCCGCATCCAGGAGGACGGTTGCGAGCACGACGGCGGCCTGCCGCAGGTCTTCGGGCCGCAAATGATCGAAGGTGTCGAGATCGGAGTGATGAACGCGCGTCTCGTAGTCCAACGGATCCTGAATGAATTGAAACGCGGGCAGGCCGGCGCGGCTCAAAAACACGTGATCCGTCGCATCCGTGGGTTCGGCCACCACCGCGGTCGCGCCGAGGCTCGAAAACGGCACCAGCCATTCGCGAAAGATCGGCACGACGGCGAAATTACCTTCGGTGTAGATCCCGCGGATCTTGCCGGATCCATTGTCGATATTGAAATAGGCGATCATGTCGTTGTATCCCGGCAGAGCCTCCACCGGGTAGGTATCCAAGGAGAAATACACGGGAAGATCCGCGAGCGCCGGATCGGTGATGGGCGGCCGCCGGGCCAGATGCTTGTCGACATACGCGGCCGAACCCAGCAGTCCCTCCTCCTCGCCCGACCATAGGGCAAATCGAATGGTGCGCTTGGGCCGCGCGCCGATGCCGGCAAGAATGCGCGCCGCCTCCATCACCACCGCGCTGCCGGCGCCATTGTCGGCGGCGCCGTCGCCCGCCACCCAGCTGTCCAGATGCGCGCCCGCCATGACATAGCCCGCCTTCGGATCGCCGCCGGGAATGTCGGCGAAAATATTGTAGGCGTTGTGATCCGCATCCTCGAAGTGAACGCGGCTGTCGATCTCGAGTTTGACCTCGCCGAGTTTCGCCAGCCGCGCGAGGCGCCGATAATCCTCGGCGCCGATCTCCACGGCGGGAAGTTTGGGGGTCTTGCCGACGCGATAGCCATAGCCCTCTCCGTGCACCGCACGGCCTTCGGTGCGCGACATCTGAACCCACGCAACCGCGCCCTCTTCCGCCAGGAAGGCGTCCAATTTGGCCCTAAAGCGAAACCGCTCGATGCGTTTCTGTCGGGCTTCCGGATCGAAGGTGGGTTCCTGGTATTTGTCCAGCTTGGCAATGTCCGCATCGTTCAATCGCTGGAACGGCGCCTCGCCGTCGTCTTTCGGCGGCCCGGGCCAGGTGACCAGCACGATTTTCCCCGATAGCTTGCCTTTCCAGTCCGCGAAGTCCTTGTCGCTGACCATGGGCGCGACGATCACGGCGGCGCTCAGTGCGCCGTTGGTCGCGGGAGTCCAGGCGATGGGAATGCCGTGCAGGTCGAGCGGCCGCGGCGCCAGCATGCGTACATGCGCGGCTTCGATCCACCAACCTCGACCGAAGTCGAAGCCTTCGGTTCTGACGTCCTTCAGTCCCCAGCTCTTGAACCGCTCCTGAGTCCAGCGCTCGGCCCGGCGCATGGCGGGAGAATTGGTCATTCGGCCGCCGATTTGATCCGCCAGATACGCGGCGATGTCGACGACTTCGCCGTGATTGAATGCCGCATCCGCGATGCGATTGACGGTGACGACGTCCGCCGGCGGAGTGGCCGCATCCGCCGATACCGCGAGCAGAACACAAACGCACCAGCCAGCCGTTAGATTTCGCACCGACATCCCCCTGAATTGGAATTGGCGCAATCCTAGCAAGCTGTGCCGGCAGCTACCATCCGCCCGTCCGCCGCTGGGTGGTCAGCGGCGATTGCCGGCCGTCGACGCGGCGGCCGCCCGGAATACTTGAAGACTGAAATGCTTGCCCGACGCGAGCTCGATGCGGCACGAGTCTTCCGCGGCAAATCCCGCCGCCGCCGCGGCGCTGCGCAGGGCCTCGGGCGACACCAGCCTGAGAATGGGCGCAAGCGCGCCCAAACTTCGGTACGGCGACGGCGACACCTCTGGTTGTTCGGAAGTCGGCAGTTGCAGCAGCACGGCGAGCGTCCCTTCCGGGCGGCAATTGCGCTGCAAAGTGGCGAGCGCGGATGACAGGTCGACATATTCGAAGATCAATGCCGCATAGATGAGATCGACCGGGCCGAATCGTAGATCAACCGACTGCACGTCGGCACAGATGAATTCATGATCGGCCGGCAGCCGTCCCGCATGCCGGGTACGCGCCTCATCGAGATATCGGGGGTTGATGTCGACCGCGATCACTCGTTGTACGGTACCGGCGGCGATTCGCTCCAAGCCGTTGCCGCCGGCGCAGCCGATGACCGCGAGGCTCGCCGGCGATCGCTGCTGCAAGAGCCGCTGCAATTGATCGGCCAGCATGGGTGCCTGACCGATCGAGGGCAGGGACATGTGTCCCTCGTAGTCCTCGAGGGGAATGTCCAGCCAGGGATTGCGCGCGGTCACTGTCGCCAATCGCTAGACCTCGATTCCCTGCCCCTTGAGATATTCGTCATAGGTGCCGCGGAAGTCGGTGATGCCGCCGCCGGCACGCAGTTCGATGATGCGGGTGGCGAGGCCGCCCACG